>Ga0172382_10002486_pt1 | contig 30725 bp, 21 predicted proteins | sample Leawel138RmetaG_FD_122245 | JGI IMG/M metagenome (GOLD analysis project Ga0172382, IMG submission 122245) | Leachate microbial communities from a municipal landfill in Southern Ontario, Canada - Leachate well 138R metaG | ecosystem: Engineered > Solid waste > Landfill > Unclassified | place...
CCGCTGGCATCTTCATACACTACTTTGACTGAGGGTTCATACAGTGAACCCGAATAGGTGGGTAAGCTGAGGGGATCAATCATTGTGTAGTCTGGTTCAGCAAATAAAAAGGCAAAACACATGACCGATAGTATTCCGATTAAACAGAGTTTTTTCATTTTTGACACTCCTTTGATTTTCCTTATACTATAATAGTGTCAAAAAGCCAGAAATGGGGGTTGTAGATTAGCGATTATTTTCGCTTATAAGCGAAATTATTTTGTGATAACTCCACAATGCTCTTCCTTTATCCTTTGGTATCAACAGGTTAGCGGGAATATCGTGCTCTCCTGCGTGTTGGTTTCTTTTGCAGGATTCCACCTTTACATGGTTTATGTTGTTTAGAGTAACGATAATTGTGGTCATCAAAGGGGTTGGATCTGTTCCAAGGTGCATAAAATACAAGCGAAACCTTCTCTCTCCAATCATCGATATACCCCAATCTTCCACACTTTTATAGCCATCCAATGCCTTGGGTAAATCGGGGTGTAATCTGCGCAACTCATCCAATCCTTTGTCCGTATCACACACGTTTACAAGCAGCTTCCGGATGAATGATTGTATGGATTTGTATTGTTTATAATCCAATATGTCCGTACTTGCCTGCCATCCCAGAGCTAAGAGAATTTCGGATTTTAGATTTCGATTGATTCTTTTACTTTCTTCCTTAGCTGCTTCGTAGCTTATATTACTTGCTTTTGCATAATCTGCCAGGTTGTCAAATTGCTTCAACCTCAGATATGATATGTAGTTGCCTCCATTTAATACGGACCTTGGTATCATTTGTTCAGGATTAGTGAAATTGAGTTCTTCTATATTACTAATCATAATCTGCTTAATCAGGGATGCTTCATTCATAAGGTCCCTGTATAGCTTGCGCTCATCCTTTAATCTCTTATAGTGATCGCAGAGCAGGTTGTGTGTCACCTGCCTTAACCAAGCATGTACGTTGTTGATTGTGTTCTTTGAGGATAGCAGCAGTCTGATGACTTCTTGGGATATATCTTCGGATAGGCTGGAGTCTTGAGTTTTTGCATGGCAGAATTGGAATGATATCCTATGGTAATAATTAAACACATCCTCAAACGGCTCAAAATGAATATCACTGACCCCGGTAGATATCGCCGAGGTCAGTAATTGATTAACCTTTTGGACTACGTGAATTCTAGTATTAATGTGGCTTCCTTCTTATCAGTATATTAGTTCTGGTATTCGCACACATATCTGGAGTGAAGTAATGTGGTAAAAGCAAGCGCTTGGTCTGAACATCGTAGTAAGTTATTGTTTCTCCGCTATACTTGAACCTTCCCAAATCCATATAATCCCCATCTAAATGTGATCCTGGTGGTACAGGAATTCCATCGAATCTAACCGAATCAGGAATTGAAAATAGATCTAGATTATACATCTTGCCAATCTTCATAAGAACAAAGTCATCTTTATTGTACTTTTGAGGAGGGTCTTGCTTTACCAAGATAAGTTCTATTTCACCCAAGATATTCTCAGCCACAACGACATTGTAATCCTGAAGAACAAATGGGTTGAATGAAAGTATCTTATAACTTTTGACCGATCTCTCTCGATGTATTCTTATCAATGAGCATGAAGTAATCAGTGCAGAAATGAGTATTACCACAGTTACTATTTTTCTCACCATAGCTCATCTCCATAAACCTCGAAATTGTACCTTCCCTCTTCTGTGCTGTTTGGTTTGTAGTAAAAGGGATCAATGATGAATTTATAAGTCTGATTATGACGTTGGATTGGAATTATGTGTATCCATTCTTGTTTCAAACTTATACTAGTTGTTTGTCCCAGAAGTCTCATCACTTCAATATGAGATGCTTGATATGATTCAGCATATGTTCGACTTCTGCCAGGAAGCGCATTTAAATAACCTTCCAATAGCTCATGACCCATTGTTAAAGAAATTTTCTCATTATTCATTTTAGCAATTGCTATCTGGGCTTGGTAGTTAACTACCTGCTCTCCTGTGGTTTCTCCTGTTCCCGGATCATGAGTAGCGCCATTGCTAAATCCACCCAACCAAGCAATTTGTAGATTTCCCTCTGAATCTATTTCAAATGCATTGCGTGTGAGATGGATTTTAGAGTGCACCTTTGCATTTGATAGCATTTCAAATTGCATCGTCTCAAGTTCGTTAGTGGGCGTGAAGTCACCTTTTACGAGAATCTGCCCAGTTGATTTATCGAATTTTGTATCAAAGGGGAAGAACTCTTTCATGAGATTATACACATGCTTACTGTCTATTCCCACAATGTATGCATAACAACCATCCTTGTCTTGTAGTGATATCGGATTATTCCCACAATACACATAGGGAGAGGCAAACTGTTCAGCAGGATCTACCTGATAGAAGCGCATGAGGGTGCTATCGTACAATCTGGCACGGAAATTATGAAGACCCGTCTCATCGTCGTATTCACGACCTGTATAGCGGTATGCGCTTTCTTCCGAAACTGTGCTGTTCATTGGGTTCCCCCAGGCATCGTAATCGTACGAACTAATGGCTTGATTATTTTCATTCATCACCACTCTCGTCGATCCCAAATGATCCTTGAGCAGGAAATATGTCAAGCTTTCATTTCGCTTGGCTACGATTCCCTTGGGTCCATAGATGTAGTGAGTCACATTGTCGTTGGAGTCGATTATTGTAAGGGGATTGCTCGTGATCGAATTGATGTAGATCTTTGATGAGCTTCCCATCCCGCTATAGATTCTCTCCCCTGCGGCATCGTAATCATAATCTATGATGTATTGATTGTTTACGGCTATGGAAGATACCAGATTTGATCTGATATCGTAGTCCATGAAGAGATTTTTATTGAGCTTGTCAGATGACATGACACTGCCATTGGCGTCATAAGTGTAATTGTTATGGTTTGTTATCTGAGTGGTACTTTGTCTATTGCTTCCATATACGTAACTCACTTGATTAACCTTGTATGTGCCGGGTAGATAGCTGTAGACGGCAAACTGGGCTTGTGGAATCGAAGAATCAGAATTGGATACTCCGTCTGAAAGAGTATAAACAATTTTGGGTGAGTATGGATAATGAGGATAACTACAGGATGTATATATTATGAAGTCATCTCTGTTATCCCAATCGGAGAAGCCATCCAAATAAATGCGATATTGGGTAAGCGATCTATTAGCTGCGTAGTCCATTAAGAAGCAATCAGTTACATCATATATCAGCCAAGATCGTGGCACAAGTGTTTCATGATTAAAGAGTGTATAGGAGGCATATACAGAATCTGGAATCACATCATTGGAATTAAAAACACTACCATAATCAATATGTTCTAATATCCCCTCCGGATATACTGAAGTATCTCCATAGTCAAATATAGGATAAACATCCAAAGTAGAATTGCCCCTTACCGCATCTATATACATCATAAGATTTGCAGATTTAATCTCGTAACCTTCGGGTATGCTCGGCAATTCAAAGGAAAGATAGCCGATGCTGGCAAAGCGAACCATCCAGCACCAGCTGTAATAATCTCCAATATATGTTTCCCCTTCCTGCCAATTTGCATCTACCGTAATGTAGTTATTTTGATAATAAATCGACCCGCTGAGCCGGTCAACCGCCCATAACGAATCAACGATTTCATGTTTGGCGCTGTCGGTTTTAGTAGTAAATGGGTCTGCTCCGGCAAACAAAAGACCTGCAAACAGCAGCATTGCCATAATACAAATCAATCTCGTTTTCATAGTTCCGCCTAATTATCTTCTTTACAATTAATTAGATTAATTATCTCAAGCACTTTCAAGGCTTTCTCCCGGTCGAGCCAAATGAAAGCTTTGTAACCTTGGAGTTCCAATCGACGCGCATTATCACTGTATTCAGCAAATCCAACAATGAAACGGTTTTGATATCCATTTCTAAAATACTATTACTTCAGTGCTTGTCTCTGCGTCAAGAACTATTTTAGAGTTTTTTTTATTTTTTTCCCATCGTTATACATCCTGATTTGTCTACATACAGGGCAATGCTTTTCTGGCTTCGGATCGTAGATCACATCGAAACCAAGGAGAAGACTTGACCGAATCGTTGTTGAATCGAATCAAAGCCCAGTTAGTCAGACATGAAGGTTTGAAGCTGAAACCCTACCGCTGCACGGCAGGAAAGCTGACCATCGGCATCGAACGCAATCTTGATGACTGCGGCATCTCCCAGAAAGAAGCATACGCCATATTGGAGCGGGATATCTTGAACTGCGAACAGCGGCTCTGGTGGTGGTATTCGCCATACATCAGAACAGGTAATCAACTATCAGATATGCAAAAAGGGTGATACTGGGGGCTCACTAAAAACGACGATTTGCAACGAAAGTGATACTATTTGCAATTTCACTTGGTACTCTATAGCGGTCAAGACTTGGTTTCTCATTAGATGCCCTTGCGATGCCGTTGCGATACCCAGCGGTTCGCTGGGTATCGCAACGGCATCGCAAGGGCATCTAACAGGGAAGAGGGTGGCAAGAGAGGGAAAATGTTTAAGAGGGTGAAGCTGGAATCATAACAAACCAGAAACACTATAATCAGTATTAAAGTGCGGACAGAGGGGGGTTTACCGCATTATCTGGATCAAAACTTTATGCTCAGGTTTAAGATGGGGTTATTGTCTTTAATACCCAAAGAGAGCTGGGGGCGGTTTTCCTGGCCACTATACCTCAATACATCAATGCCACTCACCAGATGGTTCACCAAGAGTACGCCTATTGCCAGCTTGCCATAATCCCTCAGATTATGGGCTGATTTTCTGATGCTACCATAGCGAGCCCGATTGGCAGGTGAATCCCAAGCCCAAAAAAGCTCTTCCGAATAGGCATTCTGATTGATATAGGCTTGCTGCTGCTCTGGATCGTGGGGATACAGATTGATGGCATCCTTGAGGATGCGGGAGTTGTATCCATCCGCATCAAAGCCTCCGCTATTATACCTCCCCAAATCACGCAGATAGGTTTCAGGATATTTGCCTGGGGCGATATTGGCATATTTGAGGGCGTAATCGTAAGCTTCTTGATATCTCAGCTTTTCTTCGTTGTTCAAAAAGATCATGCTGCCGATGATAGCAGCTTCGCTGGCAAGCATTGCATAGCCATAGCTCTTGCCATCAGAAATCTGGGAAATGCCAGGCATGGCAAGAGACTTGGCAAATTTCACACCCCTGTTTTGACCAAATAATGAGAGACCTATGACAAGCATCAAGGCAAGTAGAATATATTTTCTCATAGCTATCACAATCCTAAAATTCCAAAGAGTAGTTTACTAATACGCTGTTATCCGGCGTCACCTCAAAAGAGACGGGGATGGCTTTTTTGCCGGAGGAGCTGCTGAGGAAGAGGGCATCCACCACGCTGATGGCACGGTTCAAGATGAGGGCACCCAAAGCCAGGTTTTGATACATGGCAGCCTTTTGCCGGTTGCGCCTCAAGGAGCGGTATTCCTGTTGATGATCAGGGCTTTGCCACAGCCAGGCTTCCTCTTCGGTATAGAGATTTGCCTCCAGATATTGGGCAAAGGCTTCGGGATCATAATTGTACAATAAATAGTAGTTGCGCGCCATCATTTCCTGATTGGCGTTAAAATCGTCACTGCTATTATATGACTGAATATGACGATAGTAGAGGTCACCGGTGGTGATGGGCACCCCGGCATACTGTTGGGCATAGCGTTTGTAGCTGTCTGTATAATCTGCCACCTCATTGCGATAGCCCATCCAGGTGATGAGGGAAATCAAATCTGCCGTCAGCATCACACCGCCTCTAATGGGCTTATCCAATGCCAATTCGGCTGTTCCAGGCAAAGCCGCAGACATTCCCACATAGGCAATGCGGGGCAAAGCAAAAAGCGGCAATGCACAAAAGAGTAAGACCAAGGTAAAAAGTATGGTGCGCATCATCTAAAAAACCAGGCTCAAACCCATATTGGGCTGAAGGTTGCCATCTTTGACGGTGGCATAATAGTTGAATCTCAGCATGCTTTGGGTAAGATATGTTTTATTCACCTTGTTTGCCACTCTCACAGCATCCAAGGCACTTGCCAGATGGTTGAAAGCCAAGCCTATGGTAAATAAACGAGCGTTTGCATACTGGGCATTGGCATCTTTGCGCATTTGGATATATTCCTGACGCCAGGGAGAGGCCTTCACAGAGCTGGGAAGGATGCCGTAGGCTTGATAATCTGTGGGGTGGTTCAAATAGTCTTCAATCCTCACACTTGCTTCCCAGCGCAGATGCTGTTGATCGTGTTCATCCCTGAAAAGCCACACATCCTTAAATTCGTCATTATCCAGAATGAATTCACCCGTGGCGGGGTGGGTGGCATAATTATAATACCAATCCGCCCAACCAAAAATATACTTGTTGTATTTGCCTATGTCTTCATAAAAGTGTTGGGTATTGGCGCTATCCAGCCTAAAATAAGAATCATCATAGATATCATGAGGGTACATACCCTTCAACACTTCCTGTGTGCTGATCTGTCTGTGTCTGTCATAGCGTTTACCCGTGTATTCATATATATAATCGGTGCTATTCACCGTATAAGTAAAGGTGTGGGTGACGGTTTCTCCGGTTGCATAGTGCTCAAAATCATCGGTCTTTTTGTTTCCGGAGATATTATAGTAGACGATGCCGCCGATCATAGCGGCTTCAATCACGGGGAAGACCCAGGTGGTGATTGCACTGCGATCTGCATAGAATTGACCCGCACCTGGCAAGATCATCGAATACAGCATTGCCCTGCGGGCATCTTTCTTTTGAAAGTTTACCCTGATGAGGTCTTCCTCAGCGGAAAAATCAGGCTTTTGCTCCTTACCTGCCTCCGGTCCAAAGATCATCTCCTCAATACTTTGTTCGCCCCATAACGAAAAGAGAAATGAGATGGCTAAGATAATTAAGATAAAGCGTTTCATATCAGTAACCTCACAAATATGCTTAGTTTATCACGGCAAATTTGAGCCGTGAGCGTTGGGAACCATTTTGAACGGTAAGAAAGTACACACCGCTGGCAAATTGATGCGCTATCTGTATATCACGCTCTGCCATGCCGTTATCATCATAATGCTGTTTGAAGACGAGGGTGCCGCCAGCATCGTATATATTGATGGAGATGGGCTGTTTAATGATATTCTGGAGTTTCACACGCAGGGGAGAAGCCTGCACAGGGTTGGGGTATACATAGGCGGTAAGAGGCTTATCAGATGCCGGTGGATTTTGGATGTTGCCCAGGAATTCTCCATGAAGGTGTCCTCTCCAGAGCAGAGGGTCTTCGTGGACGGTGACAGATTGATAAGATAGTCGATTATCCTCATCTGTATAATGCCAATACAAGAGCTTAGCGGCGGCATCATATTGGATCTGCTCATTGCCAAGATCGGTAGGCAAGCTCAGCGAGTAATATGGATTGGATGAGGGATCCAGGGATATGGCGAGATACCCTTTGCCTGGGATGGGCAATTGCATCATGAGCCCATCAGGGGTCTCAAGGGCAAAGACCTGCCTGCCAGTCTGATAGGAAAAGCGCCCTTCCCGGTAAGGGAATCCATCCAGCAGGGTTCCATCCATCTGCATGGCATAGGCTGCAACCCCCAAACCAAAGAAGAGGATCGGGCTATGGGTTTCATTTGCCATAATCCCCAGCTGTGTGGGCAAATGTCCTGTATTATTGTTGAATATCCGTGTAAAGCTATTGCCTTGTAATAGGTAGATATTGCCGTTATTATCCGGCACAAAGACAACGGTCTCCTCTCCGGGGGTTCTGAATATCACAGGTTCAAAATCTCCCAAATCTCCCGGCAGGAGGATGCTATCCATATATTCCATCGTGACGGGATTCACCGTTTTCATATTTCTGCCGGCGAAGAAGAAGAGCTTGCCATCTGCCATTTTCAGTTTTTGAGCATTGGGATAATCGAGGATGGCAGTAATGGAGCCATCCTGGATCCTATATACAGCGTCTTGCGTGGCTGCAAAAACGTAATCTTGATATGCCAGGGGCTCGATGCTGGGCGGCAGGGATAAATCTATATCCACACAATCCAGATCGTCATCCCAAAACGCCACTATCCGGATGCGGTCGTCAAGGGTTATCAGCAGCTCCGGGTAAGGGTGAAAGCTTTGGTTGCTTTTGATAATTGGGAATCTGCCTGCTCCGCCCTCAAGGGGGTACAAGCCCATCATGTCAAACCATCCGGAGGGATCAGTGCTATACAAATATATCCCTTCAGGCGTGATCAGGGGCAGTAGGTTTGTGGCAAAGCTGGTATCGATTATGGGCGCAGATATGGCTCCGGCAGGTATCGCCAGCGCCTCGCCTTCATCAAAGAATCCACTTTTGAGGGTGAAATTCATCACAGCGGCAGGATTGCTGATTCCATCCAGCCAGTACAGGGATGGAACGCCATTATTATCGGTAAGGGCTGGCTTGCTGGTGGCAGCAAACTTTGGCGTCCAAGGCATTAGAGACCAGTTTGCAAAAGCGCCCTCGGTATTCAGCACAGGCTTGGATTTGAAAAAGTATTCATAGGGCGTGCCCGTCCAATGCCAGGAAAAGATATTGCCAATATCTGGCATGGCATCGGCTTCTATCACCCTAATGCCGCGGTTGTTGTAGTCTGTATTGACGGTATTATTTTCATAATTTGAGACCCAGCTTCCGTCTGCATCAAAGACACCCTGATGATAGATGAGGTCTTCATTGATATGCCAGGCAAGGATGCCTCCGCCCACGGCATCGCCATTGACCTTTTGGAAGGAGGGCAAGAGGTAGTCATATTCATAAGAAGGCTGATTGGTGGGATCATCAATGGGAGTGGGGTAGAGGATCACCCGGGAATCCAAGGTGCTATACACTGCTGTGGCTCCATCTCCATCGGGATCCACGCTGCGGTTTTCCAGCAATACGTATTCCTTGTCTCCCAAGGGTATCTTGATGATGTTGGGTTTGATGGCGCCGGTTTGTTTCATGCTGGAAGCTGCAAGATCGAGCTGGGAATAAAGCGGCAGTTCCCCTGCATCTTTCATAAGCCCTTCGCTGCGGAAGAAATCCTCAAACAACAGTGCGCGTGAAAAAGCACCCGGCAATGCGGGCAGGATGCCTTCCACCATTACGTAATTGCCATCCTCCAGCTGATCCAACAGATAACCGCCTCCGCCACTATCCATGATGTCAAACACACCCACCATGGGCTGAAAATCGTATACATTATACAAATCCACCAAGCCCAGGGAATGTCCAAATTCGTGTACCAAAACGGAATTGAGCGCGCCATACCCGCTATGTAAGAGAGCTCCGCCCAAGTCTTCACTATAAAAATCCTGGGAGATGGTGGCAGGAACGTTGCAGGCACTTGTTATCAGGTGGCTGCCTCCATTCACGCTCACCGCTTTATCCTCACTCACCCTGATAAAGAAGGAGGGGATATCGGAAGGAGTGTCTCCAAAGACGTCATGCTGCCAGTCTGATCCTGCATGGATTATCATATAGTGTCCATAGCTGGCAAAATCTATTTCCGGGCACTGCCGGTCTGCCAAACTGAAGCTTGCTTGAAAGTATTCCTCCATCCGCTCCACAAAGAGGGCAGAGCTGGCATCAGGGGGATTGTAATAGCCCATTGGATGGGGGAGGCGAATGGCACTGCCATCATCGGGATACACGTCATACTGCAGGTTGTAATGGCCACTGGAGACCGCTTGATAGTAATGGCGCATGGCTTCCAGATTTGCCATAAAGTATTCCCTATCATGAGGGGGGCTGCCAATGCTGTACAAATAAGTGGGATCTGGGGTTCTTTGGAATAGTCCATTTCCAGTGGTGAGGGGATCGTCGGGTATCTCTTCAGCAAATTCCACCAAAATCACCAAAAGGCGCTCGTAATTTGAGTTTCTCTTGGCTTCTGAGGCAATACTCGGCTTTGCCAATTGTGGCGTGTGGGGATGGATTTTGGGCTTTTTGAAGCCATCGTGTTTTTGCAGAATCAGTTTTTGGTTATCAGCAAAGAGCCCCGCGTGCATCATAAGCATAAGTAGCAATGAGGTGACCAAGACAAGGCGGTAAAAGTACCCCTCCGAAGCCTCTTGCCAAGCCCGGAGGGGATGTTTAAATTGCATGATTTCCTTCTTTGGTTTTAAAACTCAAATCCCACAGAGAAAATCTTGTTGTAGTCTGTCAAATCTCCAGCAACGATCATGGCAAAATCTGCGGTGATCAGATACTTTTTGTCTATCAGGTATTGCAATCCGGCACCAAAGCTGGGACCAACCACGCTGCCGGCACTATCCACAAAATAGCCTCCGCGCAAGGAGAGCAGATCGAGATAGGTGTATTCCGCACCAGCGCTGAAGATGGTCTCATCCATGTGTTTCCAGCCGGTGATAAAGCGCTTGAGGAGGGGGTCTTCATTGGCAAGGATTTTGCTGGCCTCTGCGCTAAAGATCAGACGACCCACCATGGGGGTATCCATCGCTTTGTATGCCAGTCCGGCTCTAAAGGTCATGGGCAGGGGGTCTGATTGGGATTGGTCTATAAATGTGACATTGGGTCCCACGTTTTGGATCACCAATGAGGCATCCAGATTGGGCAGGAAGAGGTCTTTATATTTGGCACCCACGTCAAAGGCAAAGGCAATAGCACTGCCATCATCTTCAGTATTGCCAGTGCCGGGTCCCAGATAGCTGTACATCATCTTAAAATTGCCACCCAGTCCCAGATTGTTGGGAATCAATTCATAGCTATAGCCAGCGGAAGCGGCAAAGTCGAAGCTATGAAAATCTCCCAGATAGTTTCCAGATTCATCCATCTGAGGCTGTGATCCGGCATCCAACAGGGTGAGATAAACGTTGATATTGCCAATCCCTTCAAAGTATTGATTCCAGCCTAAGTATTCATAAAAGATATCGTCAAAACCGGCTCCACCACCTTGCAACCAAGGGATATGGGTTCCAGCCAATTGAGTTTTACGGTTAAAAGCGGTGGCACCGGGGTTCCACCAAGGTGCATAAGCATCATCTGCAATAGCGGAATAGGCGCGTCCCATGCCGCTGGCACGGCCACCCGGTTCAAAGGTCAAAAACAGCAACGCCCCCTGTGATATCGCAACCAACCCATAGGGCAATATCAACATCATGGCAAGCACTACTGTCACTATTATTTTTCGATTTAGCATTGTATTCCTCCAGGAATAGTAATGGTAGAAAGTGGGGAAAATACACTTTCTGCAAGAAGTATTAAGGATAATATACGCATTTGCATGGGAAAGTAAACACCATTCTGCGGATGCGCGTGACTTTTCACAGAAATACTGCTCTCACTGATCAAAAAAAAGGCTTATACTCCTTATCATTATTGGTGCCGAAGGCCGGAATCGAACCGGCATGAGCCGAAGCTCGGCGGATTTTGAGTCCGCTGCGTCTACCAATTTCACCACTTCGGCACTAATGGTAACCACGTTTTGGCTCCCCTGTTAAATTGTCAAGAGAAAACAACCCATGGCAATAAACTATATCTAATCTTGCATCTTACAGCAATCAGCTTTTTGGCTTTTGATGCCAAAGGCTGAGCCGAGGATGGATATCCACAGAATATAACTGGAATCACAGCATTGGCAAAGTAAAGTCCTCACCCATCTCAAACAGGCGGTTTTAAAAGGTGATTTTACCAAGGCAATACACACATATTTTTGGTTTTCCAAATTTTCTGCTTGACTCCAAATTGCCCACGTAAAAAATGCGCCACAGTTGTAACTATAATTAAATAAAGGAGTAATCTAATGCAACGCAGAGTGATTATCTTGGGTGCCGCAGGGCGCGACTTCCATAATTTCAACGTCTATTTCAGAGACAATGAGAATTATAAAGTGGTAGCCTTCACAGCCACCCAGATCCCCGGAATTGACGACAAGAAATATCCTGCCGAACTGGCTGGAAAACTCTATCCCAACGGAATTGACATTCATCCTGAAGCTGACCTTCACAAATTGATCAAAGAACATAAAGCTGATCTTGTGATCTTGGCTTACAGTGACCTCCATCATGAAGAAGTGGGCAACAAAGCTGCCCTCATCAACTCCATGGGTGCAGACTTTATGCTGATGGGTGCCCAAAATACCATGGTCAAAACCACCAAACCTTTGGTAACCGTTTGTGCAGTGCGCACAGGTTGTGGCAAATCCCAAACCACCCGTACCGTGGTGAATGAGCTGAAAGCCAAGGGATTGAAAGTGGTGGTGATCCGCCACCCCATGCCTTATGGCGACCTTGTGGCACAGAAAGTACAGCGTTTTGCCAAAATTGAAGACCTCAAAACACACAATTGCACCATCGAAGAGATGGAAGAATACGAGCCTCATATCCAGGCAGGCAACGTGGTTTATGCAGGTGTGGATTATGAAGCCATCGTGCGTGAAGCCGAGAAAGAAGCTGACGTGATCATCTGGGACGGCGGAAATAACGACATCCCCTTCTACACCTCAGACAAGCAGCTGAATATTGTGGTGGTAGACCCCCACCGTCCTGGCGACGAAGTTTCCTACTACCCTGGCGAGACCAACGTGCACTTGGCAGACGTTATCGTGATCAACAAAATAGATAGCGCAGACCTTGCAGACATCAACGAAGTGCGTGATAATATCCGCCGCATCAACCCCAAAGCCAAGGTGATCGATGCCGCTTCCCCACTCTTTGTGGACAAGCCCGAGCTCATCGAAGGCAAGAGAGTGCTCATCGTAGAAGACGGTCCCACCCTCACCCACGGTGACATGGGTTATGGCGCCGGAACCATTGCTGCCGAGAAGTATGGCGCAATCGAATTTGTGGATCCCAGACCCTGGGCAGTTGGTGAAATCACCGAAACCTTGGAAAAATACGACACCATCGGCGATCTCATCCCCGCAATGGGATACAGCGAACAGCAGATTAAAGACCTGGAAGCCACCATCAACGCTTGCGAATGTGATTCCGTGATCATCGGAACTCCCATCGACCTGCGCCGTATCGTGAATATAAAGCATCCTGCCTGTCAGGTGGAATATGAACTTCAAGAAATTGGCAGACCCACCATTGCCGACGTCTTGAAAGATTTCTAAATCATAGAAACCAATAATGGGGCAGAGCCAAAAACGGTTCTGCCCCTTGTTCTATCTTAAAAGGGGTTTTGGATGACAAAGACAGCGGTTTTGGCTTTGGGAGGCAATGCCATCATCAAAGCGGGACAAAAGGGTACCATCACAGAACAGTTTGAGAATACCCAAAATTCTTTGGCAGGAGTGGCAGAACTAATTTCCATGGGCTACAAACTTGCCATCACCCATGGTAATGGACCTCAAGTGGGCAACCTCCTGCGTCAACAAGAAGCTGGCATCGAAGCCGGTTTCCCTGCCTTGCCTCTGAATGTGCTCAATGCCGCCACAGAAGGAACGATGGGCTATATGATTGAGCAGGGTTTGCAGAATATGTTGAACTTTATGGGCATAAAGAAGGATGTGATCACCATTATTACCCAGGTGTTGGTGGATAAAGATGATCCCAGTATGCAAAACCCCACAAAGTTTATCGGCAGCAGCTATTATAGCAAACCGGAAGCTCAAAACTTGATGCGGGCTTATGGCTGGGTTTTGAAAGAAGATGCGGGCAAAGGCTGGCGCAGAGTGGTGCCTTCACCCTATCCTCTGCGCATCATCCCCGCAGACTCAATCAAAAGCCTGGTGAATGAAGGCAAAATAGTGATAGCTGCCGGAGGTGGTGGCATCCCTGTATGTTATCAGGATGAAAACACGCTGGTGGGCGTTGATGCCGTGATAGATAAGGATTATGCCTCCATGCTGTTGGCTTTGGATATTGGTGCCCGGCTCTTTGTGATTCTCACCGCAGTGGAAAAGGTCTGTATAGATTATGGCAAGCCGTCACAACGGGAATTGGACGGGATTACCATCCAGGAAGCAAGGCGCTATTATGAAATGGGACAATTTCCGGAGGGAAGCATGGGACCAAAGATAAAAGCTGCCATCGATTATCTGGAAAAAGGTGGGGAAGAGGTGTTGATCACTTCGGTGGAAAGGATTGTGGATGCCTTTGCCGGCAAAACCGGAACGAGGATCATCAAAAACTAAGATTTCTACTATTCAGGCTATTCTTTAAGCTTATATCGCTAACGATCTGTTATTGAATACAGTTATGAGATGCTAATTCAGGTATAAGCTACCACTGTCCAAACCAGATTTTGCTCATCAAGAGGTCTCCAACCAGCGCCCAGAATATCGCTGCCAAAGCGATGAAATTGCCAAAGGCAAACTCCATTTCCATGTTCCGCACAAAGAGAACAAACCAAATTATCCCCAGCAATGCTGCCACAAGGAGCACAAAGGGGACATTCAATGCTCCCAAAAAGGTTGCCAAACCCGTGAGCAGCCAGATATCACCGCCTCCCAATCCCTCTTGCTTGCGAATCAGCATATAGGATAGTGCCAAGAGATAGAGAAAGATAAACACCACGCCTGCCGTGATGGCAGCGTTGATAATGCCCACATCACTTTTTTGGCCCAAAGAGAAGAGTAAACCGATCGGAATCAGAGGAATGGAAAGGACGTGGGGGATGATATGGTGAAAGACGTCGATAAAGAAGATAGGGATCAGGATCAGGGTCATCAAACCATATTTATAGAAGAGGATATCGGTGAGCCCATACTTGAAAAAGAGAGCTATCAAGAGCGCCGGAGTGATGATCTCCACTGCCAGATGATGCCAGTGGAAGGTGGCATTGCATTTTTTGCATTTACCCTTGAGGATGATAAAGCTGAGGATGGGAATATTGAGGTAAAAGGGGATTTTATAGCCGCAGGATGCACAGCTGGAGGCAGGCTTGATGATGGATTTCCTTTGGGGCAGGCGATGGATCAGCACATTAAAAAAGCTGCCCAGGGAGGCTCCCAAGACAGCTAATAATAAGACTATGATCAATGTCAAAAGACACTTCCTGTTTGCTTAGCGTTCATCCTGCATATACCAGGGTTTGGCGTCTCCCCAGAAGGGTGATGCCTGCCTGTATCCAATGTGGATACTCATGCTTTCTGTGGGGCGATAATCCAGAGAAAAGCTGGGGATGATGCGGCTGCGGTTATCGTCATTTATCTTGAATGAGGAGCTGGTGCTGCCAAAATTTACCACACTCAAATCCAGCTTCATATCCAGCTTGGGATTGAGCTGATACATCAGGTGGTTTGTATAGCGGGAGAGATAGTAGCCGCCCATGGAGGAAGTGCCTGCCTCAAAGCCCATGGAATGGGACATCGAGAGCCTCGTTTTATCAAAGAGGCTGGCTCCCCTTTGGGGCATCAGACTCAGGTTTGGCTTGGGCATATCAATATGTGCCATTAGCGAGAGGCTACCCAGCACCAGCAGGCACAGTAAAATCATCAGCTTTTTCATGTTGTCTCCTTTACCGTTTGTGATACGGCAAGTGAATGTAATTACATAATAATCGCCAGCGGCAATGCTGTCAAGCTATAAAGCCTTCAACAGCTCTGCCAATCTGCGGATGCCGGTATCAATCTGCTCAAAAGATGAGAAAGTGAAATTCAGGCGCAGAGTGTTAAACTCTTCCTGTCCCACGGGGTAAAACTTACTGCCGGGGATGAAGGAAACCTTGTTTTCTGCTGCCTTGGGAAAGATATCATCGGCACTGATATGCTTGGGCAGTTCCAGCCACACAAAGATGCCGCCCTGGGGCTTGGTCCATTTCACACCTTCCGGCATATATTCTTCCAGCTTATCCAGCATCGTTTTCAGATATGGGGCATAGTGTTCATTCACCATTTTCAGGTGCCCTTCCATGTGCCCATCAGCCAGGAACCTTGCCACCACACGCTGGGAAACACAATCCGGGGTCACATTCACCTTTTGCTGCCAGGATTCCATCTTGGCAATCAGGCTCTTTGCTCCCTTGGCAAAAGACATACGCATGCCAGGACCCAAGATTTTGGAAAAAGAGACCACTTCCGTCACCACTTCAAATCCGGCAAATTCATCTCTGTTTACCTGATAGAGGGTGGGAAGCGGCTCTCCGGAAAAGCGGAGCCTGCTATAGGGATTATCTTCCAGGATGCCAATTTCATTGCGGATGGCAAAGGCAATCAGTTCCCGCCTGCGCGCCATGCTCATGGTTACACCGCCGGGATTGTGAAAGTCTGGGATAGTGTAGATGAATTTGACACGCTTGCCGGCCTGCTTACAGCGCTGAACGGCGGCTTCCAGATGTTGGATGCTGATGCCATCATCGTTGATGGGAACGCTTACCAATTCGGCTTGGATGGAATCAAAAACCACCAGGGAGCCCAGGAAGGTGGGCGCCTCACAGATCACCACATCCCCCGGATCCAATAGGGCACGGGAATACAGATAAATGGCATTGGTGGCGCCTACGGTGATGAGCATTTCCTCAGGAGTAATGGGATAGCCTTCCCATTTGATGAGCTCTGCTTTCAGCTGACGATCGCCTTCACTGGCTCCATATTGCAACACGTCATAGCCGTCTTCCTGAACCACCTTCTTATACAGCTCTGCCAGAGTATCTTTGGGGAAGGTGGCAGGTGCAGGAAAGCCACCGGCAAAGGAAATGAGTCCTTCAATGTTTTTGGTGGATGCCACCAGTTCTCTGATCATGGATGAACCCATAGACTGGGTAACGCGGGAAAAATCCTTGGCGTAATTCATTCTTACCTCTATTTATTTTCTATTTATTATCATCTAATAAGCAATAAGCCATATAATAACACCTCTCGCTTGAGGCAATGCATTATATGGCTATTGCTAACATGTTTATTATCAATGTAATATCTTATGGGTATATCCTATATAACATACGGGGGAAGGGGATGGTTTCGCGGATATGGTGGATGCCGCTAATCCAGGTAATCAGCCTTTCCAGCCCCACGCCAAATCCACTGTGGGGCACGCTGCCATATTTGCGCATATCCAAAAACCACTGGTATTCCTCGATGGGCATCTTCTCATCCTGCATCCGTTTGAGCAGGAGGTCATAATCGTCTTCGCGCTGGCTGCCACCAATGATTTCGCCAAATCCCTCCGGTGCAATGAGGTCATCTCCCAATACCAGATTGGGGTTTTCCGGATCACGCTTCATGTAGAAGGATTTGATTTCCTTGGGCCATTTTTCCACAAAAATGGGCACGGGAGAGCCTGCGGTGAGCAGGGTTTCGTCTGCCGCTCCAAAATCGCTACCCTGAGTGATCTGGCTGCCTTTGGAGCGCAGATATTCGATGGCTTCATAGTGTGTCATCCGCTTAAACGGTGCATCTGCGGCCTTAAGCACATCCTTATCACGTTCCAGGATGGTAAGTTCTGTATCACATCGCTCCAGACAAGTGCGTATCACATAGCGGATCAGCCCTTCCTGTATTTGCATATTCTCTTCATGCTCCACCCATGCCGCTTCAGCATCCATCATCCAGAATTCTGTGAGGTGCTTACGGGTTTTGGAGCGTTCAGCGCGGAATACAGGACCAAAGTCATACACCCGTCCCAGGCTCATAATCCCTGTTTCCAGGTACAATTGTCCGCTTTGGGAGAGGTATGCCATTCCTTCGTCAAAATATTCCAATTCAAAGAGGGTGGTGGTGCCTTCGCAGGCGTTGGGAGTGAGGATGGGGGAATCAAAGCGGAAAAAGCCATTTTGATTGAGGTAATCACAGATGGCATAGTAGATGGTGTGACGCAGCCTCAGCAGCGCCCACTGCTTGGGAGCCCTCAGCCAGAGATGGCGGTTGGAGAGCAGGAAGTCTGGTCCATGCTCTTTTTTTCCTATTGGGTATTCCGGCGAAATCTGTACCGGCTGAACGTCTTGAATAGACAGCTCATATTGACCCTCCAGCTTTTGATGGGGCTTGGGGATGCCGGTGATGATCACGGAGGATTCGATGGTCAATTTGCGCGCCAGCTCAAACTTTTCATCGCCTATCTCCGGACGGAACGCCACACACTGCAAATCTGCAGTCCCATCCCTAAAGATGATAAAAAGCAGCTTGCCGCTGTGGCGAATATTTCTCACCCAACCACGCAGGCTAATCGTTTGATCCAGATGGTTGGGAATATCTTTAACTTGTATATATGTCAATTTGTTACCTCATATATGTGTTCTTGGTTGGGTGCCTATGGTTTCGATGATGCGCAGAGCCACTTCCAAGGCGCGGCTGCCTGCCTGACCGTCCACTATCGGCTGTTTATTGTTTAAGACACTGTTTACAAAGCTTTCCAGCTCCAAGGTGAGGGCATCCTTGTCCGTTTCGGAAAGGTCAAAATTGCGTATATCCACCAGATGCTCTGCCTTGATGTCTTTATCCCCGGCAAGGATGCGGGGCAGATATTTCAAGGCATCGGGGGATCGCTTCAAAACTGTGGCGTGCTTGGCGCCAAAATCCAAGGAAAAATAGGCGTCCTTCTGGAAAAACCTAATCTTCCGCTCCTGCTTCATGCTCACGCGGGAAGAGGTTACATTGGCGATGGCGCCGTTGGCAAATTCGATGCGTGCATTGGCTATATCGATGCTGGGCGTTAGAATCCCCACACCGCTGGCATGGATATCCTTTACGGGGCTATCCACAAAGTCCAGGATGAGATCGATATCGTGAATCATCAAATCCAATACCACAGGCACATCGGTGCCCCGCGGCTGGAAGGTGGAAAGGCGGTGGGATTCGATGAACATCGGGTTTTTGATTTCCTCTTCCACAGCCAAGATCACCGGATTGAAACGCTCGATATGCCCCACCTGCAAGATCAGCTTGTTCTGGGCAGCCAGCTCCACCAGAGTTTTGGCTTGTGCCAGCTCTGCCGTGATGGGTTTTTCCACAAACACGTGCTTGCCCGTTTGCAAAGCCCGGTGTGCCAGATCAAAGTGGGCAGAGGTGGTGGCTACAATATCCACAGCCTCGCAAGCCGCCAAAAGCTCGTCGTAGCTGCTGAATATATGCAGGTTTAGCTCCTCGGCTATCTGTGTGGCATTATCGGGGTTAACGTCAAAAACGCCACATAGATCCACGCCTGGCATGACGCTGAATTTGCGTGCATGATGACGTCCCAGATAGCCCACGCCGGCTATGCCAAGCTTTAGTTTCATATTATTTCAAATTATTTACGAGCTCTCAGCTTTTCCAGCATATCGGCGGTCATGGCTGCCAGGTTATACTCTGGTTTCCAGCCCCATTCCTGGGTGGCAGCACTATCGTCCATATAGTTTGGCCAGCTATCGGCAATGGCTTTCTTGACGGGGTCCACATTATAATCCAGTGTAAAATCGGGGATATGTTTGCGGATTTCTGCGGCGATGGTTTCGGGATCAAAACTCATGGCTGTCACGTTGAAGCAATTGCGGTGGATGAGTTTGGAGGGGTCCGCTTCCATCAATTCCACGGCTGCTCTCAAGGCATCCGGCATATACATCATATCCAAATATGTGCCTGCGGGCAGGTTGCAAGTATATTTGCCTTCTTCCAAGGCTTTGTAATAGATTTCCACGGCGTAATCTGTGGTACCGCCACCGGGAAGGGTTACATAGCTGATGATGCCGGGATAGCGGAGCCCACGGGCATCCACGCCAAATTTGAGGTGATAATAATCTGCCAAAAGTTCACTTGCCACCTTGGAAACACCGTAGATGGTGGTGGGGCGCATGATGGTATCCTGGGGAGTGTTGTCCAACGGAGTGGTGGGTCCAAATGCACCGATGGAAGAGGGTGTGAAGACGGCACCTTTGATCTCGCGGGCAATCTCCAAAGCGTTGAAATGAACGCCCATATTGATGCGCCAGGAAAGGTAGGGATCTGCTTCACCTTTGGCGGAAAGAACGGCAACCAAATTGAAGATGGTGTCGATGTTGTATTTGCGCACCACTGCTGCCAAAGCGTTGGCATCTGTGGCATCCAAAATCTCGAAGGGGCCGGCATTCATTAGGTCCGGATTTTTGGTAGAGTGCAGGGTAGCCACCACGTGGCTTTCTCCGTAAATGTTTCTCAGATAAGGGACAAGCTCAGAGCCGATTTGCCCGGCAGCGCCGATTACTAAGATGTTTTTCATTGTTTATTACTCCTTGGAATAATTTATATTCTATTACAGGCACATTTTTAATCTGCCCGCTTTTGTCAATTGTTTTGTGTGCAAGCATCAAAACCGGATGTCCGGCATTGCTTTTGGCTGGTTCTTCCTCATTAACCACCCTTGTCTCTCCTTTGTCTGGACAAGGGTGAGACAAGGGTGGTACAAGGGAGGCTTATAGGCAAGCAATGGGCGAGAAACTATTTGATGCCAAAGAGCCGCTTGAACCAACTGCGCTTTTTGGCTGGCTGTTGGGATTGCAGCTTTACCACTTCCACCAATTGCAAAAGGATGCCATCGCCAGCGGCAATCTCAATATCGTATACATCATCATCGCTGATGATAGTGTGCCTCATAAAGGGATCGTACAAACCGTAATCCTTGTCTCCAAAGGTGGATTTGTCCAACACCACACGCAAAGTCTGAGGATCGGCGTCTTGGAAATGCTCTTCCACATTCCAGGGTGCGGATCCCTCGCCTTCCGTTCTATACACAGCCCGGCGATTGACCACCATCAAAGAGGGGACGTCTTCGTCATCCAGATAATAGCCACACTCGAGGTAGCCCTCGTAGGGTCCGTTCTTCTTCTTTACCACTCCCAGACTCTTGAGCTTGTATCGTGCTAATTTGCTGCTGGAGCTTTTGCCGTCTATCATCAGGGTGTTTGCATCCTGCCAGTGAAGGCGGGAGATGATGGGACCATAGACCTTGATTTTGGCGTTGGCTTCCATGAGGTTTTGATAGAACGATTCGTTGTCATGGATTTGAGGCTGGAGATAGTTTTCTTTGTGAGAGATGGGGGTGAGGCGTCTGAAGCTGCGTTCTCCGGCTGGAAAGCTCTGATCCCTGTTTGAGGTGAGGGCAAAATCAATAATCCCATCAGCGGCATAGCAGAGGGGGAGCAATTGCAGGCATTTTTGCATGCTGAGCGGAGGCATAAAATAGCGCCACTCAGCACTTTCCACTGGTTCAAACTTTTCGCCAAAGGTTTGTGGCACAAAAAAGAGGTCGGTGTTTCTGCTGAGGGCATCGGGTCCTTTTACAGAGCTTGCCAAAACGTGGTAGTTATTACAGACATAGTTTTGGATTCTGTTTTGCACAAATAGTACGTGGTCAAAATCCTGGTTCCAGCGCAGCAAGGTGCCGGCGCCGCTGCCCCATTCCTGCAGGGGATAGGCGTCCAGCATTACCACGGATGGATTTGCCTCTTGCAGAAATAATCCAAAGTGAAAGTAATCGGGAAGCTGGTCACCTTTTTTATAAGACATATTTTCCAAGTGGGTGGCGGTGATGATCCCATAGCCACGATCCTCCAAAAAGCCCTTCAGGAGCTTATAGGTGGCAAATTGTCCCTGAGACGGTTCATCTTTGCCATAAAAATAGAGGATGGAATTTGAGCCAGGGATGGCGGTGTATTCTTTCAATCTATCTTCCAGCCTGTCTTTGAGAGGGTCATGGGCAGCTTTGAGGGCACGGAAGATATTGTCTTCCAGCTCCACATAATCCAGCTCCAGCCTGCCTTGGCCAAACCAATAGACATGAGGGGAGAGGTGGTTGAAATAATCTGAGGTGATCAGCTCTGCATGTTCCTTGGAGCCGGGCTGGGGGATGGGGGTGTAGTATTCCAAAATCAAGGCACCGGTATCAGGGTCTTTGGGTATTTGGGCTATATTTTGGTTCAGGATGAGGGTGTCGTATAGATCAGGTTGGGTGGAATATAGTGGCAGCTGTTGATAAGCGGAGGATGGATAGAGCCCGTGCAGCCCATCCTGGTTGCTCTTAAACTGAGTGTTTCTGAGCACATAGAGCTTTACCTCTGCCACACGAGCATTGGCGGGCAAATCCTGCCAATTGAGGGCAAACCTTAGGTAGAGCCTGTTATCCCGCGCGGTGGGGAAAAACTTGAGGTCATAGGAAAGGAGGCGGGGGTATTGGGTGTTATCCGGCTTCCATCTGAAGCGTGGATCACTGAGTGCCACACCGGCTTTATCGCCTTGTTTGGCATCACAAATCCAAGCGAAGGAATTGGAATATGCTGTCTGATCAGCAGAGGAACGCCTGCCAGTGTCATGACGGAATACCATGTTGTAAAGGTCGTTTTCTGCCTTATCACCCTGGAAAGCTTCCGGATTGTATCTTTCCGCCTGGGGAGACCAATGGTATTCGGCTTCCATTTTCAGATAGTTTCCATTTGCCATGGCGGTGACGCCCACGGGACGGTTTGGATCAAAAGCCCAATCGTCGATGATGGAGCCCATCTGATATTCATTGAGGGCTTTGAGAGCTGACTCCAACCTGCCATTTATCACCTCCTGATAGTAGGTGGAATAGAGCATGGTGTTGAACCCTGCATCATCCAACAGCTGTGCCAATTCTGAAAATACTTCCTCTGTTTGGTGGGCATTGTGAAGCTGGTATTGGCTGTATGCGCCGATGATATAGCGTGGTATCACACTGCCTTGCACGGAGAATGCGAGCAAGCAGACAGATAATAGAATCAATATTCTTTTCATCATGAAATCCTTAAATTTGTTTTGGGCAATGTAAAACAAAGCGTTTTGAGGTCAAGCAAAAAAAGGAGTGGGCGCCAATGAAGGCAATCCCACTCCATCATTTATCTTGTGTAATTGCAGTTTATTTCATCAACAGCATCTTGCGTTGCAAGGTCTTGCCATCGGTGTGGAGGCGGTAGAGATACATTCCGGAGGCTACGGGCTCGTCCTTTTCATCCAGTCCATTCCACACAAAATCGTGCTGGTGGGCGCCCAGATTGCCATCTGCCAATACTTTCACCAATTGGCCCTTCAGGTTGTAAACAGCCAGCCTGGTATGGGCAGGGCGTGACAACTGGAAAGAGATGGTGGTACTGGGGTTGAAGGGGTTGGGGAAGTTTTGGGAGAGGCTGAGCACGGGCGTCTGCAAGGCATCATCGTTTGACGTGTAATTATCGGGCGGAGTGGTGGTGAATCTGATCGCCAAACCGGGTTGCAGAGGCGTGGCAGTGGGATCGTAAACATTGCCATGGGTGTAGCCCAGTCCCACGGTGTGGTTGTGGTTTTCGATGCCGACCGTGCAGTAGTTTGAGGTCATGCCGGGGTTGTCGATGGTGTGGTATTGCATCAGGATATCGCCATCATCACCGCCTTTGGGATAGAGCATGATTTGGAACTTTTCCAGCGAGGTGAGGTTGTATTGGTTGTAAGCATCGTTCCACTGCACGATAAAGCGGTTGTTTGCCGTGTCGTGCCAATAGAGGATTCTGATATTATCAAAGATTTGATTGTTATCCTCATCATAGCCCAGGGGCAAGCCCTTGAGGTCGTCCCAGTATGCGGCGATGAGGGAGTTTGGACCCAAGGCGGCGGGGATGTAGTGGTTATAAAAATCCACCATATCGGTTGCGCCCATGGAGATCCAGCCGTTGGTGCAAATGGTGATTTGATCAAAGTCTCTGCCATAAAATCTGAAGGTAAAGGGCAGGTCTATCACCTTTGAGGCATCATCCGGATCAAGGAATACGGAGGCGTTGCCTCCCAAGAGGGGATCGATTTCCACCCATTCATAAACCGGTGTGGAGGTGAAACCAAGGTCAAAGCTGTCATAGGCGTAATAGCCGTAGGCATCAGGACCGGTGGGTGAGGAAGTGGATACGGTGCCGGCGGTGAGGGAATAGAAGAATTCCGTGCTATAGTTGTTATCTGTAAGCTGCATTTTGAGGGGGATATGGCGGCCGTTCCAAGCTTCAGCGCCTATTGAGACGGTGCTGGTGAAGGTCTTGGATTCCCCAGGAGCTATGGCACCCAGAGAGACGGCATCTGTGGGGAAGGTGGCTGCCTCTGTGAGGGTGATCACACGCACGGAAGCGTTATTTACAGGGGTTTGGCTGTGGTTGAAGATGGTGAATTCCACTGTGCTGCTTTCTCCAATGGGGTAATTGCCTTCATTGCCAGTGACGGTAAATTCCGCTCCGCCGCCCCAAAGTCTGAAGCTCTTTACAGGCAGAGAATTGATCTGCACATTCAGGTCGAGAGGCTCACGGGGGATGATATCGGCTGAAGCATTGATGGTGAATTGTAGCTGGGCTGTAGCTTGCGGAGCGATGGAGGAGGGGTTGTTTATCTGAGAGACGCTCAGCTTTTCATTGCCTTCTATCGTTACAGAATCCAGGGAGAGGGTGCCTTCACCCAAGTTTTGCAGGGTGAGGGAGGCGTTCAGGCTTTGATTGGGGTCTATAAAGGCATCAGAGACGCTGTTGGCAATGATCGCCAAGCCGCCGTCATCCTCGCTGGTAAGGGTCTTCACCAAGGGGACGTAGTTGGGTTTGGAGATGGTGATGGTGAGGTTGCCATCTTCCTGCGGGTTGATAGGCAGGATGGCGGTGCCGTCAACGATTCTGGCATAGGTGTAGGTTTCGTTGTTTTTGGTGCCGGATACCATTGCGCCTTCCAGATGGGCAGCCGTGATGGTGATATGGCTGGAGGAGGAGGCGTAGGTGGCGGGCAGTAAATCCGGGGAGATGGTATTGGGTACCAACACCCACATATTGAGGGAAGGATCGGAAAGCAGGTTGTAGACGTGGAAGTAGAAGCCCACGTATTGGTTGTGGCCGATATCGTTGGGGAAGTTCTTATAAAGCTCCATCTTGCCCATCAACACGCTGGAGCCAAAGCCGCGCACTCCATAATCCAGGATGCTGCGGAAAGCTCCGCTGGAGATGGAATTGTTGAAGCGGGTCTTGGTATGCAGGTCTGAGGGTCCCACAAATCCCACGCATCCGTTGGGCTGTGCCACGCTTCCCATTCGCATCCACTTTTCACCAAAGCAGGGGTTCACCGTGTTGGCAAAGTCTCCAGTATTACAAACGATGGAATAGACGATGGGCATCCGCTGGTAATTTACCAAGGAGCTCACATCCGGAACCTTGAAGCTGGGATAGTGCCAGCCATTGGCATCGCCCCAGCCACGGTAGCTTACAAATTGGACGCCTTGGTTGATAACGCTGGCGATTTCTGTATTGCCGGGATAGGTGGGCGGGAAGAAAACGGAATCCACCTGGGCATAGCCATGATCCAGCATCTTATCACGCAACCAGCGGGACATCTGGATGGGGGTGCTGGGGTGGAGGTTGCCGCTGGCATAGTTTCCAGCCACCACAATGGAGCGCTTCATCCAGTTGGTATTGCCCATGAAGGGAGACTTTTCAAAGACGATGGTCTTGTTTGCCATGCTCATCAGCTCGGAAATATCGTTGAAGGAAAATCGTCCCACCAACATCTCGGGGAAGTAGTCATCCCCTTCTATGAGTGCATATTGGTGGTCATCGGCATCGTTTTCTTGAAACTCTGGCGAGGGGAAGAAGGCGGTGGGGATGGAATAGCTGCCCGTGACGTCTCCAAACAGCATCAGATAATCGGGATGATGCTGGTGATAGTGGGAGGTCAAAAAGGCCTTTATCTGATTGACTGTATCGCCGATATCCACACGGTTAACCACAGTCACGTCAAAGCCAAGTGACTTTTTCCACTTGATGAAATCCTGCTGATAATTAGCCAGGTTGGGATGGGAGATGATGAGCATTTTGGGGCGGGAGACAGGTAGCCCACGTAAGTAAGAGCTATCATAGTTATCTGCCAAAATCTTGTATGCATCCACAAAAGCGGGGGATACCCGGGAGGGCAGCTCGATGATGCCTTGTCCGCTGATGCTATAATCTACGTCGGACAATACATAACGCAGATCACCCTGGGCAAATTGATTGCGCAAGCGGATGGTGAAGCCGCGCATTTCCCGGAAGGTAAAGCTGTTTGCCACCTCCACGGTCTCTGTGTGGCGTTGGGATTCTTGATACAGCAGGTTGCCTTGGGTATCAAACACATTCCACTTGATATTATTCACGACGACGTTTACGTCCTGATAAGGCAGGGCATAGGTTTGAGAGCTAAAGCTGGTGGTGTCCACGCCGTCTTCATCCAGTATTTTATTATCAGGCACAGGCGCTCTTTGGGCAAAATCCAGCCAGGTTCTGATGCCACTGGCGGTGTGTTCTATGCGCTGTGCACTATGAGCTGGCAGCAAACACGCTACCAGCAGTATTATCAAAGTAAGTTGGAATCTCATTTATCCTCCTTGATTGAATTACACAAACAGGATGCAATAATCATTCCCATATTTCCTTTGATGTTTTTTGCCAAGTTATATCGCTATCTGTATTCAGTTTGCAATATGGCGGAAAACTTGCATATAGCAGTATATTATGAAGAAAAACTTATTGAAAGTATCAATAAAGATATACCTGCCATACGCTGCCCTCATCCTGGGCATATTCTGGTTGGGCGCATGCGGCACCAATACCAAGCTGGATGATGATAATACAGGCTTCCAACCTGATTATGGCAGTGATGAAACCTTTGAAGTGATTAGCTGGAATCTGCGCGAATTCCCCTGGAATGGCGAAAGCACCATCAGGGAACTGGCAGCTATCATTCCCCAACTAAAAGTGGATGTGATAGCCTTTCAAGAGATTAACGACAAGGATTCATTCTTGGAGCTGGCAAGGAGAATTCCCCATTACTCCGCCTATGTATATAACGCCACCAGCTCTTGGCGTCTTGCCTATCTGTATGATGAGCGAACCGTGGACGTAAAGAATTGTTATACAATCTATAACGGGGAGACCAATCCCTTCCCCAGGCCGCCCTATGTGTTGGAACTAAGCTGGCAGGGGGAAGACCTCATCATCGTAAACAACCACTTCAAAGCCTTTGGAGATAACCATATAGACGAAACCGATCCTTGGGATGAGGAGCGCCGCCGTCGCCTCGCCTGCGAAAAGCTGGATACCTATATACGCACATATTGGAATGAAGAAAAGGTGATAGTGTTGGGAGACTTGAACGACCAGATACACGAACCCCCGGAGTACAACGTCTTTTTGCCTTTCCTGAATAAGCCCCAGGAGTATCTCTTTGCCGATATGGAGATTGCCCAAAATCTCACTCCTGCCAATGTCTCCTACCCACCCTCGTTTTCACACATAGATCATATACTTATCACGAACGAGCTCTTCAGCAGCTTTTCCCATCCACAAAGCTCCTGTAACACTCTGCAAATGGAGCTAATGATGGGTAGCTGGCATAATTATTACAACCTCCTTTCAGACCACAGACCGGTGGCAATCAAGCTCTTCTTCCAGCCCTGATACTCGCTCTCCTGCCGTCTTTGCCCTAAAACCCTATTATTTTAGTATATACTTCCAGATACAGCGTCTCCTGATTCAGCTTTTTGATCCCCTCCTGCAGGGCTCTTTGCTGTGCCATTTCTGGAGTGTTGCCGCTGCCCTTGATATTGGAGACGCTGCCAGAACCCAGGGCTTCTCCGGTCTCTGTATCGATCAATGTAAAATGCAGAGTGCAGAGATGAGAATAAAGATTGAGGGCATTATTGAAAGCCCCTGGCTGGGAATCCACCTCCAAGCGTACCATATAATCTGCCATGGCAAGGGATTCAACCACTTCCAAGCCATATTCCCGCAGCCTATCTTTGAGCAGATTCAAGTGTGATGAACTAAGTTTGGCAGTATTCTCCTGCACGATAATGCGCGGGCGTCGCACCCGTAAATCAAGATTCACCGAGGCAAAGCTTTGCGCCTGGATCATCTTTTGCACTAAAGGATGGGATGATAGCTGGAGGATGGCTTGTTTATCGATGGCAAGCTGCAGGGTTTGAGGGGAATCAAACGACTTGATCCTTTTGATGGTCAATTCCGCCTTGCCTTGGGCATCGGTGTATAGGGAGGGGATAATATCGCCTTCACCACGCACAAATCTGAGGGTCAAAGGCAAGTTTTGTATCGGCTTGCCCTCCTGATGATCCCAAAGGGATTGTACGCTCAGCTTCACGTTGTGGAAGCGGCGGGCTACCAGCTCCGAGGCACATGGCTGGCACTCCAGGGTGATCTTGCCACTCATCTCCCAGAGGCGGTGTAACAATTCGCTATACAAATGGATGGTCTCATCCCCGCTCACAATCTTAAAATCATAATCCGGATAGTCGCTCAGTGCATCCAGCGCCTGGAAGAGCATCGTGATCACCAGGATAAAGTCCACTCTGGAACCACTTAATGCCTTATCATATTTCAGCATCAAATCCTGGGCAAGACGCATGGCAGCTTCGGCATTTTGACGGCGTTGCAAACGGTAATTTTCCTTGTTGATGCGATACAGCGCCCAATACTCGTTCTTGGTTTCATATTCGCCAGCCAATTCCACATCGGAAAGCTGGTTGCGGGTGCTGGTCTCCACAATGGAATTAAAGTCTGAGGCACTGATGCCCCAGGCTTCGGTTTCACTTACCGTCACGGATCCATCCACCATCACGGATATCTGCATCGAAATATCCTTGAGGGCGTCATATCTGGCTTTCTCCCGGTATTCCGGCGTATATTTGGAAACTTTCACCACACTGCTGTAATACAGGTTGGCATCCGGCTTGTTTTGTATCCAGGAGGGGAGACGGCGGTTTGCCGTGCAAGAGCACAGCAAACACGCCATCACACCGATTATTATCAGCCAAAGAGGCTTATTTGACATATCTCTTTATCTGTTGGATAAATTGTTGGCTGAGGTTTTCTATTGCTTGAGATACCATTTCACTTTCGGATGGGGGGAAGGGTTCGCTTTTGGCAATCAATGCTTTGGCAGCAGGGGTGAGGGCACGGTCGTCTCCGCTGTCTTTTCTTGCCCAAGTGTCGCTCCAAGTGTAGGTTCCCGTATAGGTATCCTGAACCTTTATCCTGCCTGTGGTCACATCCACAATCTCATAAGAGGCGGTGATATATACGGAGGCTTCCTTGGTGTATGTGGTGTAAAGAACCTGTATGTCTTGCTTCAGTTTCAGCGCTGGTGTATCGTCGTCCTCATCATTGGGGTCTGTCTCCGCATCTCCCTGTTCAATCTCGATTGTTTTGCTTTCCTTCAGCTGTTGGGAGCTCACGCGGGAGGGTTGCACTTCCACCTTGAGGATTTTGCCGCTCAAGATCTCATGCGCTCCCAAGATCTGTCCAAATTTTGCCACAGAAGATTCATCCACCAAGCCGGAGGCGCTAAGCTCCTGCTCTTTAAGCACGGTATCAATTCTTTCGCGGCTGATGATTTCCATGAATTCAGCTGCGGATTTGTCATTGATAAGGCTGCTTACTATCTTGGATTCCAACATATCGGGGATGCCGCCATACCGGTTCCGATCACCCGTTTTATCCTCAAAAGCCAGGATGGCAATGCGCTTTACAGCCATGCGGCGCGCTTGTTCATAGCGCACTTTTACGTCTTTGTAATTGGCGTCAAAATCCATCGCTTTCTTAAATTCCAAGGCTGCCTGCTTTTGAATGTCTGGCTCATCAGATTGCAGTGTGATATCCAGTCCTTTCTGATAATGATAGGCAGCGGCATTGGTGCGGCTTTCCTTCAGCTGGGGATAGTAATCCTCCCTGTCATATCTAAACACCTCTTTGGTCTTGGGGTGCACCAAACGGGGCAAATCTGCCATAGTGTCAAAGATATTCACCAATCCCTGATATTCGGGAACCAATAGATCCCACATGTCCGGCTCGTCTTTTGCCTGTATTTTGGTAATGTTATCCTTCCTGTATTTGATGGCTTTGGGATATACATTCTTGAGCAGTTCCTGAGCTTTTTTGTAATCTGCTTTGATGAGCAAGGATTGGGCGTTTGCCGTCAGAGCAGCTTCATAATTGCCCGCCTCATAAAGTTTTTTAGCCTGTTTATACAGGGTGACGTTCTTTCCACATCCGGAAAGTAACAAGGTGAACAAAATCACTACCAAGGCGTATTTGGCGATGCGCATCGTTCCTCCATTATATATGTATTTTGATTATAAATTGGGATTGAAATCAAAAGATGCGCCTACAGGCAGAATGTCAAGCAATTTCCTTTGTAACTGAATATCTGAATCTTTGGTATTTATGCCCCCAAACTGATACCGCGTCTGTTAACCACCCTTGTCTCTCCTTTGTCTCGACAAGGGTGAGACAAGGGTGGTACAAGGGAGGCTAATGGGCAAAAAGCGGTCAGATTGACAGCTTCAATAACGTAAACTAAGATTGATGCTGCTGCGCCACTCCAATGAATTGAGGCTTTCACCTATGGGATTTAGAGAAAACTCCAGCAGGGATTGAGGATTAAACTGCCATGCCAAGCCCAGGAGCAGGGAATATTCCTGCCAGGTGCCCCAAAAATATTTGGGTTCCACAATATAATAGAGGGAATCAATATCATGTTTGATTTGGAATCCGGAGGAGTAGCGCTTGTTTTTGGAATTGATCAGATAATACTCGCCCATATTTTCGGCATAATCGTTTTGTTCATAGCCAAAACTAAGCTCCATCGATATCGCGTTGCCATATCCTTGACGATAGGGCAGAAGCATCCATACGGGATTGCCGCTGCGTGCCGCCAAAGGGAAGCTATCGAAGGTAAGACCGTATCGATAGCCCAGATGCCGGTAAAAGCTGCGGTTTCTGCCCTCATACATATA
>Ga0172382_10002487_pt1 | contig 30724 bp, 39 predicted proteins | sample Leawel138RmetaG_FD_122245 | JGI IMG/M metagenome (GOLD analysis project Ga0172382, IMG submission 122245) | Leachate microbial communities from a municipal landfill in Southern Ontario, Canada - Leachate well 138R metaG | ecosystem: Engineered > Solid waste > Landfill > Unclassified | place...
GCGAGAGGAACGTCAGGCAATGGCGCACCGCTCGACCCGAAACGGGACAGTAGGAGAGATTTTCCCGCGCAGTCCTTGGTTTGCCGATCCGGCTGATGCTAAATTTTCCGTTAATTCCCGGAATCGACCGGACTAAGGAACAGGGGACCACAATGAACGCCCGCCAGCTTTCGCTCAGCGCCATCGCCAGCGCACTGCTCGCAGCAGGCTCCGGCACTGCTCTCGCGCAATCGACCCCCGAAGCGCAGGCTCCGGCAGAAGCGCCCGCGATTCCGGCGGCACCCGCGCCCGTCCTGCCGCAAGCCTACCCTGGACCTGTCTATCCCGCCCCCGCCTATCCCGGCGGACCTGCCTATCCCGTCCCCTATGGTGCTGCCGGCCCGGCCTATCCGGTGCCGGTATATCCCGCCCCGGCGGCCCCCTACCCCGGCGGGCCGGTGGCGGGCGGCGTTGCGCCCTATGCGCATGGCGCGGTTCCCTATCCGCCGGGCGGAGCCGATCCGGCGGCCTATGACCGCGCGCGCGCTGACTGGATAAGCGAGTGCGCCGATCGCTATCGGCGTGACAGGCGCGACGGCAAGGGCGGGCTGATCGGCGGCCTGCTGGGGGCCTTGATCGGCGGCGTCGCCGGCAACCGGATCGACGACAAGGGCGACCGCTGGGCCGGCACCCTGATCGGGGCCGGAGTCGGCGGCGTGGCAGGCGCGGTGATCGGAACGGTCGCCAACAGGTCGTCCCGCAGCAAGCTCGACAACGAAGCGCTCGATTGGTGCGAGGATTACCTCGCAAGCCGCAGTTCGGCACCGGGCTATGGCTATGGCCAGCCCCAAGGCTACGGATACGGTTATGGCCCGGTTATGATGGTTCCGGTCATGGTCCCCAAGGGCAGGAAATGCCCGGAACAAGTAGTGGAAGAGATTGTCGAGCCCGCGCCCGTCATTCGCCGCGCGATTCCCCGCCCCGTCCCGGACAAGCGGATCAAGCTGGCTCCGACCAAGACCAAGCGGATCGAATATTCCAAAACCCAGTAAGGGTGGGATTCCGCCATATATGATTGATATTGTTGAATTTATATGCAGCGTTGGGCCAATCAGCCGGCGCACCTTCGCATATTCCCGCTTGCCCCATCCAATGCCCGGCTCGGGCGAAAGATCAGATTCCGCCGCCGGTCAGGCGCTGGCAGATGAGATCGAGCTGGTCCAGTGTGCGGTAGCGAATCACCACCGCGCCTGATCGCGGGTCCGCATCGGCATTGATCCGCACGGCCAGCCCCAGAAATTCCTCCAGATGGTTCTGAACGGCCGCGATATCCGCATTGTCGGCGGTAGCGCGGGCGGGCCGGGCATGGCGTGGCCCCGCCCCTTCCCCGCGCGGCTTGCGCGCCTTTTTCTCGACCTCGCGCACCGACAGATTCTTCGCGATCGCTTCCAGCGCAATCGCTTCCGCGTCCTCATGCCCGATCAGCGCCCGGGCATGGCCCATAGACAAGCGGCCGGTTTCGATATGCTCGATCACCGCATCGGGCAGCGATAGCAGGCGCTGGAGATTGGCGACATGGCTGCGGGACTTGTCGACCAGCTGCGCGATTTCCGCCTGGCTCATCCCTTCATTCTCGGCAAGCCTGTGATAAGCCCGCGCTTCTTCGATAGGGTTGAGATCCTCCCGCTGGAGATTCTCGATCAGCGCCAGCGCCATCACATCGCGGTCGCCCAACTCGCGAACCAGCGCCGGAATCTCATGCAGACGCGCCTTTTGCGCGGCCCGCCAGCGCCGTTCGCCCGCCACCAGCTGATAGCGGCCATTGCCCAGCGGACGCACGATGATAGGCTGGATCACACCGCGCGCGGCGATGGAAGCGGCCAGCTCCTCGAGCGCATCCTCGTCGAAACGGCGGCGCGGCTGCTCCGGATGCGGCTCGACCGAGGAGATCGAGAGCATCGCAAGGCCCCGGGCGCCTTCCCCGGCAAGCGCGCCGGAACCGTCCGAACCGCCCCTGGCGACAAGCGGCTCCTCGCGCTTGATATCGCCAAGCAGGGCGCCCAGCCCCCGGCCAAGCCCGGAAGGCTTGCGCTTGATCGGAGCCGGTGGGGAAAGGCCTGCGGACGAATCGCTCTTTTCGCTCATGCGGCTTTCCTTTCTTCCGGAAGTCTGCCGATCAATTCGCGCGCCAGCGCCATGTAAGCGCGGCTGCCCGCGCAATTATGGTCGTATACCAGCGCAGGAAGGCCGTGGCTGGGCGCTTCCGACAAGCGGACGTTGCGCGGAATGACGGATTCGAACACCAGACCGCCCAGGCACGCACGGACATCTTCCGCCACTTGGTCGGTAAGCCGATTGCGCCGGTCGAACATGGTCAGAGCGACACCGACAATGCCCAGATCGGCGTTGAAACGCTGCTGAACGCGCTCCACCGTCTGCAGAAGCTGGCTCAACCCTTCCAGGGCGAAGAATTCGCATTGCAGCGGCACCAGCAGCGTATCAGCAGCCACCAAGGCATTCAGGGTGAGAAGGCCGAGCGAGGGCGGGCAATCGATAAAGCAGATATCGTGCAGTTTGTGACCTGCCAGCGCATCGCGCAATCGGTCGCTGCGCTGCTCGACAGACACCAGCTCCACCTCCGCCCCGCTCAGATCGACCGTCGCCGGCACAATATCCAGCCCCGGGATCGCCGTGGGCACGATGCAATCCGTAAGGGGGAGTTGATCGACCAGCAGATCGTAGCTTGAACGGACCCGGCTGGCGGCTTCGATTCCGATCCCCGTAGAGGCATTGCCCTGCGGATCGAGATCAATAAGCAAGGTTTTCCACCCCGTTGCAGCCATTGCAGTAGCGATATTGATCGCGGTCGTGGTCTTCCCCACCCCGCCTTTCTGGTTCGCGATTGCAATCCGGATCATGCCCTTGCTCCGTTTTTCTGCCTCAGATGTCCGATGACGATGCCGGCTTCGCCATCCGTCACGGATTGTTCCACGTGGAACATGGCGCGCAATCGACGCGGCAGTGTCTCCAGATCATGCTCGGCGGATCGTCCCTTGGGCAACAGCCAAAGCGTGTCGCTTGTGGAAAAACGCGCGGAAAGATCTATCAGCCGCTGCATCGGCGCGAAAGCGCGTGCTGAAATGACCGATGCCGGGAAGCTCTCCACCTGCTCCAGTCTCATTCCCGCCACCTCGCAAGATCCAAGCCCGAGCCGTTTCACCACTTCGTTCAGCCATTCGATTCGCCGCTTGCGCGATTCGACCAGTTTCACCGGCCATTGCGGGCGCATCGTCGCGATCACCATTCCGGGAAAGCCCGCTCCTGTCCCTAGATCAAGCCAGATGCCGGTTGTTTCACGTGGAACATGGGTTAGCAGTTGCGCGCTGTCAGCGATATGCCGTCGCCACATATGCGGAATACTGTCGCGCCCGATCAGGTTCTGGCGTTCATTTTCCGCGGCAAGCATTTCCACCAACCGATTGAGCCGATCCATCGCCGTCTGATCGCACAGCTTTGCGACAAATTGACGCGCGGATTCCTCGTCCCCGATCATGCAGCCACCGCCGAGCGGCGGCGGGCATGGACCAGCAGCACAGCCAGGGCGGCAGGCGTGATTCCCGGGATGCGACCGGCGGCGGCCAGCGTCTGCGGCTTTGCCGCGACAAGCCGCTCCACCATCTCGCGCGACAGCCCCGGCACTTCCGCAAAGGGAAAACCATCCTCCAACGCCACCGCCTCGCTCGACCGGAGATCGCGCAATTCGGCATCCTGCCGCGCCAGATAGGGCGCGTAAGCGGCATCCTCGGCCAGTTCGAGCGCCATCTCGCTGGCGCTATCCACGCCCGGATCGAGCCAGGGCGCCAGACCGGCAAGGTCCACTCCCCCGAAACGCAGCCATTCCCTGATCGGCAGCCGCCCCGCATCCGGGCGGACAGGCAGGCCCGCCCCGGACAGTTGGGCGCTGGTCAGCTCGCGGTCGTACGCGACCTCCAACCGGGCGCGTTCCTCTTCCCTGCGCAGAAACCATTCCTGCCGACGCGCGCCGACGCAGCCCGCCCCTATCGCCAGCCCGGTCAGCCGGGTGGTCGCATTGTTGGCGCGCAGGCGCAGACGATATTCCGCGCGCGCGGTGAGCATCCGATAAGGCTCACTCACCCCATGCAGAGTGAGATCGTCGATCATCACCGCCATATAGGCATTGGCGCGGTCGAGCGGCGCCGGCGCCTTGCCCAGCACGCTCGCGGCGGCATGCAGCCCGGCGATCAGCCCCTGCGCGGCCGCTTCCTCATAGCCGGTCGTCCCGTTGATCTGGCCCGCGCAATAGAGGCCCGGCATATCGCGCAATTCCAGCGACGGGCGCAGAGCGCGCGGATCGATGTGATCATATTCCACCGCATAGCCCGGAACCGCCATCTCCACGCGCTCCAGACCTTCCATGGTCCGCAGCATTTCGAGCTGGACCTCTGCGGGCAAGGAGGTGCTGATTCCATTCGGATAGACCAGATGCGTGCCCAGCCCTTCCGGCTCCAGAAAGATCTGATGGCTATCGCGATCGGCGAAGCGATGAATCTTGTCCTCGATCGAGGGGCAATAGCGCGGGCCGCGCGCGTCGATCGCCCCGGTGAACAACGGCGAGCGATGGAGATTGGCCCGAATGACATCGTGACTGCGCGCATTGGTGCGCGTGATCGCACAGAACAGCTGGGGATTGACCCGCCCCTCGCTCAGCGGCGACATCACCCATGGCTCGGGGTCGGAAATCTGCTCCACCAGCCGCGCCCAGTCGATGCTGCGCCCGTCGAGGCGTGGCGGCGTGCCGGTCTTGAGCCGGGCCATCGGCAGTTTCGCCTCGCGCAGTTGCACCGCGAGCCTCTGCGCCGAGGCTTCCCCGATCCGCCCGCCGGACAGCCTTTCCTCCCCGCGAAACAGTGTGCCACCTAGGAAAGTGCCGGTGCATAGCACCACGGCCTGCGAAGCAAGCGCGGTGCCATCGGCCAGATCGAGGCCTGTCACGCAGCCGTTGGCGATGCGCAGCTCAGCCGCTTCGCCCTCGACCAGCGCGAGATCGCCCTGCTCCTTCAGCAATCGCTGGATCGCCGCCTTGAACAGCGCGCGGTCGGCCTGCACGCGCGGCCCCCACACGGCGCTGCCCTTGGAGCGATTGAGCATGCGGTAATGGATCGCGGCGGCATCCGCGGCGCGGGCGATCAACCCGTCGAAGGCATCCACTTCCCGCACCAGATGGCCCTTGCCCAAGCCGCCGATCGCCGGGTTGCAGCTCATCGCCCCGATCGCTGCGAGATCGAAGCTCACCAGAGCGACGCGCGCGCCCATGCGCGCGGCTACCGCCGCGGCCTCGCAGCCGGCATGGCCGCCGCCCACAACCACGATATCGAACGCATGCATGATGGCCGCCAATATAGGAGGGCGGGACTCGGGTCAAAGCCTCCCTGCCGCCGGTGTTTCACGTGAAACATTCCATAAAGCTCGGCGCGCCTACGCGCCTATTTGCCGATGCAGAAGCGCCCGAACAGCGTGTCCAGCATATCCTCGGTTCCCGCCCGGCCAGTCAGGCGGTCAAACACGAGGCGCGCGGAGCGCAGCGATTCAGCTACCAGCAGGAGATCGCCCTCCCCAGCCGCGCCCGAGAGCATCGCCCATGCCTCGGCCAGCAGATGGCGCTGATGCGCGCTGAGCGCGGCCGCGCCGGGCCTGGGCATGGCCTGGCTGGCGATGGCAACCAGATCGGCGCGCAAGGCCCCGATCCCTTCTCCCGTGACGGCCGATACCCGATGCCGGGGATGGCGCTTGGGCGCGTGATCCCGGTCGCATTGCGCCTCGATCTCCCATGCGCCGTCAGGCCCTTCCCCTTCCGGCCCGAGCCACAGAACCAGATCCGCCTCGGCCAATTCCTCCTGCGCCCGGCCGATCCCGATTGCCTCGACCATGTCGGACGGATCGGCATGCAACCCGGCGGTATCCACGAAGGAGAACGGTATTCCATCCAATGCCACGGGCCGCACGATCACATCGCGGGTCGTGCCTGCCAGGGGCGAGGTGATTGCCGCCTCGCTTTCCACCAAAGCATTGAAAAGTGTGGACTTTCCACTGTTTGGGGGGCCAGCCAGAACCACCCTGAAACCTTCCCTCAGCTTTTCCGCGCCCGGCCGGTCGAGCCAGTCGCGCAAATCGCCGGTCAATTGCCCGAGCTTGCCTGGAAACGAAGCGGGCAGCGGAGCCACATCGTCCTCGTCGGAGAAATCCAGCGCGGCCTCGACCAGCGCGGCCAGCTCCAGCAGGCGCTGGCGCCAATCCTCCACCGTCCCGGAAAACGCCCCACCCGCCATGCTGATGGCGGATCGGCGCTGCAATTCGGTTTCGGCGGAAAGGAGATCGGCAAGCCCTTCCGCCTGGGCGAGGTCGATCCGCCCATTGGCAAAGGCGCGGCGGGTAAATTCCCCGGCCCTTGCCTGCCGCAAGCCCGGAATGGCGGCAAGCGCACGCTCCACCGCCGCGACGACCGCCCGGCCGCCATGAAGATGCAGCTCCGCGCTGTCCTCGCCGCTGGCCGTCGCCGGCCCGGGCAGCCACAGCACCAGCGCCTCATCCAGCACCATGCCTTCCCGATCCGCCAGCCGCGCCAATTGCGCGCGGCGAGGCGGCGGCAAGCGCCCGGTCAGGCTGCACAGCGCAGCGCTCGCGTCAGGTCCGCTTATCCGCACCACCGCGATGGCGGCCGGCGGCGGGCCGCTCGACAAGGCGAAGATCGTATCCATTTGCTATGCGATGGAATTGCCGCCAGCTTATCCGCCGCGCTTGCCACCCGCCCCTTCGGCGAAGGCCGCGCCCCCTTCCATGAAATTCTGGAACAGCTTGAGGCCCATCTGCCCCATCGGCGCGAATTGCTTCGATAGTTCCTGCAACTGCTCGAGGCTGGTCGCCCCGCTCATCGCATTCCTGACGTTCTCGATATAAAGCTCGTTGAGCGGCGTCACATCGGGCAGACCCAGGAAGCGACGCGCCTCGTCCGGGGTGCAATCGATCTCGATATTCACCTTCATCACTCGCCTCCTGCCTGGCCCTGCACAAAACCGCGGCACGAATCTGTCACACGGCCTTGGCAAAGTCTATCTTACCCGCCTAATCTCGGGGAATATCCGAGGAGACATCGAAATGCCCGAAACAGTCCAGGTTCCCGAACTAGACGGTCAAGGCGCGATCCCGACCTATGTCACACGCCCGCAAGGCCCGCCCAGGGCCGCGATCATCGTCATTCCGGAGATATTCGGCGTGAACGAGGGTATCCGGAAGAAATGCGAGGACTGGTCGGCGAAGGGCTATCTCGCCGCCGCGCCCGACATCTTCTGGCGCTTCGCCCCCGGCATCGAGCTCAATCCGGACATCGAGGCCCAGTTGCAGGAAGCGTTCGGCTATTTCGGCCAGTACGATCCCGATCTGGGCGTGAAGGACATCGAAGCGCTGATCCACTGGATCAGGCGCGAGGCAGGCGTGGCAAAAGTCGGGCTGGTCGGCTTCTGCCTCGGCGGGAAGATGGCCTATATGGCGGCCGCGCGCACCGACATCGACGCCAGCGTCGGCTATTACGGCGTGATGATCGACCAGATGCTGAATGAATCCAAGGCCATCGCCAATCCGCTGCTGCTGCATATCCCGACGGCCGACGGCTTCGTCCCGCCCGAGGCGCAGAAAGCCATGCATGACGGGCTGGACGATCATCCCCGGATCACATTGCATGATTACGAGGGGCTGGATCACGGCTTTGCGGCCACCTCCGGCAATCGCCGCGACGAGGCCGGCGCGCAGCTGGCCGACAGCCGGACCGAAGCGTTCTTCGCCGAACATCTCGGCTGAGCGGCAGCGGCAATCGCCTTGCCCCGCACCGCTTGCGTCGGTCGCAAAGCGCGAGCGTGGGGCAGGGCAAATGCCACCGGCGGTTAGGAGTCCAACCGCAAGCCTTTGATAAAAATCGGTAAAGCGTGGCGCCTTACTGATTCATCGTGGCGAAGAAATCCTCGTTCGTCTTGGAATCCTTCATCTTGTCGAGCAGGAATTCCATCGAATCGATCGTGCCCATCTGCATCAGGATGCGGCGCAGCACCCACATCTTGCTGAGCTTGTCCTTCTCCACCAGCAATTCCTCCTTGCGGGTGCCGGACTTGCCGACATCCAGCGCGGGGAAGATGCGCTTGTCCGCGACCTTGCGGTCCAGCACGATTTCCGAATTGCCGGTGCCCTTGAATTCCTCGAAGATCACTTCGTCCATGCGGCTGCCGGTATCGATCAGGGCGGTGGCGATGATGGAGAGAGAGCCGCCTTCCTCGATATTGCGGGCCGCGCCGAAGAAGCGCTTGGGCCGCTGCAGCGCGTTGGCGTCGACACCGCCGGTCAGCACCTTGCCGGAGCTGGGCACCACCGTGTTGTAGGCGCGGCCCAGGCGGGTGATCGAATCGAGCAGGATGACCACGTCCTTCTTGTGCTCGACCAGGCGCTTGGCCTTCTCGATCACCATTTCCGCCACCTGCACGTGGCGGCTGGCCGGCTCGTCGAAGGTGGAGGAGATCACTTCCCCCTTCACGCTGCGCTGCATGTCGGTGACTTCCTCGGGCCGCTCGTCCACCAGCAGCACGATCAGGAACACTTCGGGGTGATTGTCGGTGATCGCCTTGGCGATGTTCTGCAGCAGCACGGTCTTGCCGGTGCGCGGCGGGGCGACGATCAGGGCGCGCTGGCCCTTGCCCTGCGGAGCGATGATGTCGATCACCCGGGCCGACTTGTCCTTCACCGTGGGGTCGACCGTATCGAGAACCAGCTTCTCGTCCGGATAGAGCGGCGTCAGATTGTCGAAATTGGTGCGGTGGCGCACGGCATCGGGATCGTCGAAATTGACGCTGGTGAGCTTCGTGAGGGCAAAATAGCGCTCCCCGTCGCGCGGGGCGCGAATCTCGCCCTCCACCGTGTCGCCCGTGCGCAGGCCCCATTTGCGGACCTGGTTGGGCGAAACATAGATGTCGTCCGGCCCGGCCAGATAATTCGCCTCGGGCGAGCGGAGGAATCCGAAGCCGTCCTGCAGCACCTCGATCGTGCCGATGCCGAGGATTTCCTCGCCATCTTCGGCCACTTCCTTGAGGATGGCGAACATCAAATCCTGCCGGCGCATCGTGGACGCGCCCTCGACACCCAGCTCCTCGGCCATTTCGACCAGTTCGGCGGGCGTTTTCTTTTTCAATTCCTTGAGATGCATCGGTCGGTTTTTCCGAATGAAAGTGGGTATCCGGCAGGTCTGTCGGGCTTGGGGAAAGCGGACCTGATCGCAAGGGAGACGCGATCGTGCCGAAAGGATGACTTCAGATAATCTTCGGCCCGCCCCTCGTCAATTCGCAAAGCGAGCGGCTCTTGCGATTCATCGCGCAATGCATTCGAGCGGGCCGAGATCAGAAGGGCTTGATGATAACCAGGATGACGATCAGGGCCGCGGTCACGCCCGGCGCTTCGTTGAGCAGGCGCAGGTTCCTGTCCGAAAGCGCCCGCTCGCCCCGCGCCAGCTTGCGGGCATAGCCGGCCATCCATCCGTGATAGGCGGACAGGCCGAGAACCAGCGCCAGCTTGGCGTAGAACCACCCCTGCGCGAAGGCCCCGATCGAGAAGGCCAGGGCCAGCCCCAGTGCCCAGACCACGATCAGCGAGGGATTGAGGATGATCTTCAGCAGGCGCTTCTCGCGCTCGACCCAGGCCAGATCTTCCCGGCTGCCCGGCTCGCTTTCCTGATGGTAGATGAAGAAGCGGGGGAGCATGAACAGCCCCGCCATCCAGAATATCACGAACAGGATATGGCCCGCCTTGAGCCAGTAATAGATCATGCCCAGGATCTCTTGCATGGGCGCGATTTAGGCGCTTTCGAGGCCCGCGTCATCCCTCCCATTCCCTGATTGCGCGCAACAGCCGCTCGACATGCGCGATCGGCGTATATTGCCCGATCCCGTGGCCCAGATTGAAGACATGCGGCCGGCTGGCGAAAGCCTCCAGCACCGCGATCGCCCGCTTTTCCAGCCCGGCATTGCCGGATTCCAGCAGCAGCGGATCGAAATTGCCCTGCACCGGCAAGCCATCGGGCAAGGCGGCGGAAGCCCAGACAGGATCAATCGTCTCGTCCAGCCCGATCGCATCCGCGCCCGTTTCCCGCGCATAGGCAGCCAGCTTTTCCCCGGCTCCCTTGGGAAAGCCGATCACCGGGACATCGGGATGGCGGGCCTTGAGCGCGGCGATGATCCGCGCATTGGGAGCGATCACCCAGCGTTCGAATTCGGCCGGGGCCAGGCTGCCGGCCCAGCTGTCGAACAGCTGCACCGCTTCCGCCCCGGCTTCGATCTGGCCCGAGAGATAATCGACCGTGACTTCGATGACCGCATCGATGATCGCGGCGAACGCGGCCGGATCGCGATAGGCCATCAGCCGGGTGGCGTGCTGGTCGCGGCTGCCCTCGCCCGCCACCATGTAGGTCGCCACCGTCCACGGGCTTCCCGCGAAGCCCAGCAAGGTCCTGCCCGGTTCCAGCGCCACTTTGACCTTCGCGACGGTCTCATAGATCGGCCGCAGCCTTTCCGGCACGGCCTGCAGGCCGCCCAGCGCATGATCGACCAGGCGTGGCGACAGGCGCGGCCCTTCCCCCGCGAGGAATTCCAGATCCTGCCCCATGGCATAGGGAACGATCAGGATGTCCGAGAACAGGATCGCCCCGTCGAAGCCGAAGCGCCGGATCGGCTGGAGCGTGATCTCCGCCGCCGCCTCGCTGTCATAGACCAGCTCGAGGAAACCGCCCTTTTCCGCCCGCAAGGCGCGGTATTCCGGCAGGTAGCGGCCTGCCTGGCGCATGAGCCAGAGGGGCCTGGGGAACAAATTCCCACCACGCAGCGTATCGAGGAGAATGCCGGGCATCGGGTAGTCCAATCAAAATAATATTATATTTAAAAGAGGATGAAGGAGTCTGTTGGCCTGTGGATAGCGGGTAGAACGGGCCTCTGCCTGATTTCTCCCCAACTGAACAGGGTTCCCATGCAGGGCGAATCCCGGGCCATGCGCGTCAAGCCGGGGATATGCCCGTTACTCACAGCCTGTAGAGAAAGCTTTCCCCCTGTCTAGAAGCTCCCGGTCGATCGGCCGGAAACGGGCATGGAAACCGCGGCCGCCCTTGTCCCCTCGTTCATCCCGTGGTTTATGCCGCCCATTGTCCACAGCCTCGCGGTGCGCTTTCCCGATGACCCGGCTTCATCTTCATCTCCTGTCGGATTCCACCGGAGAAACGCTCGAGATGGTGGCGAAGGCGGCGCTTGCCCAGTTCGAGAATGCCGATGTCATCCGCCATTTCTGGCCGATGGTGCGATCCCAGCAGCATCTCGACCGGATTCTGGGCGAATTGGCGAACAATCCGGGGCTTGTGCTGTTCACTCTGGTCAATCCGGAGATCCGCGCCCGGCTGGAAGAGAAATGCCGGGTGCTGGGCCTGCCCATGGTTCCGGCGCTGGACGCCGTCACCGCGGCGCTGGCGGCGCAGCTGGGCCAGAAGGCGCAGACCCGCCCAGGCCGCCAGCACATGATGGACGAAGCCTATTTCGACCGGGTCGCGGCGATCCATTACACCATCGCCCATGACGACGGAGTCGGCTGGGAGGACTGGGAAGAGGCCGATATTCTGCTGGCGGGCGTTTCGCGCACATCCAAGACCCCGACCAGCATCTATCTCGCCAATCGCGGCTTCAAGGTGGCGAATATCCCGCTGGTGGTCGAAAGCCCACCTCCGCCCAGCCTGTTCGGTTTGCGCCACCCGCTGGTGGTGGGCCTCACCACCGCGCCGGACCGGCTGGTCCAGGTTCGCCGGAACCGCCTGCTTTCGCTGAACGAGGCGACCGAGACGGATTATGTCGACGAGGAACGGGTCCGCAAGGAACTGCAGCTGGCCCGCCGCATGTTCGCCGACAACGGCTGGCCGGTGATCGACGTCACCCGCCGCTCGATCGAGGAAACGGCTGCGGCGATCCTGCGCCTTTACAGCGAAAGGCAGGCATCGCCCGGCAAGGACCCGCAAGGCGCCAGCCTGCTATGATCCTGCTTGCTTCCAGAAGCCAGTCGCGCCGCGCGATGCTGGAGGCGGCGGGGGTTTCGTTCCGCGCCGAAGCCGCTTCGATCGATGAGCGCGCGCTGGAGCGGGGATTGAACGGCGCCCCGCCCCCGGCGGTGGCGCGCGCCCTTGCCGAAGCGAAGGCTCTGGCCGTCCCCTCTGCGGAGGTGGGCCAGCTCGTTCTGGGAAGCGATTCGCTGGTCGTGGTGGAGGGGCGCCGGTTCGACAAGCCGGCCTCGCGGGAAGATGCTGCGGAGCACCTGCGCTTTTTCTCGGGCCGGACGATGGAGCTGCACAGCGCCGCCGCGCTGGCGAGGGATGGTGCGATCCTCTGGTGCCGTTCTGCCGTCGCTCTGCTGCGTGTGCGGCCGCTTTCGGAAGGTTTCATCCGGGATTACCTCGATGTGGAATGGCCCGAGGTTGCCGGTTGCGTGGGCGTGTTCCGGATCGAGGCGCGCGGGGTCCAGCTGTTCGAGACCATCGAGGGAGATCATTTCACCGTGCTGGGAATGCCGTTGCTGCCGGTCCTGTCGGCATTGCGCGAATTTGGGGAGATCGGGGCATGAGCCGGCCCTATGCCGAAGTGATCGGCGATCCGATCGCGCAGTCCAAGTCGCCCGCGATCCACGGCTATTGGATCGGCCGGCTCGGGCTGGATGTGGAATATCGCGCCTGTCATGTCACTGGCGCAGGCCTCGCCGATTATCTTGCCGCCCGCCGCGAAGATCCCGACTGGCGGGGCTGCAATGTGACCATGCCGCATAAGCAGGCGGTCATGCCTTATCTCGACCGGCTCGATCCGCTGGCGCGGAAGATCGGCGCGGTGAACACGATTATCCGGGAAAGCGACGGGACGCTGTCCGGCTACAATACCGATGCGGGGGGCTTTCTCGAGCCGCTGCGCCCCGTGCTGGCGCAGAGCCATCTGTTCCGCATGGCACGGGTGATCGGCACCGGCGGCGCCGCGCGGGCAATAGTCACGGCGCTGGCCGCCGAAAACGTGGTGATCGTCCTTGCCGGGCGCAATCCCGACAAGGCGCGGGGCCTGCTGGAAGAGCTTGATCCCGGCGGTGAGCATCACGCCGTGGACCTGGCCCATTTCGGGGAGCCGACCGATTTCTCCTTCGACGACCGGGAAGGATGCTTCGATCTGATCGTTAATGCCAGCGCGTTGGGCATGGCGGGGCAGCCGCCGCTTTCCTTCGATCTCAGCCATGCGCCGCCGGGAAGCATCGTCTATGATATTGTCACCCATCCCCTCGAAACCGACCTGCTGCGCCGGGCCGGGGAAGCCGGGTTCCGGACGCTTGACGGGCTCAACATGCTGATCGGCCAAGCTGCGGAGGCGTTCATCCGCTTTTTCGGAGAAGCGCCGCCGCGCGATGACGGGGACGCGCGCCTGCGCGGGATTCTGGGCGCATGAGCCATCCCTTCATCCTGGGCCTCACCGGGTCGATCGGCATGGGCAAGTCCACCGTCGCCCTGATGTTCGCCGAGCTGGGCGTGCCGGTGTTCGATGCGGATGCGGCCGTCCATCGCCTGCAAGGGCCGGGAGGGCGCCTGCTGTCCGCGATCGAGGCGGCGTTTCCCGGCACCACCGGGCCGGACGGAGTGAACCGCTCCGCCCTCGGCGCGCGGGTGTTCGGGGACAAGGATGCGCTCGCGCGGCTCGAGTCGATTGTGCATCCGGCGGTCGAGACGCTGCGCAAGGAATTCCTGCTGGAACATGCCGGGCAGGACATCGTGGTATTCGACATTCCCCTGCTGTTCGAAAAGGGCGGCTGGGAACGGGTCGACGCGATCGCCGTGGTTTCCGCCTCATCCGAGATCCAGCGCCGTCGCGTGCTGGCCCGGCCGGGCATGACACCTGAAAAATTTGCCGAAATACTGGAAATCCAGACACCCGACGCCGAAAAGCGGGCGCGGGCCGATTACGTGATAGATACCGGGCAATCCCTGGAAGAAACCCGGGCGGATGTGGTCCGGCTGCTGGAGGACGTCCGCAAGCGATTGGCGAGCGCGTAAAGCGCTCCTCTCAAGGTCGTATTTCACTTGCCACGCCGCCGTGCCGGACCAATATAGGTCAAACGATGCGAGAGATCATCTTCGACACCGAAACGACCGGCCTCGATCCCGCCAAGGGTGACAGGATGGTGGAGATAGGGTGCATTGAAATGGTCAACCGTGTGGCGACGGGCCGAACCTTCCACGCCTATTTCAATCCCGATATTCCGATGCCGGCGGAAGCCGAGGCGGTGCACGGGCTTTCCGACAGCTTCCTGGCCGACAAGCCGCGTTTTCACGAGAAGGCGGGCGAGCTGCTCGAATTTCTGGGCGAGGCGCCGCTGGTGGCGCACAATGCCGGATTCGATTTCACCTTCCTCAATGCCGAGTTGCGCATTTGCGGGTTGGAGCCGGTCTGCGGAAGCAGGATGGTGGACACCATAGCCATCGCCAAGGTCCGCCACCCCGGTGCAAAGCTCTCTCTGGATGCGTTGTGCACCCGCTATGGTATCGATCGGAGCCACCGCACCAGGCATGGCGCGCTGCTCGACGCCGAATTGCTGGCGCAGCTTTATGTGGAGCTGAACGGCGGCCGGCAGATCGGGCTGGAACTGGCGGCGGTTCAGGAAACCACGATTGTGGCCGCGGCGGCCGCCGTTCACCGCGAAAGGGTGTTCCGGCCGGCGCGTCCTCATGCGGCGGATGCGGAGGAGCTGGCTCGCCATGCCGCCTTCGTCGAAAGTTTGAAGTCCCCGCTCTGGACGGGTTGATTCCGTCCCGGGCCAAAAAGCAGGAGATTGCATCAAATGGATATCCGTGTGTCCGGCCATCAGATGGATACTGGCGCCGCTCTGCAGGAACATGCCTCGGAACGGCTGAATGCGATCATCGGAAAATATTTCAGCCAGGCGCTTTCCTCGAACATCACATTCGGCAAGGCGCCCGCCCATGCATTCAGCTGCGACATCGTTACGCATGTCATGCAGGGCCTGATCCTCAAGGGGCACGCCGTTGCGCACGATGCCCATGCGGCGCTCGATCAGGCGGCCGAGAAGATCGAAAAGCAGTTGCGGCGCTACAAGCGGCGCCTCAAGGGCCGGCATGAACAGACCGCTTACGCCTTGCGGGAGGAAGACGCGGCATATCGCATCTTCGCCGACGAGCCGGAAGCCGAGGAAGCCGCCGATGCCCCGCCGATCATTGCCGAAACCCGGGTGGATATTCCCGAAGCGAGCGTTTCGGATGCGGTGATGATGATGGATTTGCGCAATACCAATGCGCTGTTCTTCAAAAATGCTGGAACCGGGCGCCATAATATGGTCTACCGCCGCAACGATGGGTCGATCGGCTGGGTCGAGCCTTCCTGAGGCCTTCCGCGATCATTCGCGTAACGGGCTTGATGCTGCCTTTTGGCATGGGCGGCGGCAATTTACTCCTTTGCACGCAATGATCTTCCGGCTTGCCCTGGTCGGAGCTTTCAACCCGGTAGGACAATGGATTTCATCTATTCGCTTCATCCCAAGGCGGTCGCAGTCATTCATGCGGACAGCAAACAGGCGATTCTCGAGCAACTTTCGAGCCGTTTCGCGCAGGTCTATGAACTGGATCAGGCCGATGTGCTCGAGCGGATAGAGGAACGCGAGAAGCTCGGCAGCACGGGTTTCGGGCGCGGGGTCGCCATTCCCCATGCGCGGGTTCCGGGCCTCGCCCGGCCCGTTGCCGCGTTTCTCCGCCTGGATCACCCGGTCGAGTTCGATTCCGCCGATGGAATGCCGGTTGAAATGGTGTTCGGCCTGCTGTCTCCGGAAAACGCGGGCGCAGTCCACCTGCAGGCGCTGGCCGCCGTTTCCCGCCTGTTCCGTAACGAATCCGTCCGGGATGTGCTAATCCATGCCAATGACGCAGAAGCCATTTACGCGCTGTTGAACAATGTCACAGATCGCGACGCCGCATGATCGCGCGGTGGAGGGCGCGTCCCTCCACTGGCGAGCGCTGGAAAATCTCTATGCCTCCGCTCCGATAAACCATCTGTTCGATTCCCGGCTGGAGATCCTTGGCGAAGGGTCGGCCCGCATTCGCTTCATGGTCGACGAGCGCCATTTCCATGCTGCCGGGGCCGCGCATGGCACCATCTATTTCAAGATGCTGGACGATGCGGCCTTCTATGCGGCCAACACCATGGTGACGGACCGCTTTCTGCTGACGACCAGCTTCAATCTCCATTTTTCCCGGCCGATCAAGCAAGGCCCGCTCGTGGCCGAAGGACGCTGGATCAGCGGTCGCCGGCGGGTGCTGGTGGCGGAAGGGCGCCTGCTCGATCAGGAAGGGGAGGAGATCGGTCGCGGCACCGGCACTTTCATGCGCTCGCGCATCGCCTTGTCGGGCCTGCCCGGATACAGCACGCCCGGATAATGCGCGTGGCGGGCAGGCTTCCCACCCATATCGAGATTAGCGGCCTGATCCGGGCAGTCGAGAATGCCGGCGGGTTCGCGACCGTGCTGGCAAAGGGGGAGCGGGATTCCGGAACGATACTGGTCGTTTGCCACGAGAATGCCCGTGGTTCCCGGGCGTTCGAGCGGATGCCGCATCCGGACGGCACACGGCCCTGGTCCCTGGTAAAATCAGAAGATATTGAAAATAAAGAAAATTTTCAGGATTATCTGCAAAGGCGGCGGCGTCAGGACAGCGACCTGTGGATTTTGGAGTTGGATATCGCTGATGGGGAACGGTTCATCCGATAAACATCTTAACGTTATTGACTCTGCTGCACTGCGGAATAAAGGCCGCCCACTACTTCCGCGCAGGCGGCGGCGGCGGCGTTTCGGCCGGCGCAGCTAGCACGCAGACGGGGGGCGGCCGGCAGGCTGTTGGAAAATCCATACCAAGGCACGCGAGGGCATGCCGGATTTCCAGCCTGTGTCGGGCACGTTCACCGCCTTGAACGACGGACCGGATGAGCCGTAAGACCAACCAGGCCAGTGCTATTGCCGTGGCCGCTACATTTGTTGCTACTCTTTTGAGCACCGAAGGTTCCGGTGCTTTCGCACAGGAAACGATCCAGACCCTGATCGACCAGTCGCTGGAGACTCAGGCAGCGACTCTCGATGAGGAGGCCGTTTCCCAATCCCCGGCGGAAACCATCAGGATGGAAGCGCGCGCCGTGGTGCAGCCGCTCCCGGCCGACGAAAAGGCGGAGCCGCCGCTCTCCGAAGCCGGTTCCCTGGCCGAACTCGTTTCCGGGACCCCCACGGATGGCGAAATGTCCAAGGACATGCGCTGCCTGGCGGGCGCCATCTATTTCGAATCGAAGGGAGAACCGCTGGCAGGTCAGCTCGCTGTGGGCCGCGTGATCGTGAATCGCGCCAAATCCGGGCGTTTTCCGGCCACCTATTGCGGCGTGGTCTATCAGCCTTCGCAATTCTCCTTCGTCCGTGGCGGGCAGATGCCGGCCATCAAGACCGGCTCGATCGCCTGGCGCGAAGCGCGCGCCATCGCCCAGATCGCGCATGACGGCAGCTGGGAAAGCCCCGCCAAGGGCGCGCTGTTCTTCCATGCGCGGCATGTGTCGCCGGGCTGGCGCCTGACGCGCGTGGCCCAGGTCGAAAACCACGTATTCTATCGCTGAGATCGACGGGCGGGTCGCGGGCAATGGTCCGCAACCCGCCTGCCATCGCGGGCAGCGCAATCAATTGCGCAAGGTGACCCAAACCGGCGCGTGGTCGCTGGCCTTTTCCCGGCCCCGGTAGCTCTTGTCGACTCCCGCGGCGGTGAGCCGGTCAGCGCATTCCGGCGAAAGCAGCGCGTGGTCGATCCGGAAGCCATGGTCATGCTGCCAGGCGCCCGCCTGGTAATCCCAGAAGGTCCAGGCCCCGCCCATCGGATAGAATGTGTCGATGGCGTCGGTCCATCCATCGTTGAGCAATTGCGCATAGGCATCGCGGGCTTCGGGCTGCATCAGCGCATCGCTGGCCATGGCGGGCGGTGACCAGACATCCTTGTCCTGCGGGATCACGTTGAAGTCGCCGGTCACGATGGCCGGGATTTCTTCCGCCCAGATTTCCCGCATCCGCGCCCGCAGGCGGTTCATCCACCTGAGCTTGTATTCGAATTTCGGCCCCGGTTGCGGATTGCCGTTCGGCAGGTAGATGCATACGATCCGCAGGCCTTTGATATCCGCTTCGAGATAGCGGGAATGATCGTCCTCCGGCTCGCCCGGCAGGCCGCGCAGCACTTCCGCCGGGGTTTCCCCATCGGCCAGGATGGCCACGCCGTTGAAGCCCTTCTGCCCATGCCAGATCGCGCGATAGCCGATCCTTTCGAGGTCGGCGGCCGGGAAGCTGTCATCCTGGCATTTGATTTCCTGCAGGCAGGCGATGGCCGGGCGGGTTTCCTCCAGCCATTCCAGCAGGCGCGGCAGGCGGGCGCGGATACCGTTGATATTGAAACTGGCGACCTTCATGCGCGTTCTTGCCCCGCTGCCCTCGGAGCAGCCGCAAGCTCAGGCTGGAACGAATGCTCAGATCGCAAAGCTGGACCCGCATCCGCAGCCAGCGGCGGCATTGGGATTGGTCACCTGGAAAGAGGTGCCGCCAAGGGATTCGACGAAATCGACCATGCTGCCGGCCACCAGTTCCAGGCTCATCGGATCGATCACCAGCTTGACCCCGTCCGTTTCGCTGATGGAATCGTCGCCTTCCACCGCTTCGGCCAGGCCGAACCGGTACTGAAAGCCGGAGCAGCCCCCGCCTTCCACCGAAAGGCGCAGCATCGCGGGCTTTGCCTGCTTCGCGGCGATGGCGGCGACGCGCGCCGCGGCGGCAGGGGTGAGAGTGACTGGGGATAGAGACATGGGATGGATGTAGGACGCGCATCCGCTCACCGCAAGCCATGCTGCTTGCGCAAGGCTGCCGCTGGCGGACCGTCAGGCGGTCTGGATATAGTTCCGCATGGCCTGGGCTTCCGCTTCGGCCAGTTCCACCCTTTGCTTGACGAGATCGCCGATCGACACCAGGCCGACCATGCCGCCATTGCGCACCACCGGCAGATGGCGGATACGGCGGCGAGTCATCAGGCTCAGGGCTTCCAGCACGTTCGTTTCCGGGTCGATGGTGACGGCCGGGGCCGTCATCACTTCTCCCACGGTCCGGTCCAGCGCGGCGGCGCCTTCGCTGGCGATGCAGTAAAGCAGGTCGCGTTCCGAAAAGACGCCGACGACCCTGGTCGCCTCCATCACCGGCAAGGCGCCGATGCGGCGTTCGGCAAGCAGGCCGGCGGCCTTGGCCACTCCTGTATTGACGCCGCAAGTGTGAACCTCGCCGCCACGCTGCTCGATCAAATGCGAGACTTTCACGCTCATTCTCCCATCTTATGATGACAGATAATGCCATGAAGCTGTCAGATTGGCCAGCAAGGCGAATTGGGTTTGCATCAGGGGCGGAAGGGGTGCAGACCACCTTCCGATGATACCGCGCTCTCCCCTCGACGATCCCGGCAATGCCGCTTACGCCTGGGCGCGCTACAAGCGCCTGATGCGTTTCATGCTGGGCGTAACCGTGGCGGTGATTATCGTCGCGATGGCCTTGCTCTATCGCAACAATGGCTTTGTCTCGATCCACTTCTACATCGCGACCGCGCTGGGCATCGGCTTTGCGATGCTGCTGATGTCGGCGCTGATGGGGCTGGTGTTCCTTTCCAGCGGAACCGGCCATGACGATGCGATCATCGATCCGCTTGAAGACGAGCAGGACGACAAGAAGGATTGAGCCGAAACGGCCCGGTTCGCCGGAGCGCTTTAGGTCCTCACCCTAGTCGGACGGGCGCAGCCGGTATTCCTCCACCGGCGATCCGCCGATCAGATGTTCCTGGATGATGCGCTCGAGCACATCGGGCGTGCAGCTGTGATACCAGACGCCGTCCGGCCAAACGACGGCAATCGGCCCGGCCTCGCAAATACGCAGGCAATCGGCCTTGGTGCGCGCCACGCCGCCCTTGTCGGCCAGCCGCAACTGGCTGAGCCGCTTCTTGAGATATTTCCAGGCCTCGGCGCCTTCCTTGCGGGAACAGCATTTTCCCTTCTCTGATTCCGCGCAGAGGAAGATGTGCTGCGAGATCGCCTCGCCCCCGATATGCCTGAGGGCCTTGCGGGCCTGCCTGATGTCTGGCGTTTCGCGCTCGGGCGCCGCTTCATCCGTCATCAGTGCTGTCTAGGGTGATTTCGAAGCCAGTGGAATCATTTGCCGCCCGGAAATCACGGAAAACAGGTAAATTCCAAGCTCGTTCCGGTTGAACCGGAACTGGAATAAGGCCGGCCCGGCCGCGCCTTGCCTGAAACCGGGGCGTTTCAGGTCCGCTTTCCGGCGATCCGCGCGATTTCGGCCGCAACCATCTTCTCGACCATGCCCGGCAGGTTGCGCTCCAGCCAATCCGCCAGCATCGGGCGGAGCATGTCGCGCACCAGCCCTTCCAGCGAGGTTTCGCCGGAACGGACGATTTGCGGGCGGGCGCTCGGCTCCGAAAGCATGGCCAGCGCGGCGAGCGATTCGCGCATCGAACTGCCGACAGCCTCGTTCACCAGCGGCGATTCGGTCACGCCCGGTTGCTCGAACGGTTCGTCCTCGATCATCTCGGCTTCTTCGCCCAGGTCCAGAATCTCGTCCAGATCCTCTCCCGGCTGCTCGATCGCTTCCGGCTGAATCCCGGCCTGCTCCCGCTGGCGGCGCTGCTCGACTGCGCTTTCGCGGTTGTCGCGCGCGATAACCTTCTTGATCGATTCGAGGATCTCCTCGACCGACGGTTCACCTTCCTGACGCATGAGCTGCGTGCCCCATCTTGCTTTGCCCCGTGCGGGCCATATCACAATAGAACGGAATTATTGCGAAGAAATTGAGCCGTCCTGCGCCGGCGTGTCAACGGTTCGCGTGGATTGCGCCTCCGGATCGGGGTCGAACGACCAGTCGAAGATATTGCCTTTCACCCGCTCGTAATTGTCCTGGGGATCGTAGAGCGGCCCGCCGACATCGAGGTTGAGATCCCTCGCCTCGGCCTTGCCCATGGCCGCCAGCAGCGTGAATCCCGCCACATAGGCATTGCGCCGGGCGATCACGAGCTGGACCCGCGAATTGAGCAGCTCCTGCTCGGCATTCAGGATATCGAGGATGGTCCGGTTGCCGACCGTGCTCTCGGCGCGCACCCCTTCGAGGCTCAGTTCAGCCGCCTCGATCGCGCTCTGGGTGGAATCGATGATTGCATTGGCCGCCTGCCAGCTCGAGAATGCGGCCCGGACCTGGGCGATGATGTCGCGCTCGGTGGCGATTTCCTGCTCCAGCGCCGAAGCGGCGCGCGCTTGCGCCTGGCGTTCCAGCGCGGCGGGCCGTCCGCCCTGGAAGATCGGAATCGTCGCGCGCACCCCGGCCGTCGCCCCGGTGCTGGATTTGGGGAATGCATCGCCCAGGGCGATGTCCTCCGCCCGCTCCTGCCTGGTATAGTCGCCGCCGGCAAAGACTTCGATCTGCGGCAGGCGGGTCGATCCGGCCACCTCGATGTCATATGCCGATGCCTGCAACCGCTCATGCGCCGCGACAAGGTCGGGATTGCTTTCCAGCGCGATCGCGACCGCCTGCTCCGCGCTTTCCGGCAGGCCGGGCAGCGGCGGCGGCGGCGCCAGCTCGCCCGGCGCATGGCCGATCAGCTGGATGTAGCGTTCCCGCGCCGACACCAGATCGGCGCTGGCGCCGCGCAGATCGCCCTTCGCCAGTTCCAGCCGCGCGGAGGATTGCGCGACATCGGTGCGGGTGAGGTCGCCGATCTCGAAACGGTCGCTGGTGGCCTGCAGGTTGACGCCCAGCACATCGACCTGGTTGGCGTTGAGCCGGACGATCGCCTCGTTCTGGATGACATCCATGTAGGTGGCGACGACCTGGCTGAAGATGGCGGATTCGGTGGCGCGCAGATCGGCCTGCCCGGCCTTCACCCGGGTCTTCGCGGCACGGACCGCATTCTTCACCGCCCCGCCGGAGTAGATCGGCACGCCGAGGGACAGGGTGGCGTTGTATTGCCGCTTCGGATTGAGCGGGCTGTCCGTGCTGTTGTAGAGATATTCCGTGAAGGTGCCGCCGCCGCTGGCCGAAGGCAGGCCGTCGGCCCGTTCGATCACGACATTCTCGTCCACCGCGCGCTGGTCTGCCCGCGCGCCTTGCAGGGTGGGATTGGTGTTATAGGCGCTTGCCAGCGCCTCGCGCAGGGTATCGGCCCGCGCTGGCGCCAGGCCGGCCCAGACGAGTGCGCAGGCGCCCAGCAATTGGGCGGCAGTCGCCCGATTGCGCATGATCAGAAGGACCAGCCTTTTGGAACGGCGAATTCAGCCAGGATCGGGATGCCCATTTCGGCAAGCGGCAGCAGCGCCACTTCGCCACCGGCCTTGCGCCCGTAGGCGAGCCGGGTCACGCCACGGCTGACCAGGCCGGTCACCACGCGCGCGCCATCGGCCAGCCTGGCCGCCAGCGATGCGGGCACCTGTTCCACCGCGCCGTCGATCAGCAGGATGGAGAAATCGCCGCGCTTGCGGCTCTTGGCGACGGCTTCGGCGGGATCGACCGATTCGACCGTATCGGCGAGGGTCCGGGCCAGCGCGGTCAGATAGCCGCTGCCCGCATCCACCACCAGCACCCGGTCATCCCGCGCCATCTGCGCTTCGCCGAGGAGCCGGCCGTAGAACAGCGGGGCGGCCAGGAAGCGGCCGTCGCCCAGCGCCACCGCGCGGTCGATATAGGCGAAATCCCGCGCGGCCTCGGGCACATGCTCTTCGCGCGGCACGCTGGCCATCGCGGTCAGCACGGGTTCTTCATTGACGCCGCTGACTCGCAGCTGGCTGTCGATCATTGCCTTGCGGGCGGCGGTGAAGTCGATTTCGGCGCGCGCGGCTGCCACATTCATCTTCAATTCCTCATGCGCGGGGCGTTCCATGCGGGAACGGGGCCATGTCGCACGACGCTTTAGGCAAGACGGCCGCTCGCGCCAAGCGCTTTGACGACCGAGCCCTGCGGCGACTATGGGGCGGCAATACCAAGTGAAGGAGCCTCGAGTCCATGGCCGAGATGGTGACGATCCGCGAAGACGACCTGATCGAAAGCGTTGCAGATGCGCTGCAATATATCTCTTACTACCATCCGATGGATTACATCCGCGCGCTGGGCGAGGCCTATGAGGCGGAACAGGGCCCGGCGGCGAAGGACGCGATCGCCCAGATCCTCACCAACAGCCGGATGTGCGCGGAAGGGCATCGCCCGCTTTGCCAGGACACCGGCATCGTCAATGTCTTCGTCAAATGGGGCCAGGATTGCCGGCTGGAATCGAAACTCGGCCTGCAGGAAGTGGTCGATGAGGGGGTGCGCAGGGCCTACAACCACCCCGAGAACAAGCTGCGCGCTTCGGTGCTCGCCGACCCGGCGTTCACCCGCCGCAACACGCGCGACAATACGCCCTGCGTGCTGTCGGTGGAGATGGTGCCGGGCGGCAAGGTCTCGGTCGATGTCGCGGCCAAGGGCGGCGGCAGCGAGAACAAGTCCAAGTTCAGGATGATGAACCCCAGCGACAATATCGTCGACTGGGTGCTGGAGATGCTGCCCCAGATGGGCGCGGGCTGGTGCCCGCCCGGCATGCTGGGCATCGGCATCGGCGGCACGGCCGAACATTGCGTGAAGCTGGCCAAGGAAGCGCTGATGGACCCGATCGACATGGGTCAGCTGAAGCAGCGCGGCCCGCAAAACGATATCGAGGCGCTGCGAATCGAGATCTTCGACAAGGTCAATGCGCTGGGCATCGGCGCGCAGGGGCTGGGCGGGCTTTCCACCATCCTGGATGTCAAGATCAGGGACTGGCCCTGCCATGCCGCGGGCAAGCCGGTGGCGATGATCCCCAATTGCGCGGCGACCCGCCATGCCCATTTCACTCTCGACGGCTCCGGCCCGAGCTATCTGGAAACGCCCAGGCTCGACGAATGGCCGAAAGTCCACTGGGCGCCCGACCAGGCGGCCAAGCGCGTCGATCTCGATACGCTGACCGCGGAAGAGGTGCAGAGCTGGCAGAAGGGCGATCGCCTGCTGCTCAACGGCAAGATGCTGACCGGCCGTGACGCCGCGCACAAGCGCATCCAGGACATGCTGGCCAAGGGCGAGCCGCTGCCGGTCGATTTCACCGGCCGGGTGATCTATTATGTCGGCCCGGTCGATCCGGTGCGCGACGAAGTGGTCGGCCCGGCCGGCCCCACCACCGCCACCCGCATGGACAAGTTCATGGACATGATGCTGGGTCAGGGGCTGCTGGCCAGCGTCGGCAAGTCCGAACGCGGCCCGGCGGCCACGGAATCCATCGCGAAGCACCAGTCCGCTTATTTGATGGCCGTCGGCGGCGCGGCCTATCTGGTCGCCCGGGCGATCAAGAAGGCCGAAGTGATCGCCTTCGAGGATTTGGGGATGGAAGCCATCTACGAATTCACGGTCGAGGACATGCCCGTCACCGTGGCGGTCGATTCGCAGGGCAAAAACGTCCACACTCTCGCTCCGCTGGAGTGGCAGGAGAAGATCGCGCGGGAACATCTGCTTCCCGCCGGCTGATCCTCGACCGGCGCTGGCAGGAGTCCCGACTCGCCGCCTGCCCTGGCGGTGCGGCGAGCCGCGTCCGATTTCGGCGATATGTGACAAAACATTCGGGGCGAATCGCCTTATGGGCATAGAGTGAGCGGCACATGGCGATCCTGCTCATCTTTCTCCTCGGCGTCGGCAATTTCGCGATGCACAAGGCGGTGCTGGAAAGCCGTCATCCATTGCTGGGGCAATTGCCGTGGTTTGTGCATCTTCTCGGGGGCCGGATAGGCCTCGTGAGCGAGTTTCTGGTGCTGCTCGCAGCCCTGCTGCTGGTGGCCAACGAACATTCGGGATGGGGCATCGCCTATCTTGCCTACAGCCTGTTCAATGCCCTTGCGGCGTGGCTGATCATCACCCGAAGGCTGTGATCCGCCGCATTGCGGGGGAACCGGATCGCCGCCCGGGCGCTATCCGGCCATGAACGGCAAGCCCTGCCTGTGGCTCCTGATAAATGGCGCGAGCGGCAGCCATGACGAGACTCGCCTTCAGGAAGTCGTCGCAGAACTGGAGAAGGCTGGCGCCCAGCCCGGCAGGATAGTCGATTGCCGGAATGAGAATATGCCGGACCGGCGCGCGCTGGAGCATGCGGGTGTCGGTATCCTCGCGGTGCATGGCGGGGACGGCACGCTGAATGCGTCGATCACCGCGCTTGAAGGCTGGGGTGGGTCGGTGCTGCCGCTGCCGGGCGGCACCGCCAATCTGCTGTGCGGCATGCTGTATGGCGATGCCGGGCCGGGCGAGATCATCGCCCTGTTCGGCCGTGGCGGGCTGGTTGCCCGCAAGCCGGATTGCATTCGCTCCTCCGCCGGGACCGGGCTGGCCGAGATTCTGGCCGGGCCGGGCGCTGCCTGGGCGGATGTGCGCGAGGAATTGCGCGAGGGCAATATCGTCGAAACGCTCGCCACGGCCGTCGATGCCGCCAGCCAGAGCGCGGCCGGCCCGATGGTGGTCATCCGCCAGCCGATGCTGGGGCGCGAGCAGGGCTATGCCGGCGTGCGGCTGTCCATCGCCCGGGGCGGGATGATGGTCCAGGGCTATGGCGCGGAGGATATCGGCGATTACCTGAAACAGGGCATCGCCCTGCTGCGGCGGGACTTTCGCGAGGGGCCTCATGACGATCTCGGGCTGCATGACGCGGTGACATGCCGATCCGGCAAGGAAGAGCCGATTGCCTTGATGATAGATGGAGAAAGGCGGACGGGGTGGCGCGAAGAGCAATTTTCTCTTGCCCAGCTCCAACTCGACCTGCTTTGCAAGCCCGATGGCTGAAACGACCACCCTGTTCCATCTGAGCGACATTCATTTCGGGCTGGAAGACCGGCGCGCGCTGGACTGGGTCGTCGGCGAGCTGGCGGCGCGGCGGCCCAGCGCGGTGGCGATAACCGGCGATCTCACCATGCGGGCGCGGCATCGCGAATTCGCGGCCGCCCGCCAATGGATCGGCGCTCTGGAAGCTCCGGTGACGGTCGAGGTGGGCAATCACGACATGCCCTATTTCAACCTGATCGAGCGTTTTACCACGCCCTATCAGCGATTCCGCGAGATCCAGAATCTGGTCGAACGGGAAATCGACCTGCCCGGGCTTGCGCTGGTTCCGCTCAAGACGTCCACGCGCGCGCAATGGCGTTTCCCATGGTCCAACGGCTGGGTCACGGACAAGGCCCTGCGCCATACGCTGGATGCGATAGACGCGCTGCCCCCTGGCAAGCAGGTTCTGGTGACGGCGCACCATCCGCTGACGGAATTCAACGAGCGCGGCAAGCGGCTGACCATCGGCGGAACCCGCGCCCTGGAAGCACTAGCGGGCCGGAATGTGCTGGCCGTGCTCAGCGGCCATATCCACGATGCGTTCGATATCGTCACGGAAACTGCGAAAGGCCCGGTCAGGATGATCGGCGCCGGCACTCTTTCCCGGCGCATCCGCTCCACGCCGCCCAGCTTCAACGAGCTGCGCTGGGATGGGGAGACGCTTTCCGTCGAAGTGCGCAATCTGCAGCATGTTCCGACCCCGGCCATGCAGATCGACGAGGTGCCCGAAGACGCCATGCCGCCGCGCGAACCGGGCGAGCCGGTCGCCCCGATCGGGCAGGTTCCGGCGGTCGACCCGCCGGTCCACTGATCAGATCGGCGGTCCCTGCTGCCAGCGCCGCTGCGCGCGGCGCTCCACCGCACGGAACAGGGCGTCCAGATCGTCGCGGCTGACGTCGAGCACTTCGTCCCATTCTTCCAGCACCGCGTCGAGGTCCCCCGTTTCGTAATTCGGAATCCAGCCTTGCAATGGCTTCGGCGGCGCGCTGGGCATCCGGTGAGGCCAGGAATGCCCGGTCAGATTGTTGTAGAGCCAGCCGATCGCCAGGATTCCCAGGAGATTGAGGCCGAGCGGAAGCAGCAGGGCGATCCAGCCGTGGGCGGCCAGGGTGCCCAGCAAGGCGCAGGCCCCGCCGGGCGGATGCAGGCAGCGGGTCGCGCTCATGCCCGCTATCGCCAAGCCGACCGCCAGCGCACAGGCCAGTTCCGGGATCGGAACCCATTGCCCCACACCCAGTCCCACCAGCGCCGAGAACATGCTGCCGCCCAGGACCGGCCAGGGCTGGGCAAGCGGACTGGCGGGCAGGGCGAACACCAATACGGAAGATGCACCCACCGACGCGATCATCCATTGGGCCTCGAAATTGCCTCCAGGCAGCAGGAGCCGGGTGAGCACGGCCGCGAAACCGATGCCGATCAGCGCCCCTGCCGCGCCGCGCGCCCAGCCGAGCCGACCCGTTGCGCGGCTCGCAGCGCTGGCCAGAAAGCGGTAAGGCATGGTTCGGCTTTCCGAAGGCGTTTGGCGCAAAAAAGGGGCCAGCCTGGCTGACCCCTCCCTTGTCTCGTATGATTGAAGCCGCTTAGCGCTTCGAGAACTGGAAGCTGCGGCGAGCCTTGGCCCGGCCATACTTCTTGCGCTCGACCACGCGGCTGTCGCGGGTGAGGAAGCCGGCGGCCTTCACGGTGCTGCGCAGCGCGGGCTCGAACTTGCTGAGAGCCTGGCTGATGCCGTGCTTCACGGCGCCGGCCTGGCCGGACAGACCGCCGCCCTTGACCGTGGCGACAACGTCATACTGGCCGGCGCGATCCGCGATCTGGAACGGCTGGTTGATGACGAGCCGCAGGGTCGGACGGGCAAAATAGGTTTCCTGATCGCGGCCGTTGACCGTGATCTTGCCGGTGCCGGGCTTGATCCAGACGCGGGCGACCGCATCCTTGCGGCGGCCGGTGGCATAGGCGCGGCCCTGTGCGTCCAGCTCCTGCTCGCGCAGTGGAGCGGTGGAAACGCGCGGAGCGACCGGCGCGCTGGTGATTGCGGCGGTTTCGCTTTCCGCCGCGTTGCCGGTGATGTCCTTGAGGTCGGCGAGATCGGAAATGGTGTTGTTGTCGGCCATTATGCGCCCACCTTGTTCTTGCGGTTCAACGAAGCGACGTCGAGCGTTTCGGGCTGGTTGCCAGCGTGCGGATGCTCGGTGCCGGCATAGAGATGCAGCGCCTTCATCTGCTGGCGGCCAAGCGGGCCGCGCGGAATCATGCGTTCCACGGCCTTTTCCAGGACGCGCTCGGGAAAGCGGCCATCCAGCACCTTGTCGGCTGTCACGGCCTTGATCCCGCCGGCATAGCCGGTGTGCTTGTAATAGGTCTTCTGCTTCAGCTTGTTGCCGGTCAGGCGGACCTTGTCGGCATTGACGACCACGACATGGTCACCGCAATCGACATGCGGGGTGAAGCTCGGCTTGTGCTTGCCGCGCAGGATATTGGCGACGATCACCGCGAGGCGGCCTACCACCAGGCCGTCGGCATCGATCAGGTGCCACTTCTTTTCCACCTCGGCCGGCTTGATCGACCGGGTGGTCTTGCTGAGCGCCTTCATGGGCTGTCAATTCCTCGTATCTGCGAAGGGCCATGGCGCCGCGGGGCGTCGCATACAGGCCGCGAAGTGGGGGCATTTGTTCGCGAATCGCTCGAAAGTCAAGCGAATCCGGGCGCTCGCAGAGAGGTAAAATAATACCGCCCCGTTGGTTTATCCGGCGTTGCCCGTCTCTTGCGCCAGCCAGGCGAGAGTCGCCGGGCTGGCCGCATCGCAGTGCCAGCCGATGATCGCGGGGTCTTCGTAGGGATGAAGCTCGGCCAGCCGCTCGACCGCCCGGTCCAGGGTGGAGGCTTCGGTTTTCAGCAGCACTCCGCATTCGCGGCTGTCGCCGCGCTTGCCTTTCCAGAGATAGAGCGATTGCATGTCCGGCAGGATGTTGGCGCAGGCGATCAGCCTTTCGTCCAGCAATTGTCCGGCCACCTGGCTCGCGCTGTCCCGGTCGCCGAACGGGCACCAGATCAGCGCCCCTTGCGGCTCGCTCATGCCCTGCGTCCGATCACATGGATGCCCCAGGCCGTGGCCCAGACCAGCATGGCTCCGACCAGTTGATGCAGCACCGCCAGCCATAGCGAGACGCCGGTCAGTACCGTGGCGATGCCGAGCAGGATCTGCGTGCCGAAGGCGGTGTGGATCGCGATGGAAGCCGGCCTGACGCCCCGCTTCCTGGCCATGCGCGCCAGGACGATCAGCCCCGCGACCGCCACCCAGGCCCACCAGCGATGGAGGAAATGGATCAGGAAGGGATCGTGGGTGGCGCTCCACCAGAAGCCTTGCCTCCAGTCGATCTCCGGAATGAACCGGCCCTGCATCAGCGGCCAGGTGTCCGATGCGAGGCCGGCATTCAGCCCGGCCACCCAGGCGCCCAGCAGCAGTTGCAGGAACAGGATGACGCCGACCAGCGCGCCGGTGAAGGTCAATCTCGCGGGCCGGGCGGTGGGGTTCCGCTCGAGCGCCCGCAGATCGAGCGCGGTCCAGACCAGACCGGCCAGGGTGAACAGCGCGGTCAGCAGATGGATTGAGAGCCAGAAATGGCTGACATCGGTGCGCACGGACAGGCCTGAGCGGACCATAAGCCACCCGAACACGCCCTGAAGGGCACCGAGCGCGAGCAGAGCCAGCAGCCGCGGCTTGTATCCGGCGGGTATCCGGCCCCTGACCCAGAACCATGCCAGCGGCAGCGCGAAGGCCAGCCCGATCACCCGCCCGAGCAGGCGGTGGAACCATTCCCAGAAATAGATGAACTTGTAATCCGCCAGGGTCATTCCCGCCGGTCCGTTGATCTCGATATATTCGGGAATCTTCTTGTAGGCCTCGAACTCGGCCTGCCATTGCGCATCGGTCAGCGGGGGAATGGTGCCCGTCACCGGCTTCCATTCGGTGATGGACAGCCCCGATTCGGTGAGCCGGGTGATTCCGCCGACGGCGACTATGATGGTGACGAGAACGGCGACGATCAGCAGCCAGCGGATCAGCGGGCGCGGCTGTGCCGGACCATCGACGGCTGCGGGCCAGCTCTCGCCCTGGATTGAGGATGCGACCATGGCGCCCTTCTGCGTCGGGCGCACGCAAAGCGCAAGGGTGCGCGGCTTTTCCGATTGCATGATGATATAATGTCACATATTGGCGATGCCATGCGCGCCGCCCTGCATTTGATTCGAAGCCGGATGGATCGGTTCGGCATCGCCCTTTCGGGCCTTTGCCTGCTGCATTGCGTGGCGGGGCTGGTGCTGGTGGCGGCGCTCGGCCTTGGCGGCGAATGGCTGCTCTCGCCGGAAATCCATCGCTATGGGCTGGCTCTGGCGATCGCGGTCGGGGTGATTGCCATCGGGCTGGGCGCCTTGCGCCACGGGCGGCGGATTCCCCTGCTGATCGCCACCTGCGGTTTTGCGCTGATGGCGGGCGCGCTCGGCGTCGGCCACGGGTTCGGCGAGGCGATATTGACCATTGGCGGCGTTGCGCTGGTCGCCTTCGCGCATTTCCTGAACTTGCGCCACGCGTGTTGAGCGCTATCTGGCGGGGATGACCGCTACACTCAAGCTGACCGTCAATGGCGAATCCCGCCGCGCC
>Ga0172382_10002488_pt1 | contig 30713 bp, 24 predicted proteins | sample Leawel138RmetaG_FD_122245 | JGI IMG/M metagenome (GOLD analysis project Ga0172382, IMG submission 122245) | Leachate microbial communities from a municipal landfill in Southern Ontario, Canada - Leachate well 138R metaG | ecosystem: Engineered > Solid waste > Landfill > Unclassified | place...
GCCGGTGGAGGCGTCTTCAATGGCTTGAAATTGTGAAAGGGTCAGGCTTCGGGCCTGACTTTCGATCTTTTCAGCCAGATTCAGTCGGCCGGCTCGGTCTAGCTTTTCCCAGGCCCGAACCCGTTCCTCCGGGGTGGATCTTCCCCATCCAGGCACTTTGCCCAGAGACAACAGCCAGGCCTGGCGATTGGTCAGGATGATCTCGGAGTTTTTGAAGCCGAGGCTGGCTAGCCACGGATCGAGAGTGGCGGTACCGAGATTTCGAAACAGGAGATCGGTAGCTGTGTTGTCGGAAATGCTCATCATCAGACGCAGGGCCTTATCCACCGAAACCGTGGCTCCAACTCCTTGTTTAGCGAGGGTTCCGCTTCCGATGCATTGATCGGAGGTTGTGACCGTGAGGGTGGACCCCGCGGAGGGAAACTTACCTTCCTCCTGTTTCTTGAGCACGGCCAGCATCAGGGGGAGCTTAAAGACACTGGCCAGGGGAAAGAGGCGGGAGCCGTTGACCTGGGAAACCACTCCCTGGGAGTCCACCACCGCTACGGCGATGTCAGCAAACCCGGACTGCTGACCCACCAGGTAGCGGATATCGTTGTCCAGCTTTTTTCTGGCCTGGGGGGTCAGGCTCTGAGCCCAGCTTCCCTGAATCGTGGCCATAAGAAGGATGAGAATCCAGGTCTTAAGGTTAGGCAAGGTCGTTCTCCATTCGTTGCAAGGCTCGCTGCGCTCGACCAAGCAGGTATCGTAGAATGCTTTTCAAGACTGTATCGTTGCAGCCTGCGAACAGGCCTGCTGCGATCCAACCAAACACTTCGGGTCTTGAAACCTTGATGCGCTGCTCGGGTCTCGGTCCACCCGCTAGAAAAAGAAGCTCGAGCGTCCTGAGGCCCAGCACCAGGGGCAAGAAAACCGCGAGACGGTGGCGGATGTAAAAACGGGGAAACAGCGCTGGGTATCCGCAGGCTGATTCAAAAGCCCGCAAGGCCCGGTGACTTCCAGTGAGAAAAGCCGGAATCAGTGCCGCACTTTCCAGCGAGGGAAGGTAGTGCCGGCACTCAAGCTGGTCCTTGGAGGCATCCCGCAGAATGTTGGTCCATTGGAGCGCTTTCCCGAATTCTACAGCCCTCTCATCTTCGGCAGTCAAGTGGGCGAGGCGCGGGTCTGTCCAGGCACAAATTTTCGACCAGAAAGGTCCGACGCACCCGGCAACCAGGTAGGTATAGCGCTCCAATTGTTCAGCGCTCAAACCGGCCGCTCCAGGACCCTGGTGGAAAAGTTCCTGATCCCACAACATTCCTTCGATGAGGGTTGATACCACGTCCTGAATCAGTTGGCGTAAAGAGGGTTCGACCTCTTCCAGGAGTGCCGGAAGGTGAGGGTACAGTTCGAGGAGTTTGCGTTCCCCGGCCTTCTCCGGGCGGAACAGCTTTAAATCTTCCTGGTGAGCTCCCGAAGGGTTCTGGAGAGCGCTCTGCATTCGCCGCAAAGTAGGGGCCCGCCGGGACGGGTGTTCGGTGGGCGAGTCGGCTACGGTGTCGGCTGCCCGGGCCAGCAAGTAGGCCAGGCTCAGTGGTTCACGGGCTCCCCGGGGCAGGACCACCAGGCTGAGGTAGAAAGCTCGCGAAGTTTCCTTCAAGATTTCGGTGTACTGCTGCGACATAGGAAAGGGTTTAGGGTCCGTCAGACCCAATACTGCAAGAGTGGGTTCCTGGTCGAAAAAGATATACCTCTCCTTCTGGATAACGCTGGTTTTTGTTACGGTAGTGGGCGCGCTGTGGTTGCCCCAGATTCTGGATCAAGGTAAGGAGAGCAGTATCAAGGAGTTGGAGGCCGCACCACAATTGGATTTTTCCGACGAGGCGATGGGCCAGGTCGTGACCAGATTTCCGACCCGGCCGTTTCTAGACAGTAGCACGAATCGGCCGACGCAACCTCCACCACCTCAGGACGCGCCGGCCGTTCCCTCCGCTAGCACGACGGCATCGGGGCCCGGCGGGCTTCCCACCAGGCACGTCCCGGGAGTGAGCGGGGGAGAGGCGATCGGTGATCGAGTGACCACCCGAGCCTATCTACGAGGCAATTCTTCGGTGTTTTCGCAACCTCAAACCACAGCCAAGATCCTGGGGCGAGTGGGGACGCAGACCAAGGTCCGCTGGCTGGCGAGTGCCGGGGAAGGCTGGGAGGAGATCCTGCTGAAGGACGGACGGTCAGCCTACGTCCAGAGCCCCGACCTCAGTTTTTCCGCCGATGCACCGGGCAACGCGGTGGTATCACAGACTGCGGGTGACGGACCCGATGTCAACGCCTTGCCTGCCACGGTCGAGTCGTTTCTGGAACTGCTGAGCCGCCAGGACCTCCTGCGGGCTGAAACCCTGCTCTCTCCTCAAGCACCTCGGTTAGCCCCCGAAGCACTGGGCCCCTTAAGTCCATACGTAGGGGCTCCGCCAGAAGGACGGGTTCACCGGATCGAGCAGATCGGTGGTGGTCAGGGAGGCCACCGCCGAGTGCGAGTGGTCTACGGACCCGACCTGCTCCACGAGGCCAGCACCCTGTGGGAGTGGGACCGCTCCCAGGGCCGCTGGATGCTGGTAAGCTGGGGCTAACTCTAGGTACGACCGGCCCGGCAAAGCTAATTGACAAGACTTTGGTCCTGTGCTAGAAATGCCAGGTAAGATGTGACCGTAGCTCAGCTGGATAGAGCATCTGGCTACGAACCAGAAGGTCGGGGGTTCGAATCCCTCCGGTCACGCCAAGAAAAGCCCGTAACAACGGGCTTTTTGCGTTCTTGGAGAAAAAGCCACCTACCCCTATTTGCCCCCTGTTTTCCGAAGTGAATGGCACTAATCGGGCTCACAGAATTCCAGGGGATGCCAGGCTAGTCCCGAACGAATGAAGGATGAATCTGTTGGTTGAGGGTCCGCTCTATACGGCGGGTTGGATGGACTCAGGTCCCACTTCATACTTCTCGGTGGCTCCCAAGCCAATTGTGCTGGTGGCATTGCTGGTGCCGCTTGTCATAGGGCTGTGGACACGGTCGGTCGGGTTCACGCTCTTCGGCGCCTTTGTGCTGACGGGGGCTACTTTCATGATGGGTATCTTCTTTCCGCTTGGATTCTGGGGCGGGCTCGCTATCGCAGGCGTGCTGTTGGGTCTTGTATGGGCGAAGGGCACTCAACGCCTTCCGTTTCAAGTAGGCTCGTTCATTATGCTGATCGCGGTCTTACTGGGCTTTCCACGATACTTTGGATTCAGCCCCGCGGCCTGTTTGTCAAACCTGAAGAACATCGCCACGTGCTTTGAGATGTACGAATCGGACTACGATGAGGGCACGCGCCCGGCTTCACTTTCGGATTTGTCGCCCTCCTATCTGCGTGAGATCCCTGACTGCCGGGGAGTACCCTACCTCTATGAACCGCCCATCGTACGCTGCCCGAACCCCTATCATCAGCTCATCGTTCATAAAGCTTCGCCACCTGGCTATCCCCGCATCGGAGAAGATGGGGTGGCACGGCTGAGTCCTGAAGATCCTGTGCCTAGTGAAGATGATGGTAAACCGATTACGCCTGACTAACGAGAATTAGAGGGATTTTTGACTGGCATCCATCACTCGTGCGTACCCCGTGTCCCCTGTCGGCGCTGAAGGCCTCTTGATAGAAGGGGCGAAACCGGCCTTGTGACCGAGTTGCGACGGCAGATCGCCCGTACCATCGAAGCGGCCGGAGGGGAAGTAAGGGATGATCGCTACGTCCTTCGGCCGGGTATTTTTCTGGCCAGCCAGCCGGAAGCGGAACGACCCACACCCACCATGACGGCGGTCGGGAACTGTTTAGGACTTGAATCCGGCAATTCTCAATTCGTGACCCTGGCAGAGTCAGCGGCGGTCGTCACCTATATGAACCCCTCTTCCCGTTCATCGGGCGGCCCTGAGTACGTAAAAAAGGTACTCGAACTCGGTCATCACTCCATCGCGGGTCAGGCCTTTGTCACCCTGGGGCTGTTCGGTGTACCGCTGGAGGTCATCATTGAACTTCTCTCTCACGGCATGGACACCACGGCTCGCTTAACCAGCAGTGCTGTCAAGGCCATGGATGATCCGCTGTTTTGTGTTTTTGGTCCCGAACCGGAGCGCTCGATCCGCTTGCTGGAGGCGATCCTCCAGGCCCACCGGAACCACGGCTGGGTGCCTGAAGAAAGACCGGCCGCCCGCGAGCAGCGCAACAGTTTTTGGCCCGCCAACCGAGCGACCGTCCTTTTTATGGGGATGCGGCTGATCGACTGGAGTAAGCTGTTATCCAAGCGCTCGCCCCGAGTGGGTAACGAAGCGGCCCTTCGCTATCTATGTGGCTTGATCGCGGTTTGCTTGAGGGGCGTGGAAGACTATCGCTACGTGATCAAGAGTCCGGAGGAGTATGGCTGGGAAGAGGACCCATGGCGCTAAGACGTCTCGCTCTGATCACTGAAAACCCGCGTAAGGCCGAGGAGTGGTCGCATCATCTCAAGCCTCACGGCGTCACCTGTGACCAGATAGCACCCCGTGGAGGACCGCTCGCTGAACAGGTGGCAAGTCTTCAGGTTCAGGGAAACTACCCTGTTGTCTGCCGAGAACAATCGCGTTTGGTGGCTCCAGGGTCGTGCGACGATGTGTCCTTCCAGCACCTGGCTCTGGTGGACCATCTGTGCACCATCGAAGTGTGGTATAGCGAAGACGGAACCTGGAAGCACCAGAATTTTAGTGCCCGGCGAGCCGGCTATCTGGACACCACCGCAGCAGTAGAGGCGGGCGGTTGGTGGGACGCCTGCTTTCGTGACGCTCGCACGGGACTCTCCTATCAAGAGCAAGCTCTCCAGCGCGGCCTGAAGCTTTCGGCTCGAAGCGCGGCTCTGGACCAACTCATGGACTTTTTCGCACCCCAGCACCGCCACGCCCAGCACCTGGGCCTGAGTTTCGAGCCGCAGGTGGTCGACCTGCAGCGATCGGTAAGAGAGGATGTCTTTTCCAACGACTGCTTTTCGGGTCTTGACGGCTTTTTGGGAGAGCTGGTGGAGGCTGCACTCCGGCAAGGACTTTTCACCAGTTTAGGGCGCACTCGCTCGCAACAGGTTTACTTTTGGCCCGGTCTTTCCGGATTGCCTTCAGTGCCCAGGGAGAGCGAAGTGGACGAGGCCAAGTTCCTGTTTCATGATCTCGTCCACTTTTTGATCGGAAGACTGGTGCCTTGCGGCGAGATGAGTGAGCACGAACGCCGAGTATTCGTTAGCTGGGCCATGGTGGAGGAGGCGGTGGCCCTGATGCTGGCTGACGGCTACTTCGTGGACCACCTGGTTAGCCGGGGCGTGGAATACGACTTCGACCAGCACAAAGGCTATCCGTTCTTTCGCGCGTTGGGCCTGGTGGGCGAGCCTCTGGAGATGGATAAGGTGCGGCGCGTTCTGTGGGCCAATGTAGCCTTCTTCGTGCTGGGTGATCGCCAGGACTTCGTGAAACTGGGGCTGGATTTAGAAGACCCGCAAGCCACGGCTTACCTCGACGGCTTCGAGCGGTTTGCCATGGGGGACTGGCTGTGGAACGAGCGGATGAGCCTGCACGCGCGCGCCAACGCCGATTTCTACGAGCGCTGGTGGAGCCTGGCGGAATCGGTCAATCGGCGTGCCGGTTTGGGCGTGATGACCGCGCGAGAGGCTGCACGTTTGGTAGCCGGTGACACCCCGCGAGAGTTGGTGCGGGGCGTGTTTGAGGTCATCATGAACCATCGCTTGCTGGCTCCGCTCCCTTCCCTCGAGCTTCCCGAAGGGGAGAAAGCGGAGTGGCGCTGGCTCATGGGACAGTTGGGTTTTTTTGCCGCCTTCTCCGAGCTACCCGCGATACGGCGCGGGGGCGAGCTACTCTCCACCACAGAGAGCTTCGCCCCCGTGAAGGCTTTCCTGGATCAGTCTCTTCAGGTGGTGGTGGAGGCCGGTTTCTGTAGCGCTCATCAGGCGACCTGGTGGAAGGATTTCTTCCCCCTCTTCCCCCCGTATTACATCAGTTACAAGACTCGCCCGGGGCTATCGGCTTCGGGGATCGCTGAGCGAATTTTGAGCGATACGGGAGGGGCCAAACATCTGGAGAACGACTTGGGATCCGTTACAGCCATCATCTGCGATAAGGGGCGAAGACGCTTTCTTCTGGAGCGAAAGGTCGACCATCCGCTGGCCCTTTGCAACGACCGCTATTGCCTTGTCGGCGGCTACCGGATCCGCCCCGACGAAGCCGCCCTAGTGGCCTGGCGGCGAGAAGCGGGGGAGGAGTGGACCGACCCGGAGTCGTTAGCAGTGGCCCGCCGTTTGGCCGATCTTGCCCGTCACTGGCGTAGCTTCCGGGTGCAGGGCGTGGAGTTTCCCGGTGTCTTCGACATGACGGTACTGGCGATCGAACTTTCGGAATCCGAATTCGATAGCGTGACTGAGACTTTGGTGAGTAATAACTCCATGGCCAATCGCCCCGAAGGATGGCCGGAAGTCCTCACCCGCGAGCAACTACCCCGCACCCCTCTCTTCGGAGGTCAGGAGATCATCCTCGAGCAATTTTTGCAAGAGACGGGAGCAACTTTCGAGTGATGGCGCCTCGGTTTTTATCTGCCCGCAACGTCATGGAGTTTCATCGAAGAATAGCCCCGAAAAATCACGCGTAATCGAACAATTGTTCCAAAGGATTTTTCCTGAAGAACGATAAGGTGAACGAATGATCACCGGACTAGGCCGAGAAAGGCTTCAGATAAGGGCTCCCCGGCGAGGGATGCACGAGATTACGGGGGAGGTGCAGTCGGCCTTAAACCGATTGGCTTCGGAAGAAACCAGGTTTGTGAATCTGTTTCTCCGGCATACCTCGGCTTCGCTGACCATTCAGGAAAACGCCGATCCCAGTGCCCGACACGATCTGGAGCTTTTCTTCGAGCGGTTGGTGCCCTTTGACCAGCCCGGCTTTCAGCACACCCTGGAAGGGCCTGACGATATGCCCAGCCATATCAAAACGGTGCTGATGCAGTCGTCTTTGACGATTCCCTGTGAGGGAAAAGAGATGTTGCTGGGGCGCTGGCAAGGCATCTATCTTTGGGAGCATCGAGACTCCTGTCCGGTCCGCACCCTGGTGGTTTCACCATTCTAAACCTGTAAAAGAAAGCTCGCTAAATGGCCAAAAAGAAAAAGTCCGACGGCTACGATATCGGAGAGGTGATCGATGTGGATCTCCACTCCATTACCCGCAACAAATTTCTGAATTACGCGGTCTCCGTCATCACCTCCCGGGCTCTACCGGACGTGAGGGATGGCCTCAAGCCGGTGCAGCGTCGCATCCTCTACGCCATGTACCGCGATTTAAAATTGACGCCGGACAAGAAAACCCTGAAGTGCGCCAAGATCGTTGGTCAGGTGTTGGGCAACTATCACCCCCACGGCGACTCCGCGGTCTACGAGGCCCTGGTGCGCATGGCTCAGCCCTGGTCGTTGCGGTATCCGTTGATCGAAGGCCAGGGCAACTTCGGCTCCATCGATGGCGACGGCGCTGCCGCCTACCGATACACCGAGGCCAAGCTGCAGAGAGTAGCCGTGCCGTTTTTGGAGGAGATTACCAAAGAGACGGTGGACTTTCGCTCCAACTTCGACGACTCCGCCGAGGAGCCTGAGGTGCTGCCGTCCCGCATTCCCCAGCTTCTGGTCAACGGCTGCACCGGCATCGCCGTGGGGGTGGCCACCAACATCCCGCCCCACAACCTGAACGAAGTGGTGGAGGCAGCGGTCTATCTGATCGACAACCCCGAAGCCGACACCGCTAAACTCGTAACCAAGATCAAAGGGCCCGACTTTCCAACCGGAGGGCAGCTTCTGGAAGATAGAAACACCCTCATCGAGATTTATGAACAGGGTCAGGGCCGGATTCGCTGCCGGGGTGAGTACGAGATCGAAGAGGGGAAGTTTTCCGAAAACAACATCGTGGTGACCTCGATACCTTATCAGGTCAACAAAAACTCTCTGGTGGAGAGCATCGGCCAGATCATCATGGACCGCAAGGTTCCCCACCTGCTGGATGTGCGAGATGAGTCCACCGAAGTCATTCGAGTGGTGCTCACGGTGAAAAAAGACGCCGACCCCGAGACCATCATGGCGTACCTCTACAAGCACACCCAACTCCGCTCCAGCTTTCACGTAAACATGACTTGCTTGGTGCCCGACCGTAGTCAGTTGGGGGTTCGCCCGGACCGGCTGAGTCTGAAAGAAGCGCTGCTCTACTTCAACGAGTTTCGGTTCGAGGTGACCGAACGTCGCCTGAAGCACGACTTGAGGCTCTTGAAAGAGCGCATCCATATACTAAAAGGTTTTCAGATTGTCTTTGATGATCTGGACACCGCCCTCGATATCATTCGCAATTCCGATGGTCGCGCCGATGCCGCCCAGAAGTTGATGAAGACCTTCCCCCTCGACCAAAAGCAGACCGACGCCATCCTCGAGCTTCGTCTCTATCGTCTGGGCAGACCCGATGTGAAGTCGGTCCTGGACGAGTTGAAAGAGAAGAACAGCCAGAAGGAAGAGCTAGAGATGCTTCTGGACTCCAAATCTCGCCTCTGGGGAGTGGTGAAAGAAGAGATGCAAGAGATGGCCCGACTCCACGGTGATTCTCGGCGCACCAGGGTGCTGGTCAAAGGGGCTGAGGAGTACAGCTACGACGAGCAGAGCCTGATCGTCGACGAAGACGCCACCGTGCTGGTCAGCCGAGATGGTTGGGTCCGGCGAGTGGGAACCATCACCGACCTGAGCAAGGCGCGTCTGCGGGCCGGTGACGAACTGCAGTACGCGGTTCGCGGCTCCACCCTTTCTCCCATCGTGTTCTTCACCAACTACGGCATCTGCTACAGTGGTCTGGTCAACGATATCGTCCAGACCACGGGTTACGGAGAGCCCATCCATGGAACTTTTGCCTTCAAGGACGGAGAGAAGATCGTGGCCTGTTTCATTCTGGATCAGCGCGTACTTCAGGGATCCGTCACTGCTCAGGGAGAGGAAGAACCGGAGTGGCAAGGGGTGGCCATGACATCGGATGGGAAAGGCTTTCGATTTTCCTTGCAAGGTTACATGGAGAGTTCCACCAAGAACGGGCGAAAGTTCGCCCGTCCGAGTGGAGGGGCACAGGTGATCGGAGTCAAGCTGGGCAACCCTTCAGCCCAACTGCTGGCCACCGCCACCCGCTTTGGCCGGGGGTCGTTGTGCAAGCTGGAAGAAGTGAATTTCTTGTCCGGTGCCGGCAAGGGTGTGACCGTGATTAAGCTGGAGCGAGACGATCGAGTGGTGGCCTTTCAGCCCCTGGATGAGCAGGCCCCGGAGGGGTTACGCCTGATACGAGACGAGGGTGGTCGAGAGATCATCGTCCACCCCAAAGACGTAAAGCTCACCGCCCGAGCGGGGAAAGGCCAGCGCCTTCTCAAGAGGGGGCTCCTTAATCCGGTGGTGGAACCAGTGAGGATCGTGGGGCCGGAAGAGCCATCTCTGGACTCTAACCCCGAGCCGGTATCCTCCGGCTCACTGCCGATGAAGAGCGAGTATGATCCGAACTTCGATAACGAGCAGCTCGACCTGGGTTTGAATTCCCAGGACCCCGACACTAACGACACGAGGGACACAGAATGAGCTCTTACAGCGCTTCCGACATCACCGTGCTCACCGGTTTAGAGCCGGTACGCAAGCGGCCCCATATGTACATCGGCTCCACCGATGACCAGGGCCTGCATCATCTGATCTGGGAGATCGTGGACAACTCCGTGGATGAGGTGATGAATGGTTTTGCCAGCTACGTGGAGATAGAACTCCAGGCAGACGGTTCGACCATTCGGGTCAACGACAACGGCCGGGGGATCCCGGTGGATGTTCACCCGGAATCGGGGAAGCCTGCCCTGGAGTTGATCCTCACTACCCTCCACGCGGGCGGAAAGTTCGAAGGCGACAACTACACCTTCAGCGGCGGCTTGCACGGGGTGGGGGCGAGTGTGGTCAATGCTCTGGCCATCAATCTGACGGCCGAAGTCAAACGAAACGGAATTCTCTATCGCCAGACTTTCCAGAGAGGTATCCCCGATGGGCCGCTGGTGGAGGTGGGGGAGGCGCGAGGCACCGGGACTTCCATAACCTTTACTCCAGATCCTGAAATCTTTCCGAGTACCGCCTTCGATCCGGCCTTGATCCACGAAGTTCTGGAAGGAAAGAGCTATCTTCATCGTTGCAAGGTCACCTTCAAGGATCGGGTCAACGACGTCATCCATCGTCTGGATCCGGGTGATGGGTTGGAGGGCTATCTCAAGAAGCTGCTCTCCGGAGTGCCGAAGGATCCCATCTTCGACCAGGTATTCACCTTTGCCAAGAGCGAGGATCCCAAGGTGGAGGTGGCACTGCAGTGGGTGGAAGCTTCAGGGGAGTCGATCCGGAGCTACGTCAACGGCATTCAAACCGACCAGGGGGGCACCCACGAACAGGGTCTGAAGTCTGCCATCGTGCGAGCGGTGAGGACTTACATGGACATCTCCGGAACCTCCACCAAGGGTCTCAAAATCTCCGCCGACGACATTCGGGATGGGGTGAGGGCGGTTCTATCGGTCTTTGTCCCGGATCCTCAGTTTAAGGGACAGACCAAAGACCGGCTGAACAACCCGGAGGTCGTGTCGGCGGTACTGGGAGCTGTAGCCCCCGCCCTGGAGCAGTTTATGCTCACCAACCCCAGCGTTTCCGATGGGATCGTGGGCCGCATTGTGGCTGGAGCCAAACGACGAGCGGCGGCCGAAGCGGCCGGTGCGCTGGTCGCTCGCAAGAAGGTGACCAAGCGCCTGAACCTTCCGGGGAAACTGGCCGATTGCTCCAGTAATAACGCCGGGGAAAGTGAGATCTTCATCGTCGAGGGCGATTCGGCCGGTGGTTCAGCCAAGCAAGCCCGAGATCGACACTACCAGGCTATCCTACCGCTTCGCGGAAAGGTCCTGAATACCGAACAGGCCAGCCTCAAGAAGATCGGAGCCAACCGAGAGATCGCAGACCTCATCTCCGCCCTGGGTTGCGGGGTTGGTAAGAATATCGATCTTTCGAAGCTGCGATACGGACGAGTGGTCATCCTGACCGATGCCGACTCCGATGGGCACCACATCGCGGGGCTTCTACTGACCTTCTTTTTTCGCTACATGACCGAGCTTTTGGAAGCGGGCCATGTCTATCTCGGTCGCCCGCCTCTCTATCGGGTCAGGCACGGAAAGAAGACCGAGTGGGCCTGGACCGATGAACAACGGGATCAGGTCCTGGCCACGGTGAAAGGCAACACCAAAGCTGAAATCACTCGCTTCAAAGGCCTGGGTGAGATGACCCCGAGTCAATTGAAAGAGACCACCCTGGATCCGGAGAGCCGAACACTTTTTCGGGTCATGATCGATAATTTTGAACTCGCTGATCGAGCCGTCAAAGACTGTTTTGGTAAGGATTCGCGACTGCGCTATCAACTTGTGATGGAGCGCTCCGGAGAAGCCGACGAGGTTGATCTCTAAAAAAAACACCCGTCATTGAGACGGGCGTGCGAAATCTCTATCAAAGCCGGGTTCTATCGAACCGCGTGGTTTCGCTCACAACCGAATAGGACTTTCCAGTTCTTGGCGTAGCGCTGTTCGGCCCTGGGCATTCGTTGGATCAGAGTGGCTCGATAACTTGAGCCCCTCTCGCCTGCCACGAACTCTTCGTGGGCCAGCAGGATAGGTTCGATCTCCCGGTATCCTTCCTCGAGTTTTACTCGATGCTCACCCAAGCCCGGGATCCCCATAGGGTCCAGATCTTTGGCCAATCGGTAAAAACTGCGGGAGGGGTTGCGGTAGACGAGGTTGTGGTCGTCTTTTTCGAACCAGAATCCGTTTCGAAAAAGGTGGAATCGATTTTGGGTGTAGAGGACGTTGTCGTTGGTAGGGTGCTTTGAACGAACAAAGCCGTTTGCTTCGAGCAACCCGACACCGGCGTCGTGTCGCAAGAACCAGAGCGTTGCGGGTAAGGGGTTTTTCACATCTGCCTCCGAGGCTGGACTAACCATGACTTTAGGTCTAATTGGATATCTCCTCCCTGCAAAGCCACGGTCATGGTAAAATTCGCTTTGGAAATTTGAAGGGCGGCCGAAAGACATGACCAGCAATCCCTGGATTCTCCTCGCGGAGGACGATAAACTGTTTGCAGCGCTATTTCAAAGATTTTGGGTGGGGAGTTTCCCCGAGGTGCAGGTGGTGCTGGTTCCCAGTGTTGCAGAAGCCAGGAAGGAACTTCAGAATAGACCTACTCCGGTTGCGGCGGTCCTGGATTACACTTTGTCCGATGGTACCTCGGAGGAACTCTCCAGAGAATTGTCTTGTCCGTTTGTGCTGTGGAGCGCTTGCGGGGAGGGGCATCTCCAGGCCAAGCCCACCGGGCGCGACGAACTTGGTCGGGCGGTCCAGCAAGTAGCCGCATTGGCAGGCCTGCTGCCCCTTGAATAGAGGGGGGGCGTGAGTTTTAAAGGAATAGGTGACTCCTTGTGAGCGGTCGTAAAGTGACAGGGCTTCCACTCCCAGATACCCCTCGGGAGGCCCCCCCCGAGATTCATAGTCTGGTGGATGCCATTGAAAACGAGCTGGGCGACTCCCAAATTATGGGGGGTGTCCTGGCCCTTGGCCGTGCTTTTAGTTATTTGACGAGGTACTTCGCGGCCGTTGCCGGTGCCACCGCAGTGTTGCTGGATTTAGGTACGGACTCGAGTGTTGCCGTTGACTTTGAATCGGCGCGCCTACAATTGCGCGATCGACTTGAATTGCTGGGTGAAAAGGCCACCGATCCCTGGTCCAAGCTGGTTCGATCGGTGTTTTTCGTTGGGGCGACTCGGGCCACCCCGACTCCCAGGCGCCCGGCTAGACTTCTGGACCTGGGAGGCATTCCGATCAGGGGTTACCTGAGTCTGGGAGAATGGATCGCCCTTAAGCCCGGGGAGAAGGAATTGGCCAATGACGCCAAGGCCAATCGGGAGCTTCTGCGGTATCTTCCCATTCTCAAGGAGTGGGTCACGGCGACCGCCACCTATTTTCTGGACACCAGGCAGTCTCGTTTGACCCGTGCAGGCGACGATTCCATCACCTTCGAGCTCACCCTAGGCGAGCAGACCTTGACGGTCGGCCCCCTGGAACTGCCGGAAGACCTGATGAGCGCGCTGGCTCCTCACGCGAGTGAAGCTGCCTCGGAGCCTCCGAAAGTGGAAGCCGGGCCGGTCTCTGCGGTCGAGCCCGCAGAGGAAGCTTCTCCACCTTTAGAAGCTGAAGAGCTTGAGACTATAGAGGAGTCGGAGGAAGAGGGTGACCCGCCGAGTGAGGCTTCGGTCTCGGAGTCCGAGGGCAAAGTCGAGCCTGTCCAGACACCCGACCCGGTCCCCGGGCCTGAGCCGTCCCTTCCGCTGCCGGTAGAGCCGGTAGCCGATGCGGGTCCGAGCGCCCAGACCCAGCAGCTTTCTTCAGTTGCTGTGGACGAACTCCTTGCTGCGGAGCCGTCTCCGGACGCCGTCGAGCCGGAACCGGTAGGAGCAGCCCCCACCGAACCGCCCGTTGAGGAAGCCGAAGAGCAGCACGCGACTGCTACTCCGGAGGAGCCTGAGCCATCAGAGCCCGCTCTCCCCGAACTTCCAGACGAGGAGGCTCTGGCCGACCCGGTGGTGGCGGCTCTTCACGTCGGTAGCAAAGAAGCTCGGGCACCCAAGAGATCGCAAGAGACCGCTCCGGTGCTCAAGGTCTACCCATTGCCCACCGGGCCACCTCCCGAATTTTTCGACGAGATCGACGTGGAGAGTGACTACCCCGAAGTCATCCGCGCTGCCATCACCGACTTGAACGGCGCCATCGAAAGCAATGATTCGATCCTGATCTGTGGCCAGATGCAGCGAAGCTTCGACATTTTGATTCAGTTTTTCGCGGGACTGGCGGCTTCCGTCTTGATGGAGATGGACCCTGATGCGCTCTTCGATTTCGAGATGGAAGACGGGCGCTTTACCGAACTCGAGGTCAAGCTCGATCTGATCGTGACCGCCCTCTCGGCGCTCGAGGAGCATTGGGAGAACAACGACGCCGCTAATCTGCTCTGGTCTGTGTTTTATGACACGCTGCTACCGGCCACCGATCCGAACTGCGCCTATCTTCACACTCGACTGCTGGGTGTGGAAGGCCTGGTACCGGATCCGTTTATCGAGTTTGTTGACCTGCTGAACCGAGTACCCGGACAGGGCCAAATGAAGTCTCGGGAGCAATGCCGGAAGGTCGCTCACTACTACCTCCCGGTCTTGAACTTCTGGATGGAAAACGCCATGCCACTCTTTCTCGAGTGTGAACTGGACCAGGTGGAAGAGGATGACGGAAACGCTCTCAGTTGGGCCGCCACGGTGGCTGGGACCATGCTGGATGGAACCGGGTCGGGGTTTTGGGTGGAGATCGACCCGGCGCGCTGGAACCTGCCTCGTCCCGAGTTGGCCCCGGTCTTTGTCAGTGGTGATGCCCCTGAGGTCATTTTACCGGTCTTTGAAGAGCTGAATCTGGCCCTGGAGAAGGCTGATTTTACCACCGCAGGATTGTACAGCCGGGTGGCCCTCGACTTTTTGGTGCAGTACTTTGCAGGTTGTGCGGCTTCTCTGTGGTGTCAACAGGGCGAAATGTCCGAGCAGGCTCTTGCGCTCTTCTATCCCGAAGCCAGTCTTAATGAGAAGGAGAGGCTGTTAGTTCTGAGCCTGGGAGGTGTGTCCACGGAAAGCGAAGTGGGCTCCAGTCTCAGCAAGCTGTTTTCCAAAAGCAGCCTACAGTACCGCGCTCTGAGTCAAAAAGAGACTCCGGCCGGCATGGGATCCCTCAGCGAATGGGCCTCTCGTCGCGATCCGGTGGGCGAGAAGGAGCTCATCACCTATCTCCCCTTACTGAGATCATGGATCGGTGCAGCAAACCCCTGGTTTCAACAAGGCGAACAGTTGTTCGAGGAGCCGTCTGACACCGGGATTCTCGAGGGGGTTGTGGCTCTCGGAGAAGACTTCCTGGAGATGGTGGACCCGGAGTACGTCATTCAACTGCCTCCGGAGTGCATGGAACTGGTGGCCGCCCCCACCGACGAAGCCGAGGTCGAGGAAGTCGTAGAGGTCGAGACTCGCAAAGAGGAGACCCCGTTTACCGGAGCGCTACCCCAGCTTCCGGTTCTAACTCAGGGGCCCCCGGTGCTCATCGGACACCTTTCGCGACTCCTGGAGTCGGCCGAGGACCGCCGGACCAGCAACGCCTGGTTGGGCAGCGCTTTCGAGTACTTGATCCAATACTTTGCGGGGCTGACCACCACCCTACTTGGTGGGGGAGAGGCCCCGCTGCCGTCCGAAACGCTCAAATACTTTAGCCCCAGTGCCAGCTTACGAGAACGGGAGCTTCTCCTGGTGGCCGCCCTCCAACAGTTGAAGTCATCTGCTTCGAATTCGGTCCAAGAGTCGGTGCGCGATATCTTTTTCAAGCCCGACGGCAGTTTGCGAAAACACACCAAGTACCTGGGAATTCTGGGAGCGGGGTCACTCGACGAGAACGAGATGCTCCTCTCATACTGGTGTCGTTTGCGCCACCAGGCGGGAAGCCTCACGACCTCCGACCTGCACTTTGGGATGCAGGTCCTCAATTCTTGGGTGGACGCGGCCCGGCCGTTCTTCTCCTCTTGCGAACACTACGCCGAAGATCCCGGACCGGATGGCCAGGAAGAGATGGTGGTGGAACTGGCCGAGGACTATCTGGATATGGTCATGCCGGACTACGCTATCCAGATCCCGGCTCGGGGCTACTACGAAGTCCTCTACCACGAGCCGGACCACGAAGCCATCGAGGATATGGAAGCTTACTTCCCCGAGAATGTCCGACCCACCCTGTTGGGGCCGCAAGAAGTGGTTTTGGGCGGAATCGCAGGCCAAGACAGCGATCAACTGTTGGGAACGGCCGGAGATTTCGAAGTCGAAGAGCTCTTTGGAGGAGTCTCGGAAAGCTACGACGCCGATGAGCTCTTCTCGGGCTCTGGTGCTACCCAGAAGTTGGATATCGAGGAGATGTTCGCGGGAGCCGCTCCAGAGCCGCTCAAGAAGGAGGTTGCAACCGGTCAGTCCTTAGAGAAACCGGTCAACGAAGAGTCTTCCACGGCGGAGTCGGAGAAGAAAAAACGACGCAAAAAGAAGAGCAAGAAGCAAGAGCTTGGTTCTGCTGTCCTTGAACTCTACAAGAAGGAGCGCCTGGAGAAGGCCCGTCGCCGGGCGGAAGCCCGGGCCCGCAAGGCTGAGGAAGAACCGACGATCCTCAGCTACACGCTCCAGTATCGGGGCTTGAAAAACTCCAAGCAACTGGGGGGGCGGGGCCACTTCGGAATCATAGAGCTCAATAACAACGGTGGCGGTGAGTTGAAGGGAACCATCGAGCCGGCGCACCCGTGTGTTCGGGTTCAACCCACTCGTTTTGAGGGTAACCAGGTTCGGGTGACCTATCAGGTGGACCCGGCGGATATGCCATCCACCGGTCGGGCTGGTCTTACCATCAATACCCAGGACCAGCGCGTGGAGTTGCGCCTGGATCGTCTGGTTCCAACCTCCTGGCTGCGGGAGCGAAGCCTGCCCGAGGCCATCGGATTGATGGCTCTTCCCTCCTGTCTCTACGCCTTCTGGTTGACATTGCTCTTAGCCGCCCTGGTAGGCCCCTCGGTGGGCGCCGCCATCGCCCTGTTTGCCAAGGATCAGGAACTGGAGAAGCTAGCATTTTTGCCCCATCTACAGCTCTGGTCCTTGGCGGTCTTTGCTATTCTGCCAGGCGCTTCAGGAATACCCGGCCTGGTAAAATCCCTCTTCGCTCGGCTGGATTACACCGTTCAGGAAGAGATCCGATGGTATATGCCCGGGCTCATGATGCTGCCCACGGTAGTGATGTTTGCCGTCATGTACGGTACCGATCTCTGGGTTTTTAACGTGCCGCCCGGCCGCTTGCCACCGCTGGCATCTCGTTTGGTGCTTTGCACGCTGACCTTTGGCTTGAATCTTCTGGCGACTTCGCTCTTTAGCTTGCAAACCACGACCTGGTGGGAAGACCGTTCCGACACCCAGGGCGCCAAGCGCACCTTCATCGGCTTCTGGGCTCTGACCGTGATCCTGGGCGTGGTCGTGACCTTTTTTATGCGCTAAACCGCTCCTCAATTTACGCCGATAAAGCCTTGTCAATCCTTTTCCGGGATGCTATGATGCGGGCTCTTGGGACGGGTCCTGCCCGTCCCAAATTCTTCTCACTCGTTGTATTGACGAGTCGAAGTCCGAGGGAAGGTAAAGAAAATGAGAAATTACGAGTGCACCTACATCCTTGACACCCGTCTTGGCGACGACGCTAGCACCGCCGTTATGGAGCGATTTGCCGCCGTGGTCAACGACAATCAAGGGGAAGTACGCCAGGTAAAACCCTGGGGTAAACGCCGCTTCGCTTACGAGGTTAAAGGCCGTCGCGAAGGTCTGTACGTGACCATGCAGTTTGCCGCGGAGCCGGACACCATGGCCGAAGTTCGACGCCAGATGTCCTTGTCCGACGACGTACTCCGCTCACTCTTTTTGACGAGCAATTAAAGACCCGTCTAAAAGAACGACAGGACTGGATGTAAACGAAAGTTAACCTCGTGTTCTGAAGTAGATTCGATCTCGATAGAGAAGTTCCAGAACGCCCCAAAATTAGGGGCGTTTATTCTTTTTCTCGAAAGAATGTGAAAATTTATCAAAGCGATTCAAGGAGCTTCTTCACACTTCTCAGAATCGCGTATAGAAGTGAAGTGAGGTTTTAGATCGTGGCATCAATGAACAAAATCATCCTGATCGGGCGGCTGACTGCCGACCCCGAACTCCGTTACACGCCCAGCGGAGCACCGGTAGCCAATTTTACCGTGGCCGTAGACCGTAAGTTCAGCAAGAATGACGAAACGGATTTCATTCCGGTGGTGGCCTGGCGTCGCCTGGCAGAAATCTGCAATGAGTTCCTCCATAAAGGAAAACTGGTTGCCGTAGAAGGGCGTCTGCAGACTCGCACCTACGAAGACAAGGAAGGCCAGCGCCGAAAGGCATTCGAAGTCGTGGCTGATGAAATGCAAATGCTCGACCGGGCTGGCACAGGCTCCGGTGGATCGCCCCCTGCTCGTCGCCAGGCCCCCGCAGGTGTTGCTTCGGGTGGTGGGGGCGGTTATGAGGACCACGGAGCCGGTTTTCCGCCCGCTGACGATGGCCTGGGCATCGACGACATTCCGTTCTAGGAGAAACCATGAAAGTGATACTGTTGACCGACGTCAAGTCGGTGGGCAAAAAAGGGGAAGTGGTCCAGGTAGCCGATGGCTACGGCCAAAACTTTCTTATTCCCAGGAAGCTGGCGGCCCCGGCCACCGAGGGAGCAGTCAAAAAGCGCAGGAAAGAGATGGAGGACCAGTCTTCCAAGAAGCAACGTGAGTTGGAAGCCGCCCGGTCCCTGGCCGACAAGCTGGGCTCCGAGCCTCTGGTCTTGAAGGTCAAGGTGGGAGACGGTGGTAAGCTTTTCGGTTCGGTCACCTCCTCCGATGTGGCCAAAGCGGTGGCCGATGTCTTCGGTCATTCGGTGGATAAGAAGAAGGTTGATCTTCCTAAGCCGATTCGTGAACTGGGAGAGCATACGGTCAAGCTCAGACTTTATAAGGGAGTGCAAGCCAATCTGAAAGTTTCCGTGGAAGCCGAAAACTAAGGATAAGACAAAGAGGGCTACTACTTGTTACAAGAGGACATTCTCACGCTCGAGGAGACCATCGAGCTGCCTTCCCCGGAACTTGAACGTCAGGCTCGAGTACTGTTGGGGTTTTTGTCCAATCTGTGGGGGCCGGATCAGTTGGTTTTGCGAGCGGGGAAATTAGAAGCCCTCCCCCTCTTGCGCTCAGACCGCTTGACCGATCGATTGATCGCACTCCAGCGGCTGGTCTACGAAGACCCCACCATCCAGGCCGAGGACGGGGCCGAGATCGCTAACCTGCTTCACGATCTCGAGGATCAGATCGCCGATCTCGTAGCCATGCGTACCGTAGAGGAGAGTCTGGACCGCAAGATCGCAAACAAAATGGAAGAGCGACACCGGGACTATCTCAAGGACCTGCGTCGGGAAGCGCTCCAGGAGGACATCGGTCCTGAAAACTCTACCACCCAGCGCAAGTTGGAGGAACTGGAGGCGCTGGCTCAGAGGGGTTTGGATACCACCGCTCTGAGACTCATGCGACCGGAAACTCTGGAGCAGGTGGTGGGACAGCCTGAAGCCATGGAGAGCCTGTTCTCGAAGTTGGGAACGCCCTATCCCCAGCACGTTATTCTGTACGGACCTCCGGGAGTGGGCAAGACCACGGTAGCTCGTCTGATCCTCGATGAAGTCCGAAATCTCGAGCACACTCCCTTTAAAGAAGAAGCGCCTTTCGTGGAAGTAGACGCTACGGTGGTGCGCTGGGACCCCCGGGAGATCACCAACCCCCTGCTGGGTAGTGTGCATGACCCTATCTACCAGGGCTCCAAGAAGGATTTCGGGGACGAGGGCATCCCGGAACCGAAGGTGGGTCTGGTGACCAGGGCCCACGGCGGGATCCTTTTTATCGATGAGATCGGTGAGTTGGACCCGATCCTTCAAAACAAACTGCTCAAGGTGTTGGAAGACAAGAAAATCCTTTTTGAATCCTCCTACTTCGATGAGGACAACCCCCGGGTACCGGAGTACATCAAGCGGCTTTTTACCGAAGGTGCCCCGGCCGACTTTATTCTGGTGGGGGCCACCACGCGGTCGCCTGAAGAGATCAATCCTGCCATCCGTTCGCGCTGTGCCGAAGTTTATTTCAACCCCCTGACTCCTGCGCAGACCGAAAAGATCGTGAGTCAGGCTGCCGAACGTCTCGGCGTGGTGGTCAAGCCGGAGGTTCCCGCCTTGATCGCGCGTTACACTTCCGAGGGGCGCAAGGCCGTTCGCACCCTGGCCGATTCGTATGGACGAGCTTACTATCGGAGAAATCGCGATAAAAAGGGGAAGTCCGGCAAGAAGGTCGTGATCACCGAGCAGGACGTACGCGCGGTCCTGAGAGCCGGCCGTCAGAAGGCCTCTTATACCACCCGAGCCTGTTCCAGCCAGGAGATTGGAGCGGTCCTGGGGCTGGGTGTTAAAGGCTTTTTGGGGTCGCCCATAGCGGTGGAGGCGGCTGTTTTTCCATGTTCTTCCAAAGGGAAGGGCAGCCATCGCTTCAACACGGCCGCCGGTGAGATGGCCCACGACTCTTTTTTCAACGCCACCTCCGTGATCCGCAGAGTACTGGGGGACAACCTCTGCGACTACGACGTCCACGTGAACGTGGTGGGGGGAGGCAATGTGGATGGCCCGAGTGCGGGCATCGCGCTGGTCACCGCCATCGCCTCTTCGCTGCGGGAGAAACCGGTACCCCAGGACGTGGCCATGACCGGGGAACTCAGCCTGCACGGCAAGGTCAAGCCGGTGGGAGGTGTGGTGGAAAAGATCCACGGGGCCCAGCAAGCCGGAGTCAAGCGAGTCTTCATCCCGGCGGAAAACGCCCCCGAAGTGGAAGGGCTTTTCCCGGAGGTCGAGGTCATTCCGGTGGCCACCATCGAAGACGCTTTCCATAAACTCTGGGGGGACTTCGTTTGATTCTCGATCATGGTACTCAGGAACTCAACCGCTTGCATATCCCGCCCCACAACATTGAAGCGGAGCAAGCCTGTCTGGGATCGTGTCTGATCGACGCCGAGGCGTTGGACCGGATCTCTGAAGTCCTGTCCGGGCCGGACGATTTTTACCGGGAGGCCCACTCGGAGATCTATACGGCCATGCTCAGCCTGGCCGAAGGAAACTCCAACATCGACCTGATCACCGTGTGTGACCAACTCCGGGATCTGAACAAATTGGAGCAGGTGGGGGGGGCCGCCTATCTGGACTCCATGGTGACCGTGGTAGGAAGCTCCGCTCACGCGGTGTCCTATGCCAAGATCGTAGCCGAATCGGCTACTGAACGTCGCTTGCAGCAGGCAGGTCAGCAGATCCAGCGACTGGCCGGAGAAGGCGATGTGGCCGTCGCCGACAAGGTGGATCGGGCTGAAGAACTCGTCTTTTCCGTGGCCGATCGGCGAAAATCCCAGCAACTGCTCCACGTAAAGCCGATCCTGGAAACCACCTTTGATGAGCTGTATGAGCGTTATCAACAGAAGGAAGAGATCACCGGAATCGCCACCGGCTTTCGGGAACTCGACTCCATGACGGCCGGGTTTCAGAAAGCAAACCTCATCATTCTGGCCGCCCGCCCTTCCATGGGAAAGACCGCTTTTGTGCTCTCCATGGCTCAGAATATCGTACTCAATAAGAAGCGCCCTGCCACCGTAGCTATGTTCAGCCTGGAGATGGCAGCCACCGAACTGTGCCAGCGCGTGCTTTGTTCCACCGCTCGGGTCAACGCCCAGGACGTGCGCACCGGGCGCATGCGAGAAGAGGACTGGCAGGCCATTACCCGGGCCATGAATCAACTCAATGAGGCCCCCCTCTATATCGACGACACGGCTGCCATTACCCCGCTGGAGATGAAAGCGAAGTGTCGCCGTCTGCAAAAGCGACACGGCTTGGATATGGTGATCATCGACTATCTGCAGTTGATGAAGGGCGGCACAAAGATTGAGAATCGGGCTCAGGAGATCTCCATGATCAGCCGGCAGCTCAAGATGTTGGCCAAGGAGCTCAATATTCCCGTGATCGCTCTGAGTCAGGTGGGTCGGGGAGTGGAGCAGCGCCAGGATAAGAGGCCCGGCTTATCAGACCTGCGTGAGTCCGGAGCCATCGAGCAAGATGCTGACCTGGTGGCCTTTATCTACCGAGATGAGTATTACAATCCCCAGACCGAAGACGTGGGAATCGCCGAGGTGATCATCGGAAAACAGCGGAGCGGCCCGGTGGGAGTCGCCCGGCTCTCTTTCGTGAAACGCTTCGCGGCCTTTGAAAACCTGGAAGAAGACCGAGAAGCGCCTCCTCCGATGTCTCGCATTCGCCCCCCCGACGATGGCTTTGAAGTGCTGGATGATATCGAAGATTTTCCGCTATAAGAACCATGTTTGGGGTCAGGCGGAAGCGGGGAATGTTTGAAACAATAACTTGAAAACCTTTCTCCCCTTAGTGGGTTACATCGAACGGATGTTCCGTTTGGAGGATAGTAGCCGATGAAAAAAGCTGGATTTTTGTTGATTTTCCTGGTTTTGCTGGGGGCTCCGTCGTGGGCCCAGGAGCCGATGGATGTCAACATCGTGATCAACAACCAGGCGCTGGACAAGGAACCCCCACCATTAAAAATGGCGGGGCAGGTTATGCTTCCCCTGAGGAAAGTCTTTAACGCCCTGGGAGCCGAGGTTCGGTACGAAAATAAGATCATCACGGCCACCCGAGGAAACAAGGAAGTCATCATGAGCCCCGACGTCAAGCAGGCCCTGATCGACGGCCAGGAGACCGAGTTGGCCGTACCTCCTATGGTTTTTGACGGAAATACCTACGTGCCGCTTCGCTTCGTGGCCCAGGCTCTGGGCGACACGGTGGCCTTCGATACAGCCACCAAAACCATCACGGTGGCGGCGGCCGAACCTGCCATCGATGTTCCTCTGGACCGGATCGACATTCTGAAAGCCAGGCTGAAGCAGTTGGTGGTGGGCAATCAGGGTGCCATTTTGAAGGTGCGAAATATCGAGGGTACCTCGGAGGTTTACTACCGAGGGCTCGACGACCGGGATACCGCTCCCTACGACGGGGATGACCAGGTTGAGATCCTCATGGCTACCGAGTTGGGGACCGATATCCAGGGTTGGATGGCAGACTCCATGGAAGCTTTCAGGTTGCTCCCGAAACGAGAAGCGGTGGCTTTTCTCGGACTGATCTACTCGATACCCAGCACCTCTCCTCAAGACCCCGGGGAGATCATTGACAGCCAGATCGAGGACTTTTTGATTCAAATCGTGGCGGAAGATCCGGACGTGGTGGTGAGGCGCCAGGCGGTGCTCTCCATGGCCGTGGGCCAGGACATGGATCCCAAAGTCGTGGAGTCGGTCTTGCAGTTGTACGAAACCAGTGAAAACCTGTGGGAGACCTTCCCTGTTCAGCAGTTCTTTCAATACCACGCCGCCGAACTCAGAAAACGCCCGAATTTTCATACCATCAGAGCCAGAGTCGAAGCAGTGAACTCACTTTACACGGCTAATATTCTGCGCTATCTCGACGGGGAGGAGTAATTACTCCTCAGGGGCGATCAGTTTCTGTTCCTTGCCGTTGACCCGGATCGTGGTGGTGGGAGACTCTTGCTCGGAACCGATCACGTGTTCGGCCCCGATGGGCTGAGGTTTGTACATGTTGAAGCTGTCCGGCAAGCGTTGTCGACCTCGCTCCAGGTAAACCGCATTGACCGTGTAGCCGCGATAGATACTGTCGTTGATGCTGCGTCGGCCCCACTGGGCTTCGGTGGAATCCAGGACCGAAAAAGAGGTCTGCTTCTCTCTTTTTTTGTCCTTGTCTTTTGAGGAGCTCTTCTGAGCCATGGCTCCGCTCGAGAGCGACAGGACCAGACTAGCTGTAACAACTGCGCAGATGATATTTTTTGTAAAACTCATGATGTGCGACTTTTTTCCCTTCTGATTTGCTTGGCGTGATTTAAAAGTTGGGCGAGGGTCTCACCTTGCTCGATGGCGTCGGCCAGGGCGTTGTGAGGGTCGGGATTTTTGCCGAACTCGATGCCGGCCTTTTTCATCAGGTTTCGCAGGGCGTTGCGGTGGCACTGGAACAGCCCCATCCCAAAAGAAGGGATGTCGAAGCAACTCCAACCGAGAGGGTTCTCATCGAGAAAATATTGCAGGTACCAGCCCACGAAGGGAGAGTCGAAGGAGGCCGGCCAGGCGGCCGGGACCACTTTTTTGTGGCGGCGCGTGAGGCGGTCCAAGAAATCTGCGAAATCTTCCATTACGTCTCCGGGATCACGCCCGTGCTTATCGAGATACTCTCTGGTCAGACCGTGGATATTGGTGGCCGCCTCCAACTCCTGGGCGTTGGGCAGGTGCTTCATCTCTTCATAAAAACTGATGTTGCGGTCTACGAACCAGGTTCCGTCCTTCTGAGATTTGACCAGAACGGCACCGATGGAGACGAGGGAGAAGAGGCCAGGAAACGGTCCGGACGCCTCCACATCGATACTTAAGTAAACCACAGTAAGAGATCGTTCGCCGGAGTGGTGGAAGTTCTTCCTCAGGCTAAGGACAAAAGGTTTTTATGGATCCGGGAAAAATTCCGCTCCCAGCTAGGAGAGACGAAGTTTCTCTCTTATGGACATAGTACAGGACGGGCGTGTAACCCGAGGGAGAGCTTTGAAGATGAAAATCAGCGTAGAAAGACAAGACTGGACAGTGCAAAAGCCCGATTTGGTGCTGATGGTGGGGGATCCCCACACCGACACTATCGGTGAGACTCCGGAGTCAGTTGCTCGGAGAATTGCCCAACTGGAGCAAGGCTATACTGACAAGAAGCTCAGTCGGGAGTACCACTTCACTGCTGATTGGACCGAGCACGACCGCTTCGAATGCGTCTATTTTCACACATCCATGCACGAAGGCTTCACCTTCAACGAGACCCTCAAGACCGTTCTGGCTGCCGGGCTCCGGCTGGCCGCTCAGACCGGTCGCAAGCGTGTGGTCCTTCTCTTGAAAGGCCCCGGGGGTGAGGGGCTGGTGGAACAGTTGGTGGAGGGTGCGCTGGTGGGCACCTGGGCCTTTCGCGAGTATAAGAAGGACCAGACCGACCCGTACCAGGACATGGAGCTGATCCTCTGTTTACCTTCTCCGCCCACCTTTGTTCCGGAACCGGCCATCGAGGTAGCCGCCGCGGAGAATACCGCTACCAAGGCCACGCTGGCGATCGAGGAAAGCGATCTGCCCGAGGAAGTTCAGCAGGAGGTGGAAGCAGCCGAAGAGGAGCCCGCAGCCGAAACGGTGGCAGAGGAGCCACTCGAGACGGAAGCCGCCGCAGAAGACGCCGAGAGTACCGAGGCCACTGAGGCAGCGACTGCCGAGGCGCCCAGCGAGGAGAGTTCCGAGCAAGCCGATTCTGGCTCCGAAGAAGCGGAGGCTCCCGAACCGGTGGTAGACCAGGAGGCTCTGGCCACCCTGACCGCCGCTGACGAGAGTGCCCTGGTGGTGGGTCGGGCGTTTGCCGAAGGGGTCAACCTGGCCCGCGATCTGATCGCGCGACCGGCTGCCGACTGCACCCCGGACTCCCTTTCCAAGACCTGCAAGAAGGTCGCTTCAACCTACGGCTTCAGTTACCAGTCTTTCGGACCGAAACAGTTAGAGACTCACGGCTACGCGGGACTGGTGGCGGTGGGCAAAGGTGCCGACAATTCTCCCCGGTTGGTGGAGATGACCTACACACCCGAGCAAGAGTCCAACGTTCATCTGGTGCTGTTGGGTAAAGGTGTGACCTTCGACTCCGGCGGAATCAGCATCAAAGGGGCCAAGGACATGCACTTGATGGTTGGTGATATGTCCGGCGCGGCTGCGGTGATCGGAGCTATGGAAGTTCTGGGTAAATTGAAACCCGCCATCAAGGTGACCGCCATCATCGTGTCGGCGGAGAACAAGCCGGGTTCGAAAAGCTTCCGTCCCGGCGATATCATCCGTTACAAGAACGGTACTTCGGTTCACGTAGAAAATACCGATGCCGAGGGCCGATTGATCCTGGCCGATGGGCTGATCCGGGCCGGAGAGCTAGGTGCCACCCATATCGTGGATCTGGCGACCCTCACCGGAGCCTGCGCCCGGGCTCTCGGACCGTCTTTTACCGGCATCTTGGGGGCCAATCGAAAGTTGGTCAACGCCATTACCAGGGCGGGGGGCAATCACGGTGAATCTTATTGGCGACTGCCCATGCCGATCGAGTACAAAGATATGCTGAAGTCCGTGCACGCTGACCTGAACAATGTTGGTGGGCCGGAAGCGGGTGCCACCACGGCGGCTCTTTTCTTGAAAGAGTTCGTGCCGCCTCGGGTGGCCTGGGTGCATCTGGATATCGCCGGGACTTTTTGGAAGCAGAAGTCCTGGAAGTACTACTGTGAAGGGCCCAGTGGGACGGGCGTAAAGACCGTCGCTGACCTGGCTCTAAGGTGGGCGGAACATCTGGAATAGCTGCCGCGGTAGGGTGTAGTGGAGACTTACGAGGAAGGGGCTGTCCGGCCGGGGCTGGTTTCGCAGAGCGAAGGGGGGATTCAAAAAGCCCGTCAGGCGCGCCAATTCCTCAAAAACGGTGACTGGGCCATGGCCTCGTCCCTGTACAAGGAACTGACCCGGGAGTTTCCAGAAGACACAGAACTCAGGCGACACTTTATCCTCAACGCCTTTCGGCACAAAGACTATGAAGAGGTGGTTCAGCAGAGCCTCGACATGGCCGAGATGTCTTTGATGTACGATGATACGGCGGCCGCCCTGGAGCGCTACAGCGAGATTCTCAGATTACCTGAATTGGTCGCAGGCGATCACGGACAGCAGGCAGCTGAAGCGGTCGCTGAACTGGTCGAACCGCTGAAGGCCGATATCTATTTTTCGTATGGAGACCACTATCTGGCGGTTCAGAATCCGGAGATGGCACTTCAGTACTTCGATGTGAGCGAGCGTCTTATGCCGGGTCGATGGGAGACCCACTGGGGGGTGGGGCAAGCTTATCTCATGCTGGGCGACAAGAAGAAAGCCATTGAATCCTTGTATCACAGCGTAAATTCAGCCCCCTCCGAGGCTTCTTCAGCCTATGAACTCCTGGGAGAAGTTCTACTCTCTGAGGGTCGAGACTTGAGTGAACTTCGGGAGATGTTCTATCGAGCGTCGGTGATTTTCGAGAACTACGAGTGCTACGAGGATGCCCTGCGGATAGCACTCCGCTGGCTGCAACTCGACAATCAAGACCGGGAGATGACCGACCGCGCTCGGGCCCTCGATCGGATTATTTCTTTAGGCGGCCGGGAAGAGAAAGCGTAGGGCGTACGGCAGTCGTTTGCTCCAGGCCCCTTCATTGTGCTCGTGGAAGCGTCCGACAGCGTGATGGAGATCCTGGCCCAGTTCAAACCCCAGGGTTTCCAGGATGCCTCGAACGTGTTGGGTGTGGTGGACACAGTCGTTGGCCAGACCTGAATCTCCGGAATCTAAGTAGACGGTCAGAGGGCGCTTCTTATCCCGGTTGAGAGAATCACGAAATCCGGTGAGCCACCAGGAGCCCGACATCGAACCCACCTTGCCGAACTTGTGGAAGTATTTCCAACCGGCGTAGAGACTCATCACGCCCCCCAGCGAAGAGCCCAGCAGTCCGGTGTGTTCTCGCTGGGGTTTGGTCCTCAGGGTCTGATCGATGTGGGGTTTAAATTCGTTGGCTAAGAAACGAGCGAAGCAGTCCGCTTGCCCGCCGTCTTCGGGCGGCACGTAGTCCTGGTGGCGGGTGCTACCGGAATCGATCGCCACCACGATGAGTTCGGCGACCTGACCACGTTTGATCAGTCGGTCTAGCGACTCCTTGGCCTTCCACGATCCGAATCCTGAATTTTCGAAGATGTTTTGACCATCCAGCATATAGAGGACCGGATAGCGCCGGGCAAAGTGCTGGCGGTAGCCCCGGGGAAGGTAGACGCGATAGGTGATCTCTCTTTGGAGTTGTTCGGAAAAGAAAGTGGGCAACCGGTGGGGATCGTAAGCTTTTTCAGAGGGGTTTACCCGCATTCCAGAGGGGCGAGGTTGGTAGTTGTAGACTTCCCCGTCGCACACGTAAGTGAGATTCCAGGTGGACTCGTAGTAGCGGCGGCCCGGGTCACGACCCGTCTGGTCGCTAAAGAAAAACTGTAGCCTGGTGTCTTCGGGGGCGTTGACTTCGACCTGCCAGAGCCACTCTCCGGGTACTCGTCCTGGCTGCACGCGGCGCATGGGCAGTCGGTAGAAAGGACCGGCGCTCACTCGGTAGGAAAATTCAGGTTGCTCAAAGCCACTGAAGTATTTGATTGTTCTATCCATAGTTTCCTGATTAGAAATTAGCAACGATTCATGAAAAGAGGCTTAAAATGATGTGAACATGTCGTCCATTTGGTTCTTTGACCGGCAAGAAACATGGCTTTCCGGAAGAAGATCCGGCCATGAAATACCTTGTAGTAGACGGCTACCCTGAAAATGCTCGCCAGGATCTGCTGAACGCCGGAGCGAGCACCGGGGGCGACCTTTATCTCAGGATGTTGAGTCAGCGGGCTCCCCAGGCCCTGACCGAGATGATCTTCCCGGCCGATCAAGAGGCCCTACCTTCGGTGGTCGACTTGAAACAGTATCGGGGGGTTCTGTGGACCGGCTGCAATCTGTGCCTGCACCAACCGGACGAGCGGGTGGAGCGCCAGGTCGAACTGGCCCGACGGGCGTTTGCAGCCGGGGTCTCCCAGTTTGGGAGCTGCTGGGCCATTCAGATCGCGGCGGTGGCCGCCGGTGGGAAGGTCGGTGCCAACCCGAGAGGCCGGGAGATGGGGGTGGCCCGCAAAATTGTGCTGACCGAAGAGGGCCGCAAGCATCCTATGTATGAAGGGAAGCCTCTGGCCTTCGACGCCTTTATCTGCCACCTGGACGAGGTGATCGAGTTGCCCGAGAACTCAGCGCTGCTGGCTACCAACCGTTTTACCCACGTCCAGGGGCTGGAGGTGCGGCACCTGGACGGAGTCTTCTGGGGCGTGCAGTATCACCCGGAGTACACGGTGGGAGAGATGGGCAGTCTGGCCAATGCTCGCATCGAGCCTCTGATCCGGGAAGGCTTCTTTAAGGACGAGGTGGCGGCCAAGCAGTACGTGGCGCGAATGAAGACCCTGGACTCCCACCCGGATCGGATCGACATCCAGTGGGACCTGAGTCTGGATGAGGATATCCTGAACGACGACATCAGACAACTCGAATTGGTGAATTGGCTAAGGAGCGTGAACCATGAGTAAGACCTCTCCCGGTTATCGAGATAAGGCGCTGGTGGAGACCACGCTGACCGCCTTGAGTTGGAACATTTGGTGGCGTTTCGGACCCTGGGAAGAGCGCTTTCCGGGGATCGTGCAGACCATCCGTGAGTGTGCCCCGGACGTGGTCGGACTCCAGGAGGTTTGGGACGACGGCTCGACCTGCCAGGCTTCACTTCTGGCCGAAGAACTGGGTTACTCCTACGCCTACACTGGGGCCAGCGAGATCGCGGGGGTCTTGTTCGGCAACGCTATCTTGAGCCGTTGGCCCATCGTGCGGTGGGATTCCTATCTCCTGACCAGTGTTCCCAGCGACGACGGCAGCCGCAACTGTCGACTGGTACACGCCCGGGTGGAAGGGCCCAGGGGTCAATTGGACGTGTTCTCCACTCATCTGAGCTACCTCCCTTTTGAGAGCGGGGTGAGGCAGTTGCAGGTGAGGGACATATCCCGTCTGGTGGCGTCTGTGCAGAGCGAACTGCCGCCCATTTTGATGGGGGATTTCAACGCCGTGCCGGAGTCGGACGAAATTCGTCTACTGACCGGTCTGATGGAGCCTCCCGTTCCAAACCAGGTTTTCTACGACGCCTGGCAGGTGGCCAACGCGCCCGACCCGGGTTTTACCTGGCACCGAAGCAATATTTATACCGCGGCTGCTCTGGAGCCGGACCGCCGGTTGGACTACATCTTCGTGGGTCGTCCCACGGCTACCGGGGTTGGCCACGTCAGGAGTTGCCGGATGGTGGGGACTGAGGCCGTCGGTGGGGTCTTTCCGAGCGATCACTATGGTGTGGCTGCCGAGATTCTTTACTGAATGTTTACATTTTTTTTACATAAAAACCTAATTTGTCACAGTTCTCTTGCGTGCAATTTAAAGATTTTTTCAGTAGATTAGAATAAGCTTAGGGCACTTAAAGAGGAGAGCAGACAACAGTGTATTTCAACCCCCAAGAACTTCGCCAATCCATCCGAACCCAAGTAGCAAGAGTATCTTCCTATCATTGGAGTGCGGTTTCCAATAGCCAGCCCGCCTACGCCCCGCAGCAGGACTTCGCTGGGGGATTCAGACTCCGGGATAATCTTGCCAACGGCTGGAACTCGTTTATGGGTGGGTTTGGAAATTACAACCGGAGTTCGACCCAGGCTCCCTCACCGTGGTCCGGCAACCAGGGGCCAGCGGTTTCTTGGGGAGCCCCCCGAGGCACCGCAAGCTTCGGCGGCGGGCGCGGGGTCTGGGGTGTGGCCAGGGATTTCTGCGATTGCTCATGCCCCCCCACTCCTAATGCGGGTGCAAATCCGAACGCTGGAGCTAACCCTAACGCAGGCGCCAATCCTAATGCGGGTGCGAACCCGAACGCCGGTGCGAATCCTAACGCAGGCGCGAATCCGAACGCTGGTGCAAATCCCAACGCAGGCGCTAACCCGAACGCAGGCGCCAATCCTAACGCGGGAGCGAATCCGAACGCTGGAGCGAATCCGAACGCTGGAGCGAATCCGAACGCTGGTGCAAATCCCAACGCCGGTGCGAATCCTAACGCAGGCGCTAACCCCAACGCTGGGGCAAATCCCAATGCTGGTGCGAATCCGAACGCTGGAGCGAATCCGAACGC
>Ga0172382_10002489_pt1 | contig 30701 bp, 27 predicted proteins | sample Leawel138RmetaG_FD_122245 | JGI IMG/M metagenome (GOLD analysis project Ga0172382, IMG submission 122245) | Leachate microbial communities from a municipal landfill in Southern Ontario, Canada - Leachate well 138R metaG | ecosystem: Engineered > Solid waste > Landfill > Unclassified | place...
CGTCGATCAGGCCTGCGCCGCTGTGCTCGTGGTGGTGATGCCCCGTCATTGCTTCCATATAGGAAGCAATCGGCCGGTGGTGAAGCCGCGCGTGCGGGGGCTATCGGGCGGGCGCGGCCACGGCGGCCGGCACGACGCCATGGGCCAGGTCGTCGCCGCCGCCGATACCGATCGTCACCAGCACCAGCAGCGCCCCGGCACCGAAGCCGATGGCGAAGAAGCGGTAGAAGTCGGCTTTGAACAGTCCCATGGCGCCAATCGCTCGTGATTCGTCGGCGCCCAATGGCACGGACGCGGTTGCGACGAAGTGAATAAACGCACGCCATCCCTGTCCGCGCGACGAACCGCGCGGAAGCAGCGGCGAACCGTGCGTATCAGTGGCGGAAGTGCCGCATGCCGGTAAAGACCATGGCCAGGCCCGCCTCGTCGGCTGCGGCGATCACCTCTTCGTCGCGGATCGAGCCGCCCGGCTGGATCACCGCCGTGGCGCCCGCCTCGGCCGCGGCGAGAAGGCCGTCGGCGAAGGGGAAGAAGGCGTCGGACGCGACCGCGCTGCCGATCGCCCGCGTCTGCGCCCAGCCGTGCGTTTCAGCGGCTTCCTGCGCCTTCATCGCGGCGATGCGCGAGCTGTCGCGCCGGTTCATCTGGCCGGCGCCGATGCCGACGGTGACGCCGTCCCTAGCATAGACGATGGCGTTCGACTTGACGTGCCGGGCCACGGTCCAGGCGAACAGGCAGTCGCGCAGTTCCTGCTCGCTCGGCTGGCGCCGGGTGACGACCTTGAGCATGTCGCGCGTGACCGCGCCGTTGTCGCGGTCCTGCACCAGCAGCCCGCCGGCGATGACGATCTGGGTCAGGCCGGCGCGGCGCGGGTCGGGCAGGCCCTGGGTGATCAGCAGGCGCAGGTTCTTCTTCCGGGCGAAAGCTTCCCGCGCCGCCGCGTCCGCGCCGGGTGCGACGACGACTTCGGTGAATATCTGGCAGATCGCCTCGGCAGTCGGTCCGTCGAGCGGCACGTTGGTCGCGACAATGCCGCCGAAGGCCGAGACCGAATCGCAGGCGAGCGCTTCCTGCCAGGCTTCCAGCAGCGTCGGCCGCGTCGCCACGCCGCACGGGTTGGCGTGCTTGACGATCACCACGGTCGGCGCCTCGCCGGCGAATTCGGCGACCAGTTCCAGCGCGGCGTTGGCGTCGTTGAAATTGTTGTAGGACAGCTCCTTGCCCTGGACCTGCTCGGCCTGCGGAATGCCGATGCCGAGCGCGGAGACGGTCGGCAGGTAGAGCGCCGCCTGCTGGTGCGGGTTCTCGCCATAGCGCAGCGTCGCGGCCAGCCGGCTCGCCACCGCACGCGCCGGCGGGAAATGCTGCTGCTGGTCGGCGCGGGCGAACCAGCCGGCGATCGCCGCGTCATAGGCGGCGGTGGCGGCGAAGGCCTTGGCCGCCATCGCCTTGCGGAAGCCGACCCGCGTGGCGCCGCTCGTTTCCTCGATCTCGGCGAGGAGGCCGGCATAGTCGGCCGGATCGGTGAGGATCGTCACATAGGCGTGGTTCTTCGCCGCCGAGCGCACCATCGAGGGGCCGCCGATGTCGATATTCTCGATGATCTCGCCGCGCGCGGCGCCCTTGGCCACGGTCTGCTGGAACGGATAGAGGTTGACGACGACGAGGTCGATCGCGCCGATCCCGTGCTCGGCCATGGCCGCGGCGTGCGCGGGTTCGTCGCGCACCGCCAGAAGGCCGCCGTGGACCATCGGGTGCAGCGTCTTCACCCGGCCGTCCATCATCTCGGGAAACCCGGTCAGCTCGGACACGTCGCGCACCGTCAGCCCGGCATCGCGCAGCGCCTTGGCGGTGCCGCCGGTCGAAACCAGCTCCACTCCGCGCGCGGCCAGCGCCTTGCCGAGATCGGCAAGCCCGGTCTTGTCGGAAACGGACAGCAGCGCGCGGCGGATGGTGATGTCGGTCATTTTCGGACTCTCTCGATTGCAGCGGGGGCGACTCGCCGCTTCCTTTACGGGTTTGCGCGAAAATCGCCAGCAGGGCCGGGGTATATTTGGTGCGCGCGGAGGCGCCGTTCGTTCCCCTCGTCCCGAACGACGATCGGGAATCCGCGGAACTTCGAAAAAATCAGCTCATCTTCTTCAGCAGCCAGGCGAAGTTGCCGCCCCCGCGCGAGACGAGGCCGTGCATGACGATCTGCTGGACCGGCACCGGCCGCGCCTGGCCGTCGACCCAGATCGAATCCTCGATGCCGACTTCCACGCCGGCGGCGCGGAACTGCCAGTAGCTGCCGTCGGGCAGCGCGATGCCGACGCCCTGCCCGTCCTCGGACAGGCCCACCTCGATATGCGGGCCCAGGTGGAAGCGGATGGCGAAGGCGACCTTGCCGCGCTTGCCCTTGCGCCCGGTGGGCACCAGCAGATCCTCGCCGCGCAGCTCGCTGCCGTCGTCGCGCAGGATCAGGATGCGCCGGTGGATCAGGCCATAACGGGCGGCATAGCCGTTGTGGCTCGCCTCCAGCCGCGTCGCGCGGCCGTTCTTTTCGCCCTCCAGCGTGCGCCGGTCGATATCGACTTCCGACACGCCCGACCCGATCCGGCCGTTGATCAGCACGGCGGTGGAATTGGCGTCGTCGAGCACCAGCGTCGAATGGGCGGCGGTGGCGCGCAGGCCCTGCTCCAGCCGCACCGGCACCAGCCCGCCGGCCGCCGCCGCGCCGCCGCAGTTGACGACGATGCGGTGCCCGCCGGCCGAAAACTCGAACGCCAGCGTCGAGGCGCAGCCGCTGCGCGCGTGGCGCGCCATCGGCGGCGGCGCCGCGTCGAACAGCAGCAGGCTCTTGTGCGCGACGACACGCTGGAAGCCCCACTGGCGCACGTCGCGCAGCGGCCGCGTGCGCACGCCGCTCGCCGCGACCAGCCGGCCGATGGTGTCGGCATCGACCGCCCAGCTTCCCTGCCATGAGCCGAGCGAGCCGTCGCCATGGGTCAGCGCCAGCAGCGGCGGCACCAGCACGGCGATCAGGTTGTCGAGCGCCTCGGGCGGGTCGCGCCGCGTCGCGCGGTAGCAGGCGCGCAGCGAGACGAGCAGCGCGATCGCCTCCATCTGCCCGAGCGGGCTGCGCGACAGCACGCCGCCGTCGTCGCCGATCAGGTCGCCGAGCGCGCGGACCAGCCCGGCCTCGCCATACAGCCGCCGCGGCCGGCCGTCGGGCAGCAGCAGCCCGGCGGCGACGATGCCGCACCAGCCGGCCAGCGCGCCCAGCAGGTCCTCGGCGCGGTGGACGTTGCGGTCGAGCCAGCGCGCGCCCTCGGTGATCGCGCCGAGCACGCGCGAGCGCAGCCGCTTGTCGCTGCCCGAGAGGATCAGCGGCGCGTGGATCAGCCAGTTCAGCTCGCGCGTGCCGGCATTGGCGACACTCCAGGCCGGACCCTTGCCGGGCTTGGCCGGCGGCCTGGGATTGGCGTCCAGCCAGGCGGCCAGAATACGCTCGGCCACCGGCGCGCCCTGTTCGCGCGGGGCGCAGGCCTCGAGATCGGCGAGCCAGGCGAAGCTGTGGACGTTGCGCTCGAGAGGCGGCGTCATCCGCCCTGCGCCGGCGAAATCGATCTGCGCGATCGGCGTCTTGGCGCCGTGCACGAGGAAATGGCCGGCGCGGAGCGCGGTGCCCGCCGCGCGGCCGCCCGGCAGCGGGTTGAGCACGGTGGCCAGCAGGCGCGGCCGGGCGGTCTTGCCCATCGGCGAACTCAGCATCGAGCCCGGCACGCCCATGCGATAGGCGAAGCGCACCAGCCACTCGCCCGCGCCGACCGAAGGCGTCGAGAAATCGGCGAGCGCGAGCGCGCGGCCGGGCTCGATCAGTTCGCCGCGCGCGCCCTTCCGTCCGGTATCGGCATCCGGATCGCTGGCAGCCGTCTCGATCAACCCGTCCTCCCCGGCGTCATCCCCCGCCCGGCCGCCCAGCGGAATGGCCTCGACGTGGGACTCGCCCGGTGCGTCGGCAGCACCTCCGCGAGCAGAACGCCTGGCGGCGAGAGCGGAGGTTGCCGTCTCACCCATGGCTCAGGCAAGCCCCTTGAGCGCGGCGATATTGGCGGCGTAGCGCTCCGGCCCGCCACGGAACGTGGCGGTGCCGGCAACGAGCACGTCGGCGCCGGCATCGACGCAGCTCTGCGCCGTGCCGACATCGACGCCGCCGTCCACTTCCAGCCGGATGTCCCGGCCCGACTTGTCGATCATCTTGCGCACCGCCTCGATCTTGCGGAGCTGGCTGGCGATGAAGCTCTGCCCGCCGAAGCCGGGATTGACGCTCATCACCAGGACGAGGTCGATCTCGTCGATCAGGTAGTCGAGCATCTTGGCCGGGGTGCCCGGATTGAGCGAGACGCCGGCCTGCTTGCCCAGCCCCCGGATCGCCTGCACGGTGCGATGGATGTGCGGCCCCGCCTCGGGGTGGACGGTGATGATGTCGGCGCCGGCCTCGGCGAAGGCCTGCAGGTAGGCATCGACCGGCGAGATCATCAGGTGGACGTCGAACGGCTTGGCCGAATGCGGCCGCAGCGCCTTCACCACGCCGGGCCCGATGGTGATGTTGGGCACGAAATGGCCGTCCATCACATCGACATGGATCCAGTCGGCGCCGGCGGCGTCGATCGCCCGCACCTCCTCTCCCAGGCGAGCGAAATCGGCGGACAGGATCGAGGGTGAGATCAGCGGCGCGGTCATGGCGGACAGGCTCCTTGCCCCGGCGATTAGACACCACATCTGGGGGGAACAAGGACAAAACCTGGCGTTTTCCACACGCTATATGGGGATGCGGTGAAGTTCACCGGGCCTGCGGCGGGCCGAGCCGACATCGACTTGCGGAAATTCACTCTGTATTCAGTCCCCGATTCGCATATGAAGCGCATCCCGTCGGGGCATGCAGCCTCACAGTCTCCACCGTGCAGCATCGAGTTGCCGAGATAGCCGACCCATCTTCATCACCAGGAACCATACGCCCATGACCATCGCGAGACGTCTGAGCGCCGCAATGCTTGCCTGCGCCGGCGCGCTGGCGGCATCCTTCGGCCCCGCCGCCAGCGCGAACACCGCGGAACCCCCGCCGGGCTGCACCGGCACGCCCAGCGCCACCTGGATCAACGTCACTGCCGAGGGGCTGCGCAACAGCAGCGGATTGCTCGCCATCACGCTCTATGCCGATGACCCGAGCAAGTTTCTCGTCCGCCGCGGCTCGGTCTACGTCGGCCGCGTCGACGCCAAGCAGGGCACCACGCGCGGCTGCATCTTCGTGCCGCGCCCCGGCGTCTATGCGCTGGCGCTCTATCACGACGAGAACGCCAATCGTAAGTTCGACCGCACCGGCATCGGCCTGCCGGCCGAAGGCTTCGGCTTCTCGAACAATCCGGCGACGCTCGCCGGGCTGCCCTCGTTCCGCTCGGTGCGGCTCAACATCCCGCGCACGGGGCTGAGCACGCGGATCGAGATGCGCTATCCGTAAGACAGGCGATCCTCTCCCGACGCGGAGAGGGGCGGGCGGTCAGCCGTAGATTTCCCTGAGGTGGGCCGGTGCCTCGACTTCGGCGAGGGCGTGCGCGCGGGGATCGTCGACATCGAGCCACCAGGCCTCGCCGATGTCCATCGTCGCGGCGCGGCCCGCGTCGGCCAGCCGCTGCATGCCGTCCGAGAGGCTGCCCGGCCGCCCCAGGCGCACCGCCTCGGCGATCGCCGCCGCCAGCTCGGGCGTGGCGAGGAAGGCGCCGCAATCGACCGCATCGTATTCGGGGATCGTCTTGCCGATGGCGCGGATGCGCCCTTGCGCATCGCTGCGGACCCAGGTGGCGTCGTCGGGGTCGATCAGCGGGCTGGCGACGCGCCGGTCGATCGCCAGCGTCACGCCGCGATCGGCACGGCCCTCTTGCGCCAGCCGCCCGAGGATCGCGGCCGAGAAGATGTGGTCGGCCATCATCAGCAGATAGTCGCCGTCGATCCGCGCGGCGCCGGCCATCACCGAGAAGCCGTTGGGCTTCGACCAGTCCTCGACCCGCTGCGCCACGACGGAAACGCCGGCGCGCGCCGCCAGCCCCGGCAGCGCCGATTCGACCGCGTCCGCCTCGTGCCCCGTCACCACCACCACGCGCGCCGCGCCGGCCGCCGCCGCCTGGCGCACGCCAAGCTCCAGCAGCGGAATGCCCGCGACGGGCGTGAGCGGCTTCGATGGGGAAATGTCCCGCAGGCGGCTGCCGTAGCCGGCGGCGATGATCAGAGCTTCCATCGTCGTACTCGATAAACCAACGGCGCCGGCCAGAAGGACCTGACCGGCGCCGTTGGTTTTTGGGATGCGGCGCTTATTCCGCGGCGATCGCGGCGTCGGTGATGTATTCCTCCACCATCTGCGCGGCGGTGTCGTCGTTGAACTGCTGCGGCGGGTGCTTGCAGAAGTAGGCCGAGGGGCCGATCAGCGCGCCACCCTCGCCGCGCTCAAGCGCGACCTTGCAGCAGCGGATCGCGTCCATCACGCAGGCCGCCGAGTTGGGGCTGTCCTCGACCGAGAGCCGCAGCTCGAGGTTCATCGGCACGTTGCCCCACTGGTTGCCTTCGAGCCGCAGGAAGCACAGCTTGTTGTCCTTCTGCCACGGCACGTAGTCCGAAGGACCGACGTGGATGTTCTCGTCGGCGAGGCGCTGGGCGAGCATCGCCTGCACCGCCTCGGTCTTCGATTCCTTCTTGCTGCCCAGCCGCTCGCGGTCGAGCATGTTCATGAAATCGGTGTTGCCGCCGGTGTTGAGCTGGTAGGTCCGGTCGACCGAGACGCCGCGCGCGGCGAACAGGCTGGACAGCACGCGATGCACGATCGTCGCGCCGATCTGCGCCTTGATGTCGTCGCCGACGATGGGCAGGCGCTTCTCGCGGAAACGGGCTTCCCATTCGGGGCGGCTGGCGATGAACACGGGCATGCAGTTGACGACGCCGACGCCGGCCTCGAGCGCGCATTCCATGTAGAATTCGGTCGCGTCCTGCGACCCCACGGGCAGGAAGTTCAGCAGAACCTCGGCGCCCGACGCCTTGAGCGCGGCGACGATGCTTTCCCTGGTCGCTTCGGGCGCGTCGGCGACGAGGAAGCCGCGCTCGCCCATGCCGGTCATGTGCTCGGCGACGCCGTCCGAGATGCGGCCCATGATCACCTTCGTGCCGGTGGCCGGCACGTCGGAATGGAACACGGCGGTGTTGTTCGGCGCGGCGAAGATCGCTTCCGCGATGTCCTTACCCACCTTGCGCGCATCGACGTCGACACCCAGGACGAATTCGACGTCACCCGCGCCGTATCCGCCGATCCGGTCGTGGATCAGGCCCTCGGACGAATTGTTCGACCGGTAGTAAGCAACGCCCTGCACCAGTGAACTGGCGCAGTTGCCCACGCCGATCACGGCGACCTTGATTGGCTTCATCTATTTTGATCCCTTCAGAAAGACGCGAGGCGCCCCAATCGCACGTCATTGTGAAATGACGCGGCAAAAGCAAGAAGTTTGCACACGGTCAAGTCGCTTGCGGCCGGAGGATGCAAGGCCTCGGGCCCCGACTCCCGCCGTCCCGAAAACGGACAGAACCCGCCCGGCGCGGATCAGACCCGCGACAGTAGCGCCGCATGTACATGGCAGAACTTATCCTGTATTTTCAATATTGCCGCCCCCACAACTTGCCGAGACAGGCGTTTCTGCGCGCGCGTTCGACGCCCGCTGGAGCGCCGCCGAGCCGGGCCGGACCGCCCCCACGATCCGGCGATCAAGCAAAAACCGTTGCCTGGAATCCACAGAAAATGACGATATCGCCAGCGCTCTTTCGCAAAGGCCGCGTTGCTATATAGGGGCGAGGCCGCGACGCGGCGGGGCGATACAGCAGGCTGGGAGTGCGCATTTGACGGCGGTCACGGGCGGGGATTTTCGCAAGGGCAGCCACCCCGAACGGCCACGGCGGCCGCGCGAAATGCAGGACCCCCTGAATCACTACATCTATCATCCGCTGGCCTGGCAACTGGCCCTGCGCCTTGCGCGCACGCCGTTGACGCCGAACATGGTCTCGGTGATCGGCGCCTGCTTCGTGCTGGCCGCCGCCGCCGCCTATGCCCAGCCCTGGTGGCCGGTCTCGGCGCTGCTCGGCCTGGTGCTGCACATGACCTGGCACGTGGTCGACGGTGCCGACGGCGATCTCGCCCGCATCACCGGGCGCAGCAGCCCGACCGGCGAGATGGTCGACGGCGTGTGCGACTATTTCAGCCACGTCGTGCTCTACCTCGTTCTCGCCTGGCTGCTGCAGCAGCAGATCGGACCGGTCGCCTGGGTCGCGGCCACGATCGCCGGGGCAAGCCACATCGTCCAGTCGAATCATGTCGAGGTGCAGCGCCGCCAGTACCAGTGGTGGGTCTATGGCGTGCCGTGGCTGCGCAACACCCACGACACCGAGTCGGAGACGGGCAGGAGCGGCTTCGGCGCGCTGGTCTCCGCCTATCTCAAGCTGGCCAGCGGCATGACGCCCTACGCGCTGAAAGTCGATGCGGCGGTCGCCACGGCGGCCGAGCGCGATCCCGCCGCGCTCGAGCGCATCCGCGCCGCCGTCCGCGCCGAAGCGCCGCCGCTGCTGTTCCTGTGCAAGCTGCTGGGCCCCAACCCGCGCGCGATCGTGCTGGGCGCGGCGATGCTGGCGGGCAGCCCGCTCTACTACTTCTTCTACCAGTCGGTGGTGCTGAACCTGCTGCTGGTGGTCTCGGTGGTGCGGCACAACCTGGCGGCGGCCCGGATCGCGCGGCAGATCGAGGGCGCCGCCTAGCTTGATACTGGCCTGTGGGCGCGAATCGCGTATCATGCCGCGATGCTGCATGACTCCCTGATTGCCGACGCGCGCGACATCGCCGGGCGGATCACCGATCTGCGCCGCGCGGTCCACGCCGAGCCCGAGCTGGGGCTGCATACGCCCAGGACGCGCGACAAGGTGCGCGCCGCGCTGGCGCACCTGCCGCTCGAATGGCGCGAGGGGCCCTCGACCACGGGCCTCGTCGCCACGCTCAGGGGAGGGGCCGGCAGCGGCCGCTCGGTCCTGCTGCGCGGCGACATGGACGCGCTGCCGATGCCCGAGGAAACCGGGCTGCCTTTCGCCTCGACGATCCCGGGAACGATGCACGCCTGCGGCCACGACGCGCACACCGCGATGCTGGCGGGCGCGGCCGAGCTGCTGTGCCGGCAGGCGGACGCGCTGCCGGGCGAGGTCCGCTTCATGTTCCAGCCGGGCGAGGAAGGCTATCACGGCGCGCGCTTCATGCTCGAGGACGGCCTGCTCGATCCGCTGCCCGACGCGGCCTTCGCGCTGCACGTCATGCCGACCGCGCCGCACGGCCTCATCGCCGGGCGCGCCGGCCCGCTGCTGGCGGCGGCGGACCAGCTCGACATCGTCGTCGAAGGGCGCGGCGGCCACGCTTCGATGCCGCACCAGACGCGCGACCCGGTGCCGGTCGCCTGCGAGATCGTCACCGCGTTGCAGGCCATGGCGACACGGCAGTTCGACGCGCATGATCCGGTGATCGTGACGATCACGATGATCGAGGCCGGCACCGCCCACAACGTGATTGCCGATCGCGTGCACTTGCGCGGCACGATGCGCACGCTCAGCCGCGAGAACCGGGCCGCGCTGCCCGAGGCGGTGCGGCTGCTCGCCGCCGGCATCGCCGGCGCGCACGGCCTGACCGCCGAGGTCACGGTGACGGAAGGCTTCCCGGTGACGATCTGCGACCCCCGCGCGGTCGATCTGGCCGAGCGCGTCTCGGGCGCAATGTTCGGCGAGCAGGCCTTCCGGCGCCTCGACGCGCCGATCATGGGTGCGGAGGACTTCGCCTACGTGCTCGACAAGACGCCCGGCGCGATGCTCTTCCTCGGCGTCAGCCACGAGGGCGAGGACTGGACCAAGTGCTGCGGCATCCATTCGCCCCGCATGATGGTGGACGAGAGCGTGATGCCGCGCGGCGCGGCCCTGCTCGCGGGCCTGGCGGCAAGCTTCCTCGAACGCGGCTTCGCCTGAGCCCCCTGCAAGCGCGATTGCCGCGCCGGTCATTTGCGCACGCTTGCATTGGCGGCCGCGATCCCCTTGGCTGGCGGCAAGGGAGAGAGGGCATGGACCGGCTGGAGCGACTGGAGGCGATCGAGGCGATCCGCTGCCTCAAGGCGCGCTATTTCCGCCTGATCGATACCAAGCAGTGGGACGCGCTGCGCGGCGCCTTCACCGCCGACCTCAGGATCGTCACGCCCGAGGGCAAGGTCTGGCTGGAAGGCGGCGACGCCTATGCCGAAAGCCTCCGGGCCGGGCTGGAGAACGCGGTCTCCTGCCACCAGGGCCTGACCGGCGAGATCGAAGTGATCGGCGCTGACGAGGCGCGCGGCATCTGGGCGATGCAGGACGTCATCGCCTGGACCGATCGGCACCCGCGCGAGGGCTGGAAAAGCATCGTCGGCCGCGGCCACTACCACGAGACCTACCGCCGCGAAGGCGGCGCCTGGCGCATCGCCACGCTGACGCTCACCCGCCTCAGCCTCGACATCACCTGGCCCGAAGGACACGTGCCCCGATGACCGACCTCAGCTTTGCCGACCATTTCGGCGAGGGCCGCGACGACAATCCCTACTGGAACGAGAGCGTGTGGTTCTCGTTCTCGATCCCCGAACGGCGGATGCACGGGCTCATCCAGTATTATTTCCGGCCCAACATGGACATGCTCAACGGCGGCCCGGCAATGTGGGACCCGTCGGGCACCTTCCAGTGGAACTGCCTCTACTACAACTGGAGCCACCTCCAGGCGCTGCCGGCGGGCGCGCGCAAATTCGACATGCAGGCGCGCAACTCGCTGCGGGTGAAGATGCTGGAGCCCCTGAAGCGCTACAAGATCGACTACGACAAGGAAGGCTTCGAGATGGATCTCGTGTGGGAGGCGATCGCCCCCTGCCACGAGCTTCACACCGGCGACCCCGGCCAGCAGGCGACCGCGAAATTTCACATCGAGCAGCCCGGCCGGATGACGGGCACGGTCCGCCGCCATGGCGAGGAATACCCGATCGACTGCTTCTCGATGCGCGATACCTCCTACGGCGCGCGCGAATACGAATCGCTGGCGCTGGGCGGCTACTTCTGGGGCATCGCCGCCGACAGCAGCTTCCATGCGCTGTGCATGGGCGCCAATGACTCAGGAGCACGCGAGGCGAAGTGCATCGGCGGCTTCATCTGGAAGGACGGACAACTCGCCAGCCTCGCCTCGGGCAAGCGCACGGTGCTGGAATACGGGCAGTTCGGCCCGTCGAAAGTGCTGTTCGAAGGTACCGACAAGCTCGGCCGCACGATGCGGGCGACGGGCACGGTCGATCCCGGCCTGATCTTCACCGGCTATACCGACCACACGGTGGTCTGGTCGCTGACCGAATGGGACTGGGACGGCGTCACGCATTGGGGCGACAACCAGGAATTCTCGCCCGCCGAATGGTTCCGCCGCATGGCGCGCGGCGAGATCAGGCTGGGAGAGTGAGCATGGCGGGACAGATCGTCATCATCAACGGCACGTCTGGCTCTGGCAAGTCGAGCACGGCCGAGCGCTTCCAGCAACGCGCCAACGGCTATTGGCTGCTCTACGGCATCGACCATTTCCTGGCGGGCACGCAGCCTGCCCAATACGGCCACCACGGGTCCAGGTCGCGCGAGGGCATCCATGCCGAGCCGGCCGATCCCGCCGATCCCGACGGTCCGCTCAAGTGGAACCTGGGGCCCAAGGGGGTGCAGGCCTTCGCCACGCTGCACGAATGGATCGCCGCCGCCGCGCGCCAGGGTTGCAACATCGTGTTCGACCACCTGCTGATGACCGGCACGCCGGTGCTGGCCGACTGCATCTGGCGGCTGCAGGGCCTGCCGGTGCTGCTGGTGACGCTCAAGCCGCCCTACGAGGTGCTGGAACAGCGCGTCGCCGAACGGCAGATGACCAAGAAGCTGCCCGTCGATCTGCTGGGCGAGGACGCCGCGCGCAAGATCGTCGACCGGCTGACGCGCCTGCGGCCGTGGTTCTACGAATCGGTCTATGGCAACGAGATCGCGGACCTCGAGATCGACACCAGCCGGCACGACGTGGACGAAGTCTGCGCGATGATCGAGGCGCGGCTGGCAGAAGGGCCCGGCACCGCGTTCGAGAGGCTGCGGCAGCTCCATCCGCGGCCATGACGCGCCGGCTCAGGCTTGAAGATCGGCCCATTCGGGGTGGCGCTTGAACGCGGCGGCCACGTAGGTGCACACCGGCCGGATCTTGAAGCCTTCGGCCCGGGCATCGGCGATCATGCGCGCGACCAGCGCGCCGGCCACGCCGCGGTTGCCGATCTCCGGCGGCACCAGCGTATGGTCGGCCGCCTTCACGCCGTCGCTGTCGACCCAGGTAAGCCGCCCCACGACATCGCTGCCCGGCACGTGCGCGCGGTATTCGCCGCCGGTGGCATGTTCGTGACGGGTGATCGTGAGGCCTTCCATATCGAGACTCCTGGCACTTGGCGGCCCCATCGCGGGCGCGCGGCCGATATGGCGATGCAATTCCCGTCCGGCAATGCCGCCGGGGCCTGACCCGCGACCGCCGGCCTCATCGACGCAAGGCTCCACCCGATCCGCAGCGGCCCCGGGTCAAGTCCGCGACGACGCCAGAAGCGCGCGCAGCCCCTCGCGATAGGTCGGATAGCGCGGGCGCCAGCCGAGCACGCGCCCGGCCTTGCCGTTCGCGACGCGCCGGTTCTCGGCATAAAAGGCGCGCGCGGCGGACGACAGGCCTGCTTCGTCGAGGCTCTGCAGCGGCGGCAGGGGCACGCCCGCCAGCCGGCATGCCTCCTCGATCACCGCGTTCTGGCCGCAGGGCAGGTCGTCGGCGAGGTTGTAGGCGCCCGGCGGCGCCTCCAGCGCGGCGATCACGCCGGCGGCGATGTCATCGACATAGATGCGGCTGAATACCTGGCCCGGCAGGTCGATCCGGTGCGCCTGCCCCGCCCGCACGCGATCAAGCGCGCTGCGCCCCGGGCCGTAGATCCCGGGCAGCCGGAACACCCGCGCCCCGCGCGCCAGCCAGGCGGCGTCCGCCTCGGCGCGGGCGGAGCGCCGGCCGCCGCCGGTCGGCGCGCTTTCGTCGATCCAGGCGCCGCCGGTGTCGCCGTACACCCCGGACGAGGAGAGATAGCCCAGCCAGCGATGATCGAGCGCATCGCCATAGCGCGCCAGCACCGGGTCCGCGCCCCCGGCCGGCGGCACCGAGGAGAGCACATGGCCGGCGCGCCTGAGCGCGGCGCGCACCCGAGGCTCTGCATCGAACGGCAAGCCGCCCCCGCCGGTGCCGGAGACCTCCCAGCCGCGCGCGCGCAACGCGGCGGCGGTCACGCTTGCGGAATAACCCAGCCCGAAGATGAAAATGCGTTTCATTGCACCCGCTTGATAGCGCCATGGCTGGCAATCGGAAGCGCTTGGTCTAGATTGTTCGGCATGGACATCGCCAGCAGACCATCGACTCCGATCGAGAACCCCGAAACGGCCGACGCCGCCCCGGCGCCCCCGGCGCCCAAGGTGATCCGCCGCGAGGACTATCGCCCGCCCGACTGGCTGGTGCCCGAGATCGCGCTCGACTTCGCGCTGGACCTCGACGACACGCGCGTCGTCGCAACGCTTGCCGTCACGCGCAACCCGGCGGGATCGGGCGCCGGGACGCTGCGGCTCAACGGCGACGGCATCGCCGCGCGCGCGGTCCGGGTCGACGGCCAGACGGTCAACGACTGGCGGATGGACGGGCAGGACCTGCTGATCGACCTCACCGGCGATGCCCATACGGTCGAGATCGAGACGCTGGTGCATCCGGCGGGCAACAGCCAGCTCATGGGCCTCTACGCCTCGAACGGCATGCTCTGCACGCAGTGCGAGGCGGAAGGGTTCCGCCGCATCGCCTTCTTCCCCGACCGGCCCGACGTGCTCAGCACCTACCGCGTGCGCCTGGAAGGCGACAGGGCGCGCTTCCCGGTGCTGCTGGCGAACGGCAACTGCACCGCGACCGGCGAAGGCGCCGATGGCCGGCACTGGGTCGAATGGCACGATCCCTGGCCCAAGCCCAGCTATCTCTTCGCGCTGGTGGCGGGCGAACTCGTCGCCAACACCGCGACCTTCACGACGATGAGCGGGCGCGAAGTCCGGTGCAACATCTGGGTCCGCCCCGGCGACGAGGGCCGCACGCAGCATGCGATGGATTCGCTGATCGCCGCGATGAAATGGGACGAGGAGGCGTTCGGCCGCGAATACGACCTCGACCTGTTCAACATCGTCGCGGTGGCCGACTTCAACATGGGGGCCATGGAGAACAAGGGCCTCAACGTCTTCAACACGCGCTACGTGCTGGCCGACCCCGAGACCGCCACCGATGCCGACTATGACGCGGTGGAAGGCGTGATCGGCCACGAATACTTCCACAACTGGTCGGGCAACCGCGTGACCTGCCGCGACTGGTTCCAGCTTTCGCTCAAGGAAGGCTTCACCGTCCTGCGCGACCAGTTGTTCAGCGCCGCCATGGGATCACCCGCGGTCAAGCGGATCGAGGATGTGCGCGTGCTGCGATCGGCCCAGTTCCCCGAGGATTCGGGACCGCTGGCGCACCCGATCCGGCCCGATTCCTATCAGGAGATCTCGAACTTCTACACCTCGACCGTCTACAACAAGGGCGCAGAGGTGATCCGCATGATGCAGTCGATCGCGGGTCCCGAGCGCTTCCGCAAGGGCACCGACCTCTACTTCGCCCGCCACGACGGCGAGGCGGCGACCTGCGAGGATTTCGTCAAGGCGATCGAGGACGGCGCCGGGCTGGACCTTGCGCGGTTCCGCCTGTGGTACAGCCAGGCCGGCACGCCGCAGGTCAGGGCGCGGCTCGACCACGCGGGCGACACGGCGACGCTGCACCTTTCCCAGACGGTGCCGCCGACGCCCGGCCAGCCGGCCAAGCAGCCGATGCCGATCCCGCTGCGCATCGCGCTGTTCGACCGCGACAGCCGCACGCACAAGGGCGAGCAGCTTATCGTCCTCGATACGGCCGAGGCCGCCTTCTCCTTTCCCGGCTTCGCGCGGCCGCCGGTGCTGTCGCTCAACCGCGGCTTCACCGCCCCGGTCGCGGTGGAAAGCGACGTACCGACCAGCGATCTCGTCTTCCTCGCCGCGCACGACGACGATCCCTTCGCCCGCTACGAGGCGATGCAGAGCCTTATCGTCCAGCACCTCGTCGCGGCAGTAAGCGGCGGCATGTTGTGCAACGCCGAGCGGCAGGCGGGGCGCGACGCCATCGGCCGCGCGCTGGCCGCCGTGCTCGACGACGATGCCGGCCTCGACGACCTCATGCGCGGCGAGCTGATGACCCTGCCGTCTGAAGCCTACCTCGCCGAGCAGCTCGCCATCGCCGATCCCGGCGCGATCCACGACGAGCGCGAAGGGCTGAAAGCCTGGCTCGGCCGCGAGCTGAAGGATCGGCTCGTCGCCCTGCACGACCGCGCCTGCGCCGTGCCCTACGGTCGCGACCCGGCGGCGCGCGGCGCGCGCAAGCTCAAGTCGCAGGCACTGGTCTATCTGGCCGCGGGCGCGCCCGCCGAGGCGGCGCGGCGCGCGGCGGCCCAGTACCGCGCGGCCGACAACATGACCGACCGCCAGGGCGCGCTGATGGTGCTTTGCGGGCTCGAGGACGGAGCACGGGAAGAGGCGCTGGCCGACTTCCGCCGCCGCTACGAGGGCAACGCGCTGGTCATCGACAAGTGGTTCTCGCTGCAGGCGGGCTCGCTGCACCCGCAGGTGCTCGACCACATCGAGGCGCTGGCGAACCATCCCGACTTCACGCTGCACAACCCCAACCGGGTGCGCGCGCTCTACATGTCCTGCGCCGTCAACCCCAAGGCGTTCCATGCGGCCAGCGGCGCGGGATACCGCCTGATCGCCGACCTCATCCTCGCGCTCGACCCGATCAACGCGCAGACCGCGGCGCGCTTCGTCGCGCCGCTCGGCCGCTGGCGGCGGATCGAGCCCCGGCGCTCGGCCCTGATGCGCGGCGAACTCGAACGGATCGCCCGCGCCCCGAACCTGTCGCGCGACACGCTGGAACAAGTGACCAGGAGCCTTGGGTGATGATGGTGCGCGGCCCCTTCGGCGAAGCTCAGGCTGAGCGAGCCCTTGGACCTGGCGCAAAACATCCGCTCGTGCTGAGCTTGTCGAAGCACACGCGCCGACCGGGCCGCTGCACACCTTCGCGCGGCGACGTCCGGAATGACTGAACCCGTCGAAGTCATCCGCGCCGAAGTGCTCGCCGGCATCCCGCACGGCTTTCTCGGCCGGCGCGGCGGGGTTTCGACCGGGCTCGTTGCCGGACTGAACGTCGGCCTGGGCTCGGGCGACGACGATATCGCGGTCGGTGAGAATCGCGCGCGCGCTGGCCGGGCGGTGCTGCCCGGGGCGCCGATCGTCGCGTGCTATCAGGTCCATTCGGCCGACTGCGCCACCGTCTCCGTGCCATGGAGCAATGCCGAACGCCCCCGCGCCGACGCGCTCGTCACAGACCGGCCCGGCCTGCTCCTGGCCATCGTCACGGCCGATTGCGCGCCGGTTCTCCTCGCCGATCGCGAGGCCGGCGTGATCGGCGCGGCACATGCCGGATGGAAGGGCGCGATCGCCGGCGTCATCGACCGGACGATCGCGGCGATGGAAGCGCTGGGCGCGCGGCGCAATGCGATCGCCGCCGCCATCGGCCCGACCATCGCACAGCCCAGCTACGAAGTGGACGCGGCCCTGCGCGCGCGCTTCGTCACCACCGACTCGGCCAGCGCGCGCTTCTTCGCGGGTGGCGCGAAACCCGGCCATTGGCAGTTCGACCTGCCCGGCTATGTCGCCGCGCGCCTGGCCGCGGCAGGGGTGGCCGCAATCGAAAATCTGGGCCTCGACACATATGCCGCGCCCGAGCGGTTCTTCTCCTTCCGCCGCGCCACCCATCGCGGCGAACCCGCCTATGGACGTCAGATGACGCTCATCGGGCTTTCTTGAAGCGCCGCTGAACACATTGGGCATATCGCCAAAAAGGCGGTTGGCAGGGGGGGGTTTCGCGTCTATCAGCGCGCCAGCCGGGGTCTGGCACGGGCTTGATCCGTGCAGCAACCGGCATCAGGGGGCTACCAGGCGTACCACTGGACGAATATGTCCGCGCCGTTTTCAGGGCGCGGACGCTAGAGCAAGGCAAGGTCAACCATGGCACATGATGCGGGCACTGACACTCCGGAACTGATCGCCGGGGATGGAGTGCGGCGGCGTGATTTCATCAATATCGCAGCGGTCAGCGCTGCCGGCGTGGGCGGTGCAATCACGCTGATTCCTCTGATCAGCCAGATGGCTCCCTCGGCCGACGTGCTGGCGGAAAGCTCGATCGAGATCGACATCTCGGCGATCCAGCCCGGCCAGGCGATCAAGGGCATATTCCGCAAGCAGCCGGTGTTCCTGCGCAATCTCACGCCGAAGGAGATCTCCGAGGCGGACGCGGTTCCCGTCTCCAGCCTGCGCGACCCGGAAACGCTGGCCGAGCGCACCAAGCCCGGCAAGGAGAACTGGCTGATCACGATGGGCGTCTGCACCCACCTGGGCTGCGTGCCGCTGGGCGCCGGCGAGGGCGAGGTGCGCGGCGAGTTCGGCGGTTATTTCTGTCCCTGCCACGGTTCGCACTACGACACCGCGGCGCGCATCCGCAAAGGTCCGGCACCCACGAATCTGGAAGTGCCGCCTTACGAGTTCACCTCCGACACCGTCGTCAAGATCGGCTGAGGCCCCAGAGGGTCAGACAAGAAGAACGTCGGCCAAACCAGACACGCTGAGGACATACCATGAGCTTTCCCTGGGCCAATAATTACACCCCGCAGCATCCGTTCATGCAATGGATGGATGCGAGGCTGCCCGTGCCGCGCCTCGTCTACAACGCCATCGGGTCCGGCTATCCCGTGCCGCGCAACCTGAACTACTGGTGGAACTTCGGTTTCATGGCGCTGACCTGCCTGGCGCTGCAGATCGTCACCGGCATCATTCTGGCGATGCACTATGCCGCCAACGCGGGCGTGGCGTTCGATTCGGTCGAGCACATCATGCGCGACGTCAACTGGGGCTGGATGCTGCGCTATGCGCACGCCAACGGCGCCTCGGCCTTCTTCGTCGTGATCTACATCCACATCTTCCGCGGCTTCTACTACGGCTCGTACAAGGCCCCGCGCGAGATGGTGTGGCTGCTCGGCGTGGTCATCTTCCTGCTGATGATGGCGACCGCGTTCATGGGCTACGTCCTCCCCTGGGGCCAGATGAGCTTCTGGGGCGCCAAGGTCATCACCGGCCTGTTCGGTGCGATCCCGCTGGTCGGCGAGCCGATCCAGCAGTGGCTGCTCGGCGGCTTTGCCCCCGACAACGCCGCGCTGAACCGCTTCTTCTCGCTGCACTACCTGCTGCCCTTCGTCATCGTCGGCGTCGTCGTGCTGCACATCTGGGCGCTGCACATCCCAGGCTCGTCCAACCCGACCGGCGTCGAGGTGAAGAGCGAGAGCGACACCGTGCCGTTCTATCCCTTCTTCATCGCCAAGGACGGCTGGACGCTGGGCGCGTTCCTGCTGATCTACTGCGCGCTGGTGTTCTTCGCGCCGAACATGCTCGGCCACCCGGACAACTACATCCCGGCCAACCCGATGAGCACCCCGGCGCACATCGTGCCCGAATGGTACTTCTGGCCGTTCTACGCGATCCTGCGCGCCTTCACCTTCGACTTCTTCATCATCCCGGCCAAGCTGATGGGCGTGCTCGCCATGTTCGGCGCGATCCTAGTGTGGTTCTTCCTGCCCTGGCTCGACAAGTCGCCGGTCCGCTCGGGCAACTACCGTCCGCTCTACAAGAAGTTCTTCGTGGTGCTGCTCGTCGCCATGGCGGTGCTGTTCTACTGCGGCGGCGCTCCGGCCGAAGAGCCCTACGTGATGCTGAGCCAGATCGCGTCGTTCTACTACTTCGCGCACTTCCTCATCATCCTGCCGATCGTCTCCTCGATCGAACGGCCCGATCCGCTGCCCTTCTCGATCACCGAGGCCGTCCTCGGCCACGACGAGAAGCCCACCCCGGCCCCGGCCGCCTGACCCCCAGCGAGACGGAAAGACAGACACATGATCCGCATCCTCTCCATCCTCGTCGGGCTGTTCTTCACGGTCGCCCTGGCCTGGTCGTTCGGTAACGGCGCATACCAGGCCATCACCGAGCCCGCGTCTCCGACAGCCGAGCACGAGTTCCACAAGCACCCCAAGGATCTCCGCCTCGCCAGCGACGGGCCGTTCGGCAAGTTCGACCGTCAGCAGCTCCAGCGCGGCTTCCAAGTCTACAAGGAAGTCTGCGCCGCCTGCCACTCGCTGCGGCTGGTCGCCTTCCGCGACCTCAAGGCGCTGGGCTACAACGACGACGAAGTGAAGGCGATCGCCGCCGGCTTCAACGTCCCGGGGCTCGACCCCAACACCGGCGAGGCAAACACGCGTCCGGGCCTGGCGACCGACTACTTCCCCATGCCCTTCGCCAACGACATCGCCGCGCGCGCCGCCAACAACAACGCGGTTCCGCCCGACCTGTCGCTGATCGCCAAGGCCCGCCACGACGGCGCCGCCTACACCTACTCGCTGCTGACGGGCTACCAGAACCAGCCGGCCGAGCTGCTGCGCAAGTTCCCCGACTCCAAGACCGGTCCGGGGCTGCACTACAACCCGTACTTCGCCAACCTGAACCTGGCGATGGCGCCGCCGCTGACCGGCGAGGGCCAGGTGAGCTACGGTGACGGCACCAAGTCCACGGTCGACCAGATGGCCAAGGACATCTCCGCGTTCCTCGTCTGGACGGCCGAGCCCAAGCTCGAGAAGCGTCACCAGACGGGCTGGCCGGTGCTGATCTTCCTGCTCTTCGCCACCGTCCTGGGCAACATGGCCTACCGCAACGTCTGGCGGAACACCAAGCACTGAGCCGTCAGGCCGGACCCGGCCAATCAAGCAAGCGGCGCCCCCTGCATCCCGCGATGCAGGGGGCGTCTGCTTTTCAACGGAGCCCCCGATGACCGCAGATGACCTCAAAGCCCTGGTCCGCAGCATTCCCGACTTTCCTCTGCCGGGCATCATGTTCCGCGACGTGACCACGCTGCTCGGCCATGGGCCGGGCTTCGCCGCCACCGTCGCCCTGCTCGGCGAGCAGGTGCAGGCCACGGGCGCCCGGACCATCGCCGGCATCGAGGCGCGCGGCTTCATCTTCGGCGCCGCCGCGGCCGCGCGCCTTGGCCTGCGCTTCGTGCCGGTACGCAAGCCCGGCAAGCTGCCGGTGCCGGTACTGGCCCTCGAATACGCGCTCGAATACGGCACGGGCACGCTGGAGATCGACCCCGACGCGGTCGACGCGGGCGAGCGCGTGGTGGTGATCGACGATCTGCTGGCGACGGGCGGCACCGCGTTGGCCGCGACGCAGCTTTTGCGCAAGGCTGGAGCCAGCGTGGATCACGCGCTGTTCGTCATCGACCTGCCGGACCTCGGCGGCGCCGGCCGGCTGCGCGACGCCGGGCTGACGGTGTCGGCGCTGATGGATTTTCCTGGGCACTGATCCCCTCCCCCCGGACGGCGGGAGGGGGAAAGCGCCTCAGGCCGCGGCTTCGGCCGCCCTCGCGTCGCCGGATTGGCCGCCCTCTGCAAGCGTCTGCACGGCTTTCGACGCGGCAACGGTGCCCAGTTCCATCAGGGCGAAGTGGTTCGCCTCGATCTCGGCAAGGTCGTAGACGTAGTTCACCATCACGCCGTGCGACTGCTTGAGGCCGTTCGTCGAAAGGTCGGCATCGGCATGGATCGCCTCGAGTCGGGCGCCGTTGCCGAGGTGGAAGCGCGCCACCGAATCCGCCGGGCCGCCCCGGCGCGATCGCGCCGTGGTAAGGTAGCGCGCCGCCTGGGCCCGCAGATCCTTGCCAGCCGGCCGCCCGGCATCGTTGCCGATCTGGTCCGCCAGCCACCTGGCGAATCCCGGCACCGGCGAAAGCGTCGCGAAGCACTTGAGCTGCGACAGCTCTTCCTGAAGCAGGCCGACGACGCGCTTAATCAGGTAGTTGCCGAAGGGAATGCCGCGCAACCCGTCCTGGCAGTTCGAAATCGAATAGAAGATCGCGTGCGTCGCCTGGTGCGGATCGATCGTCTTGCGCTGCTCGGCGGTGATCTGGGCGATCGTTCCGGGCAGTTCGGTGGTCAGCGCCACTTCGACGAAGATCAGCGGATCGTCGTGCATCTGCGGGTGGAAGAAGCCGTAGCAGCGGCGATCGATCGGCTCCACCCGGCGGCGCAGCTCGTCCCAGCCGGCGATCTCATGCACCGCCTCATAGCGGATGATGCGCTCGAGCAGCGCCGCCGGCGAATCCCAGGCGATGCGGCGCAGTTCGAGGAAGCCGGCGTTGAACCAGGCGGTGAACGCGTCTTCCAGTTCCTTGTCGAGCGCCTTCAGGCCCAGCCCCCGGTCGGGCGCGCTGAGCAGGTCGGAGCGCATCGCGATCAGCCGCTTCGTGCCCTGCGGCGCGAGGTTGAGCATGCCGATCAGCTTCTGGCTCGGCGATTCGGTGGCGGCGTTGAGCGCCTGCGCCGCGGCCTCGTCGCGCGTCTCCTGCCAGCGGGCGATGGCCTTGTCGATGGCAGCCGAATCGCGCGGGTGCAGGTCGTGGATCTGCGCGAGGAAAGCCTGGCGCGCGGCCAGATCGCTCGCCTCGTAGAGTTCGAAGAAAGCCGAGGCCAGCGCCGGCCCCGAGGCACGGCCGCGCAACGACAGCAAGGCGCCGGCAAGGTCGAGCAGCCCTTCGCTGCTCGCCGGCCGCGGCGCGATGCCGATCCGCGACAGGAGCTTGCCGAGCCGCGAATTCATCACGAGATCCAGAGGATTGCGCCGCGCCGGGCGTGTCCTGGGCATGTCCATGACCGTTCCTTTATTCCCGCCCGGGCCGGCAACCAGCGCCGCCTCCGACGATTCGATGCACCTTGTACATCATAGAATGAATGAGCTGACACCCGTGTGACAAGGCCCTGGACCCACCCCGAAGCGATTCACCGCTGCGGCGGACCGGCTTGTACGATTTCGGGGCTGTCGCGCAGGCGTCGGTTAAGCTGCTTCCCGCGCAAGTGGACCGGAATCCTAAAGCTCGCGCAGCGCCCGGGCCGGCTTCGCGCGCAGCAGCGGCAGCGAGCCGGCGAGGGCGAAGCCGAGGACGAGCACGAGACCGGCGGCGAGGACGGCCAGCACGCGCGGCCAGTCGGGCAGCCAGTCGAATTCGAACATCCGGGTGACGATCGCCCAGCCGATCGCGCTGCCCAGCGCCAGGGCGACGAGCGCCAGCGCGCCGGCCAGAAATCCGTATTCGGCCACCTGCAGCAGCAGAAGCTGCCGCCGGCTGGCGCCGAGCACGCGCAGGATGACGGTGTCGTAAGTCCGGCTGGCGCGCGCGGCGGCGATGGCGCCGAGCAGCACCGCCAGCCCCGCCAGCACCGCCACCGACGCCGCCGCCAGGATCGCGGCCGACATCTGCGAAAGCAGCGTACGCGCCTCGCGCAACAAGCCGCCGGTCTCGATCACCGAAGTAGCGGGAAAGGCGGCCGCCAGCGTGCGCAGCAGCCCGGCATTGCGTGCGCCGGGCGGGACGTCGATGGTCGCGGCAAGGTTGTGCGGGGCGTCGATCAGCGTGTCGGGCGAGAACACCAGCACATAGTTGAAGCCCATGCTTTCCCAGTCGAGCCGCCGCAGCGACGCCACCGTGGCGGTGCGCTCGACGCCGAGCACGCTGACCGTGATCCTGTCGCCCAGCTTCAGGCCGATGGCGTCGGCCAGTTCGGCGTCGACCGAGACCAGCGGCGGGCCGGCGTAGTCCTTCGGCCACCACCTGCCGGCGACCAGCGCGTTGCCCTCGGGCAAGGCGTCGGCATATGTCAGGCCGCGCTCGCCGCGCAGCGCCCAGGCCTTGTCGGGAAGCTCCTTGAGGTCGGCCACGCGCGTCATCCGACCTTCGGGACCGTAAGCCAGAATCGCGCCGCGCAGCGCCGGGACGGTGCGGATCGCCGCTTGCGGGATCGCCTGCGTCACCGCCTGCTCGAAAGCGGCAACGCGGTCGCGCGGCACGTCGAGGACGAAATAATCGGGCGCGCGCTGCGGGATGCGCTTGGCGATATTGGCCTCCAGGCTGGTCTGAATCGCCGCCAGCAGCACGAAGGCGGACAGGCCGAAGCCGAGCGCGGTGACCAGCGCGCCGGTCTGCGCGCCGGGACGGTGGAGATTGGCGAGGCCGGCGCGCAGCAGCGGATGCCGCGGCCGCGGCAGGCGGGCAGCGCCATGGCGGATCGCCCAGCCCAGCGCGCCGAGCAGCGCCAGCATCGCGGCGGCGCCGGCCAGGAACAGCGCCGTCACCGAAACCTGCGCCGCGCGGGCCAGCGCCAGCGCGACGATCGCGGCAAGACCGAGGCCGACCGGCAGCAGCACGGCGCGTTTCGGCAACGCCAGCGGCGCCACGCGGGCGCGCATCAGCGCCATCGCAGGGAAGGCGCGCGCGCGGGCGAGCGGCGGCGCGGCGAAGACCAGCGCCACCAGCAGGCCATAGGCCGCCGCCGTGGTCAGCGCGCCGGGATCGAACACGAAGCCCGGCGTCACCGGCAGCAGCGTGCCGAGCGCGCGGCCCAGCAGCGGCGTCACCAGCACGCCGGCGGCCAGCCCGGCGAGGCTGCCGGCAAGCGTCGCCGCGCCGATCTGCAGCAGGTAGATGCGCGCGATGTCGCGGCTCGTCGCGCCCAGCACCTTGAGCGTGGCGATGCTGGTGCGCCGCGCCTCCAGATAGGAGGAGACGCCGCCGCCGATGCCGATCCCGGCGATCGCCAGCGCGGCGAGGCCGACCAGCACGAGGAACTCACCCATGCGCGAGACGAAGCGCTCCGCCCCCGGCGCGGCGTTGTCGCGCGTGCGGAACGAGAACCCCGCGTCGGGGAACTGCCGCTTGAGCGCCGCAACGGCATTTTCCGGATCGCCGCCGGGCGGCATGGCGACGCGTGCCTTGGTGCGGAACATCGCCCCCGGCGCAGTGAGGCCGGCACGGCGCGGCAGCGCGTCACTAACGATGGCGACGGCGCCGAGCGAGAGCCCTTCGCTCAGCCGGTCGGGCTCGTCGGCGATGATGCCGGCGATCGTCAGCCGCTCGCCGCCGATGACGATGGCACCGCCCGGCGGCACGCCGAGCCGCTCGGCCGCGCCTGCGCCGATCCAGGCGGTTCCGTCCGGCGGCGCGCCGACCTCGCGCCCGTCCTCGAGGCGCAGGCGTCCCACCAGCGGCCAGCGCGCGTCGACCGCCTTCAGCTCAACCGGGGCGGTGGCGTCCCCGGCGCTGGCCATGGCCTGCATGCGCGTGCCTTCGGACACCACGCCCAGCGCGGCCAGGGCGCGGCGCTCGTCGGGCTGCAATCCCCGCTGCCAGACTTGCGCCTCGATGTCGCCGCCCAGGATCGCCCGCCCCCGCGAGGCCAGCTCGCTTTCGATCGAGCCGGTCAGCGTACCGATCGCGGCGATCGCGCCGACGCCCAGGAACAGGCAGACGAGCAGCAGCCGCAAGCCGCGGAACCGGGCCGAGAGGTCCCGCCGCGCAATACGCCATGCGGCGGACCAGGAAAGCGCGCTTGCGTTCACTGTGCGCTGTCGCTCGCGATCCGCCCGTCGGCGAGCGTCACCACGCGCTCGCAACGCTCGGCCAGCGCGCCGTCGTGGGTGATGATCACCAGCGTCGCCTGCGTCTCGGCACGGCGGGCGAAGAGCAGATCGACGATCCCGGCGCCGGTCGCCGCGTCAAGGTTGCCGGTGGGTTCGTCGGCGAAGATCAGTGCGGGGCGGGGCGCGGTGGCGCGGGCGATGGCGACCCGCTGCTGCTCGCCCCCGGAAAGCTGGGCCGGATAGTGCCCCAGACGATGGCCGAGCCCCACCGCCTCAAGCTCCGCCGCCGCGCGTTCGCGGGGCTGCGGCAGGCCGGCGAGTTCGAGCGGCGTGGCGACGTTCTCCAGCGCGGTCATCGTCGGCAGCAGGTGGAAGGCCTGGAGCACGATGCCGATCCGGCCCCGCCGCGCGCGCGCCAGCGCATCCTCGTCCAGATTGCCGAAATCCTCCCCGGCGACCCCGAGCGAGCCGGAACTCGCGCGTTCCAGGCCAGACAGCACCGCCATCAGCGAACTTTTGCCCGATCCCGAGGGGCCGAGCAGCGCCAGCGTCTGCCCCTGCGGCACGATAAGGTCGATGCCCTTGAGGATCGCGACGGCGCTTGCGCCGGTGCCGAGAGTCAGGGTGAGGTTCTGCGCTGCGATAGCCGGGGGGGTTGTCACGTCGCGGGGATGGCATAGCTAGGCGCGGTCCGGCAAGGAGACACCTGTATGAAATTGTATGTCCCCGCGCTGGCGGGCGCACTGCTGCTCGCCGCCTGCGGCAAGAGCGAGCCGCCGCCGACCCCTCCCAGCGAAAGCGCCGAGGCTCCGCCCGAGATCCCGGTGATGGGGCGCGAGATGCGCATCCTGGCGCTGGGCGACAGCCTGTTCGCGGGCTACGGCCTCAAGTCCGATCAGAGCTATCCGGCCAGGCTGGAGGCCGCGTTGCGCGCGCGCGGGATCAACGCCCGCATCGCCAACGCGGGCGTTTCGGGCAACACCACCGCCGACGGGCTGGCGCGGCTGGCCTTCACGCTCGACAACCAGAAGCCACCGCCCGACCTCGCGCTCATCGAACTGGGCGCCAACGACATGCTGCGCGCGCTGCCGCCCGAGCAGGCGCGGGCGAACCTCGACGCCATCCTTGCCGAACTCGGCCGGCGCGGCATCCCCGTCGTGCTGATGGGCATGCTCGCCCCGCCGAACCTGGGCGCCGAGTACCGCCGGGCGTTCGACGCGATCTATCCGGCGCTGGCGAAGAAGCATGGCGCGGTGCTGGTGCCGTTCTTCCTGCAGGCGGTGATGGACCGCCCCGACCTCGTCCAGGAAGACAGATTGCATCCGACAGAGCACGGCATCGACGCCATCGTCGCCGCAACGATCGACGAGGTAGCGGCGGCCGTGCCTAAGCCAACCGCTCCGCTGCCCCCGCGCTGACCCGCCACACCGCCGCCTCGCGTTCGATCGCGGCGAAGGGGGCAAGTTCGGTGCCGGTCAGCCAGACTTGCGCCGCCCCGGCGCGCAGCCGGTCGAACAGCGCCTCGCGCCGCACGGGGTCGAGATGCGCGGCGACCTCGTCGAGCAGCAGCAGGCGCGGCCAGTCGCCGTCGGCCAGACCGGCATGGGCAAGGGCGATGGCGATCAGCATCGCCTTCTGCTCCCCGGTCGAGCATTCGGCCGCCGGCTGGCTCTTGCCCGCCATCGTCACGGCCAGTTCGTCGCGGTGGGGGCCGGTGAGCGTACGCTGCGCCGCCCGGTCGCGGCGGCGCCCTTCGGCCAGCGCGCGCGCCAGTTCGGCCGGATCGAGCGGGCCGCCCGGCAGATAGGCGAGCGCCGGCCGCGCGAAGGGCGCTTCCGGCAGTTCGGCCAGCGCGGTCCGCAGTCGCGCAACCAGCCGGGCGCGGGCCTGCGCCACGGCAGCGCCGGCCTCGGCGATCTGCACCTCGATGGCGTCGAGCCAGGCGGGATCAGGCTCTGCCGGCCCGGCCAGCAGCCGGTTGCGCTCGCGCAGCGCGGCCTCCAGCCTGGCCGCGTGCCGCGCGTGGCCCGGCTCCACCGCCAGCACCAGCCGGTCGAGGAAGCGCCGCCGGGCGCCCGCACCCTCGGCGAAGAGGCGATCCATCGCCGGGGTCAGCCAGCCGATGCCCAGCCACTCCCCCAGGCGGACCGCCGGCACCTCGGCCTGGTTGATCTGGACCACGCGGCGCCCCGGCCGTTCCGCCGTGGTGCCCGTGCCCAGCCGCACCGGCCCGGCCGGGCTCGCCAGTTCGGCGCTGACGGCGAAGCGGCCCGAACCGCCCTGCCCCGCCATGTCGGTCAGGTTCGCGCGCCGCAGCCCCCGCCCCGGCGCAAAGAGCGAGATCGCCTCGAGCACGTTGGTCTTGCCCGCGCCGTTCTCGCCGACCAGCAGATTGAACTGCGCGGTCCCCTCGATCCGCGTCTGCCGGTGGTTGCGGAAGTCGGACAGCAGGATGCGATCGAGCGCCATGGTCACGGCGTCGGGCCGGTCAGACCGAGTCCGTCTTGGCGAAGGGCGAGAACTCGGTGTCGGTGTCGTAGACGTCGACGCCCTCGCGGTTCTTCAGCCAGCCGACCGCCACATAAGTGGCCGGCGTCAGGACGGCTTCCCAGGTCACTTTCAGCGCCCAATTGGTCACCATCACCAGCAGCACGTCGTGCGTTTCCCAGATGCCGAGGAACGCGATCGGATAGAACAGCGCGCTGTCGATCGCCTGGCCGAACACGGTCGAACCGATGGTGCGCGCCCACAGGTGCTTGCCGTGCGTGATGACCTTCATCTTGGCGAGAACGAATGCGTTGACGAACTCGCCCGCCCAGAAGGCGAGGACCGAAGCGAGCACGATCCGCCAGGTGCTGCCGAACACCGAGACGTAGGTGGACTGGCAGATGGCGCCGTGATCGAGCCCGAGCCCGGCGAACGCCGGGTCCTCGCTCGAGGCGCAGCCCCAGGTCGGCGAAGCCGGCATGGCGACGACGACGTAGCTCATGAAGGCCATGAACAGCATGGCGACGAAGCCGGCCCAGACGCAGCGGCGGGCGTTGGCATAGCCATAGACCTCGGTCAGTACGTCGCCGAGCACGTAGGACACCGGAAAGAACAGGATGCCCGCGCCGAAGGTGAAGCTGCCCACGGTGGTGAGCTTGGCGGCGCCGATCAGGTTCGACAGCAGCAGGATGGCGACGAAGGCCGCCATGGCATAGTCGAAATAGCGGAAATGCCGGCGTGCGCCGGTGCTGCCGTCGATGCGGGAAAGCGGCTGATCCATGGACGGTGCCTAACCTGTCTTGTCGCGATCCGCAAAGCCGGACGCAACCTGGCGCATATCCCCCTCCCGGCGCCCCGGACATCGCCGCCATCACGGTTTGCGCCCGCCGCGAAGCACGCTAAGGAAAAACCGCAGCGCGCCCGTAGCTCAGTTGGATAGAGCACGAGCCTTCTAAGCTTGGGGCCGCAGGTTCGAATCCTGCCGGGCGCGCCACCTGCTCTTCGCTGAACCTGCTGCGCTTCATCTTGTCCGGCTTTGCGTCGGACTCTACTCGAGATCAGGCATATTTCAGGGGAGCACAGGTACTCCCCTATCCCGCCATTCCTTCGATTTCATCAAGCTGCCTTGAGGATCGCAAGGCTGTCGTTGCCCGTATCGGCGAAAGGTCGGCGCCCGTTGGGCGCTGAAACAGACTGAGGCCGAACTCAGGCATGATGGCGATCAGATGATCGAAAATGTCGGCCTGTACTCCTTCGTACTCGCTCCATACCGTCGTGTTGGTGAAGGCATAGATCTGCAGCGGCAGGCCATTCTCGCTGGGCGCGAGTTGCCGAACCAGCATTGTCTTGTCATCGGCGATATCGGGCCGCGCTTTCAGATAGGCGATTGCATAGGCGCGAAACGTGCCGATATTCGTGAGGCGTCGGCTGTTGAGGATTTCCTGGCCCGCGTGATTCGCGTTCCAGCGCTGCACTTCGTCCTGCTTGGCTTGCAGATAATCACGCAGCAGCGCGAAACGGGAAAGATCGTCCAGGCTATCCTCATCGAGGAAACGAATACTGTTCTGGTCGACCATCAGCGAGCGCATGATGCGGCGACCACCCGCTTCCGACATGCCGCGCCAATTGCGAAAGCTCTCGTTGATCAGCCGATGCGTCGGTATCGTTGTGATAGTCTTATCGAAATTCTGCACTTTCACCGTGTGCAGGGCGATGTCGATGACATCCCCGTTGGCGTTGAGCTGCGGCATCTCGATCCAGTCGCCCAGCCGGATCATGTCGTTGGAACCGATCTGCACTGACGCCACGAGCGACAGGATGGTATCCTTGAACACGAGCATGAGCACGGCCGCCATCGCACCGAGGCCGGAAAGCAGGAGCAAGGGCGAACGGTTCATCAGGGCGGCCATGATGAGAATGGCCGCGGCGCCATAGATGAACATCTTGCCAACCTGCACATAGCCCTTGATGGGGCGATTGGCGGCATCGGGACGGCGTTGATAGACATCGTTTGCCAGCTCGAGGCCCACGCACAGCGCCATGGCGATCGTCAGGATGATGAAGCCCGCGCACAGGCTCTGGATGAGGGTGATCACCGCGGCGGGTATGTGCGGGACCACGATAATGCCGGCCTGGATCACGAGCGCCGGCACGATATTGGACAGGCGCGCGACGATGGCGCCGATATGGTTCGCCCCGATCTGGGAGGGGAAGCGGTCGAGCACGCGCATGACGAGCCGCAGCACGATCCGCTTGGCGAGCCAGTTGGTCAGCCAAGCGAAGATCAGCAGCAGAAGCAGCGCAAGGCCGGCCTGCATCCAGGGTTCCGGCGCCCATGCCTGCATTAGAGCGTCGATGGGATCAACGGCATTGAGAAAAGCGGACATCAATCTTGCGTCCTGTCGGAGAAAGGATCTTCGTGCAGGGAGCGGCCCGCTGTTTCCGGCATGAAGCGCAGGGCGGCGAGGCCGACGAGACAGGAGGCCATCATGTAGAATGCAGGCATCAGTTCATTGCCAGTGAGGGTAATAAGACCGCTGCCGATAGCCGGTGCCGTGCCGCCGAAGAGCGATGTGGAGACATTGTAAGCTATCGCGAAGCCGGCAAAGCGAACCGACGTGGGGAACATCGCGGGGAAGGTCGCCGATATGGTCGCAAGCTGCGGCACATAGAGCAAGCCCAGCAGGATGAAGCCGACAAACGCCCCGGCCAGGCCCGTGGCCATCAGCATATAAAGCGGCACCACCGCCACGAGCAGCCCGATCAGCGACAGCTTCCACATGAAGCGCCGTCCCACCCGATCGGACAGGCTGCCCGCAACGGGCAGGAAAGCCATCATGAACAACATGCCGACGAGCGGCACAATCAATGCCCCGTCAGGCGACAGGCCGATGCGCCGCTGGAGGTAGGTCGGCATATAGCTGAGCAACGTGTAGTTTACGACGTTGAGGGCGACGACAAGCCCGCCGACGACAAGCATCGGCCGCCAGTGGCGTCGAAAGAGCGAGGGCAGACGCGGCGTTTCCATCGCCTCCTGCCTACGGCCTTCCTCACGAAAGATCGGCGTGTCCTCCATGCGCGAGCGTAGATACATGCCGATCAAGCCCATGGGGGCGGCGATAAGAAAAGGAATGCGCCACCCCCATTCGTGCATCGCCGCGTTGCCCAGGAGCAGGGAGAAGGTCAACATCAGGAAAGCGCCGAGCGAAAAACCCGCCAGCGTCCCGAACTCCAGGAAACTGCCATAGAAGCCGCGCCGATCGTCAGGCGCATATTCGGCCATGAAGGTGGCCGCCCCGCCATATTCGCCGCCGGTCGAAAAGCCCTGCACCATACGCAGCAGGATCAGCAGGGCAGGCGCCCAGAAGCCTATGCTGGCGTAATCCGGGATCAGCCCTACGCAAAATGTC
>Ga0172382_10002495_pt1 | contig 30657 bp, 22 predicted proteins | sample Leawel138RmetaG_FD_122245 | JGI IMG/M metagenome (GOLD analysis project Ga0172382, IMG submission 122245) | Leachate microbial communities from a municipal landfill in Southern Ontario, Canada - Leachate well 138R metaG | ecosystem: Engineered > Solid waste > Landfill > Unclassified | place...
GATCAGCAGGACAACTGGTTTTCAGACACCATTCCTATAATCGGTGCCGATTTTGAAAACAGAACCCTTGCTTTAAAATGCAATACGTGGTGGGATGCCTCAAAAGGGAACCGCTTCTTTGTACAGGGATCCAGGGATTTCTTGGATTCCCGGGGTGAAATGTACCTTGATGAAGCAGGCGGTACTCTGTATTATAAGCCGAGATCGAACCCCATTGGAGACCAGGATATAGTTATACCCGTCGTAAAGCGAGTCATAGAGATAACGGGCAGCAGTATGGCTTCGACGGCTCATGATATTGTATTTGACGGCCTAGTCCTGTCAACCACTGACTTTGACAAGGAATATAACAGAAAACATCATAATGACAATGAGGGTATTATCTATCTGGAGAATGCAGAGAGTATTACCATAAAAAACTGTACAATATCAAACGCCGGCCATAATGGAATAGCAATATGCCGATATGCTCAGAAGATAAGGGTAGAGAATAATACAATCGAAAACTGCGGTATGCATGGTATATATCTTTCCGGCTATACTGCAGGGCAAGGCCCCTTCAGCAATCCGCAGGAAGCCTATGTAAACAAAAACAATGCGATTATCGGAAATGTAATAAGAAACTGCGGCCAGCTGGTAGGACAGGGCACGGGTATTCTGCTGCACCCCAGCGGAGACAATATTATATCCCACAATAAGATATATAACATATCCAGGCAGGGTATATCTCTTATTGGTTTAAGCTATGGGTTAATGAGGAAGGCCGGAAGGCTTTACGGTATCGAAGTCACCTGGGATAACCACTGGGATTTTGCATATACAAGGAATAATTTGATTGAATATAATGAGATATACAATGCCATGACGGATACCTCAGACGGTGGGGCAATAAACAGCTTTGGCACCGGCAGCGGCAATATAATAAACAATAACTATGTACATGATATAAAATCGGTCCCCGGCGGTATATGTATGGGTATTTATCTTGATGATGCCAGCAACCGTTTTAAGGTTACAAATAATATAGTATCACGGGTAGGCAGCGACTATTCAAGAATGGCATTTGCATTTTGCCTCAAAGGGGTAGATATAGAGCTTGTCAACAATATCATTGCCAACTGCAAAACCACGGGCGCTGTTCTGCTGTGCGAATCTCCTCTGGAGATGTATGAAGGGGGAAACATGCCTGCTGTCGTGTCGCCTACTGAAAACATCATTATAAAAAGGAATATTATCTTCGAGAAAACTACCGACGGAACAGGCATGAATATTTTCAGCTTTATGTATTACAAAACTGGAATGATAAAAGAATCCGATTACAATGTCTATTGTTTCAGCTCGGGGCAATATAGTGTCAATGGAATAGGGAGCGTGAAGGAATGGGATACCTGGAGGAGTATGACATGGACTGAATGGATGGATATGGAGAACGGCCGGCATGAAGCCCATACGATCTTCGCCGATCCTATGTTCAGAGATCCCGAAAATGATGACTATACTCTGTTACCAGGCTCACCGGCATTTGCTGTGGGTTTCAGGCAAATCGATATGAGCTGCTTCAAGCAGGGTGAAAAATAATCCATTGAAGAAGGTAGAAAATAAACAACACATGCAGACAGGGAGGCAGTAAAATGATCAGACAACCGGCCAGGCAGATACATTTGGATTTTCATACTTCAGAATATATATCGGGAGTAGGCAAGAGCTTCAGCAGGGAGAATTTCCAGAACGCATTAAAACTCGGCAATGTAAACTCAATAAATGTCTTTGCCAAGTGTCATCACAGCTGGTGCTATTTCCCCAGCAAGACAGGCAGGATGCACCCTGCTCTCAATTTTGATCTATTGGGTGAGATGATGGATGCCGCCCATGAAATCGGAGTAAGGGCTCCTGTTTATATTACTGTCGGATGGTCATCAAACGATGCAGAAGCCCATCCTGAGTGGGTGGTAAAGAACCGGGACGGTTCCATGGCAATGAGCAGGAGTGAAGTGAATCCAAATCCCACTGATAGTAAACCAACTTTTTCATGGAAATATCTCTGTCCCAGCGGGGGATATGACCAGCATATCTACGATCTTACAAGGGAAATTTGTGACAGGTATGATGTAGTGGATGGATTGTGGTATGACATCAATTTCAAACCCTATGCGGGCTGCTGGTGTGATACTTGCCTGGCAGGCATGAAAAGTGATGGGTATAATCCCGATAAAGACGAGGATGTAAAGCTCTATCACCGCAAAAAATGGCAGAATTTTATGACCCAGTGCAGCAACATACTGCATGAAAAGCATAAGGAAGCCACGATATTTTTCAATGGCGGCGGTGCTGAGCCCTATATGCCGGAATGGCATCCATGGCAGACACATTATGAAATGGAGGATTTACCCACCACTTGGGGTGGTTATGACAAAATGCCGCCCAGGGCAAAATATTTTGCCAGGTATGGTAAGGATTACCTTGGAATGACAGGGAAATTCCATACTGCCTGGGGAGAATTCGGCGGATTCAAGAGCGCTGCTGCACTTAAATATGAATGTGCTGCAATGCTGGCATTTGGTGCACGATGCTGCATAGGAGATCAGCTCCACCCATCGGGTGCCATGGATATGGAAACCTACAGGCTGATAGGCGAGGCATATGAGTATGTTAAAGCAATAGAACCCTGGTGTTTTGATACTCAGCCTACTGCCAGGCTGGGTATAATGTATTCCAGAGAGCGTCCGTCCGACGAGGGGCTTGTCAAGATACTTCTGGAGACTCAGACGGATTTTGATGTGGTTCAGGCAGATGATGATTTCATGCGGTTTGATTCATTGATTCTGCCTGACAAGGTGCTTGTGGACCAAGCGCTGGCGGTAAAGCTGGAGCAATTCGTCAAATCCGGCGGTGGTCTCCTTCTTACCGGACAGAGCGGGCTTGACCATGCCCAACAGACTTTTATGGTGGATGTCGGTGCCGAGTATGAGGGTATATCCCCTTGTGATTGTGATTACCTTAAGGTAAATGAAGAGCTGTCTGCGGATATGGTAATAAGTCCGATTCTCTGTTATAATCCGGCCTTTAAGGTCAAAGCAGCAGATGCTCAGGTTTTGGCAAAAGTAAAGGAGCCTTACTTCAACAGGACATATGCCCGATATTGTTCCCATCAAAATACACCCTACAGGCTTGAGGATGCAGATTATCCTGCTGCTGTAAGGAAGGGCAGAGTGATATATCTTGCCCATCCCGTATGCAGTATGTATTACCATAACGGTTCTCAGTATCACCGGCAGTATCTCATAAATGCGCTGAAGCTTCTGAATCCGGATACGGTATTAAATGCACGGATGCAGTCAGCGGGCAGGGTCAATTTTGTAAGACAGCCGGATAAAAACCGTTATGTCCTGCACCTTCTCTATGCTTCTCCAATTCAGAGAGGGCGCACCCTGGTAATAGAGGATATACTGCCTGTTTATGATATTCCCGTCCAATTAAAAATAAAGGAAAAGGTCAAAAGGGCCTATCTGGCTCCTCAAAACAATGATCTGTTCTTCGTTCAGGACGATGATACTGTGAGCATTACAGTACCGAAGGTTGACTGCCATCAGATACTGGTTTTGGACTATTAGTATGAAAAATTGCGGAGGACAATCTATGAATATAATCGTAATATGCCTTGACACCCTTAGAAGAGATTTTCTGGGCTGTTATGGGAACAACGATATTAGAACACCCTTTATCGATGCCTTTGCAAAAAAAACAGCAAAGTTCAATAGTGCGTATATAGGTTCTTTTCCAACGATACCTATGAGGGTTGATACATATACCGGCCGCACCAACTGGCCTGCGTATGGCTGGAAGGCTCCCGATCCCGGACAGAGAACCCTTCAGCAATACCTTAAGGAGGCAGGCTTTGGAACATGTCTTGTGTATGACACGCCCCATTACAATAGCTCAGGGCTGAACAAGTGCTTTGATGAAGCGTTTTTCATCAAAAAACCCGTTGAGGATGGAGTAAGCCCCGGAGACATTGTTCTTCCATTTCCCAGAGAAAATGTACGTCAGGACGGCAGCCTGTATATCACAGACAAGGTTCAGACCTCCCACTACAAATATGAGAGTGACTGGTTTGTCAGCCGAACAATGATTAAAGCCGGAGACTGGCTTGAGGACAATTACAGGAAAGATGGTTTTTTTCTCTGGGTTGATACCTTTGAGATACACGAAGACTGGAATACCCCTGATTACTACATTGAAATGTACAGCAGGGATTATCAGGGCATAGATTACTCCTATCCCAATTATGGATATACAGATATCTATTCAAAGAATGAAATAGAGAGACTTAAGGCCAGGTATTCGGCGGAGGTGACCCTGACTGATAAATGGACGGGGTTCCTTCTAAAGAAAATTGAAGATATGGATTTACTTAAAAACACCATGGTGGTGATTACCTCCGATCACGGAATGTATCTGGGAGAGCATGGCAGGATGGGCAAACATACAGTGTTGGAGGATGATCCATGGCCTTTGTATGAAGAGGTCTCTGCTGTTCCGCTGCTAATTTATACGCCATGGCAGCCGACTTTTAGAGAATACAACGGATTGGTGGAGCCATCGGACCTGATGCCTACATTTCTTGATGTCCTCAACATACCCTTTGACAGCAAGGGATTGACGGGTAAATCCATACTACCTGTTTTAAATAATAAAAAGGCATACACAAAAGACAGGATATTCAGCAGTGCATATGGTGGAGACGGACCCGGCCGAATATCCTACCTGACTACCTGGGCAACAGTTATCTCGCAGGACTGGTACCTTGCTGTGGACCCCGGGGGCAGGAACCATGAGCTATACAGAAGACACCTGCCCCAGTGCGGGGAATATGAATGCTCCAGGCGTTTTCCGGGGGTGACAGCTTCGATGCTGCAGGATTTAGAAAATTTTACGGGAGGAATTATGAAGGAATGACAGGCCAGGAACGAATTAACAGGATACTAAAGCGTCAGCCGGTGGACAGAATAGGTGTGTTTGAGCATTACTGGGCTGATACGGGTAAAAAATGGGCAGATGAGGGTTTTATCAAACCCGGAGAGAACATGTCCGACCATTTTGGCTATGATATTGAGATTGGATGGCCATTCAACATGACAGCTGATATAGACTTCAAACCAGAGGTGATAGAAGAGACCGATGAAACCATCCTGACCAGGGACGGCAATGGAGCTCTGCTTAGAAGGCATAAGCTCCATGACAGTACACCTGAGCATGTTGGTTTTAAAGTCACCGGGAGAGAGAGCTGGGAGGAATACATAAAACCTCTGTTAAAGCCGGATCCAAGGAGAATAAATTTTGAGCACTACAGGAATGTAAAAAGGCATGCTGCCGAGCAGAAACGCTTTTTTGCATGGGCTGGCCTTAATGTGTTTGAATTGATGCATCCTGTCTGCGGTCATGAAAACATGCTTGTGGGGATGGCCCTTGATCCTGAGTGGGTTATTGATATGGTCACCACATATTCCAACCTGATTGTTGAACTCCAGGAGATACTGTTTTCCAAGGAGGGTTACCCTGACGGCATATTTTTCTATGAAGACATGGGATTCAAGCAAAAGCCCTTCATCTCTCCTGCCATGTACAGGGAGATAATACAACCCGGCCACAGGAAGACCTTTGGCTATGCCCACAGCAAAGGGCTGCCGGTAATAATGCATTCCTGCGGCTTTGTGGAACCGCTGGTTTCCGGTTTTATAGAATCCGGTATAGACTGTCTCCAGGCCATGGAGGTCAAGGCGGGCATGGATCTGATAAAGCTTCACAAGGAATATGGCGATGTCCTGTCTTTTATGGGAGGAATAGATATAAGAGCCCTGTACAGCAATGACAGAAAAGTCATAGACAGTGAGCTTGAAAAGAAAATCCCTGTTGTTAAGGAAGGCTTCGGCTATATACTCCACAGTGATCATTCCATTCCGAACACGGTGGATTATGGTACATACAAATATTTCGTCCAAAAAGGGCTTGAACTTGGGACATATTGATATCAAAAAGTATAAAACATAATATTCATAAAGGGGAGACAACTAATGGGTGAACTGCCTTTCAGACAAATACACATGGACTTTCACACATCACCTCATATAGATGGTGTAGGGTCGAAATTTGATGCACAGGAATTCGCATCAACCTTGAAAAAAGCCGGAGTAAATTCCATCAATCTGTTTTCAAAATGCCATCATGGCATGTATTACTATCCTACAAAGATAGGGACCATGCATCCATCTCTGGAATTTGATCTTCTGGGAGCCCAAATGAAGGCCTGCCGGGAGGAAGGCATACGTACCTGCATATATACATGCGTGGCATGGAATGAAGACTGGGCCGACAGGCATCCTGAATGGCTGCAGGTCAACATGCAGGGCGTTTTGGGCAATAAAAACCCCTTTGATACAACCTATTACGGCTGGAGGGATCTATGCCTCAACAACATTGAACACAAGGAGTATTTAAAGGCTGAGCTTAAAGAAACATATGAACTGTATAAGCCGGCAGGATACTGGATAGATATCATACTTCAAAGAGAATGCATATGCGGGTCCTGCATGAAGGAAATCAAAGCAATGGGCCTTGATCCTCAAAATGCTCATCATGTACGCAGACATGACCGCTTGGTTGAGATAAGATTTATGAAAGAATTCTATGAATACCTGAAGGCCATGGATGAGGACCTGACGGTTTATTTTAACGGGTATCCATGCGACAGCGACCTTATGGATGATGTGGAATACTCCACGGCACAAAAAAGAAGATACAATTCCTTTCTTGACATAGAATCTCTGCCTTCAGACGCATGGGGATATACACATTTTCCTATCGCTGCAAACTATCTGAACAGATATGACCAGGAAATCGCCATGATGAATGGAAAATTCCACAAGGCATGGGGTGACTTTGGGACCCTCAGAAATCTGGAGGCATTAGAGTATGAGTGTTTTCGGGCTGTTGCCAACGGTGCCAAATGCTGTGTAGGCGATCAGCTGCACCCCAACGGCCTTATCGACAAATCTGTCTACCAAAGGATTGGGGAAGTATTCAACGATATAAAGGTCAAGGAGAAGTGGCTGCATAATACGAAAAAGGTGTCGCAAATCGGAGTCTTCGTCAACAACAGGGTTCTGCAGAATCCCGATTCCTCGATCGAAGGTGCCTACAGAATGCTGACCGAAATGCACTATCTGTTTGACTTCATTGATTTTTGCACGGATCTGAGCGGGTATGACCTGCTGATACTTCCGGACAGTGTGCTGCTGACGGATTTGGCGGCTGAGAAAATCAAAGATTATATCCATAATGGAGGAAAAGTCATTTTGACCGGAAAATCCGGTCTGAGTGTTGGCAAACCTCAATTCGCGCTGGAGGAGTTCGGGGTTGAATATATATCAGAAGCAGAATTTTCACCAAGGTACATTAATATCAACACCCAATCCTTCCCTGAAATCCTTCCCATGGACTACACTGTCTATGAAAGCGGATACAAGGTAAGGGCTCTTCCGGGTACTAAGGTTGCTGCGTATGTTGCCAATCCCTACTTTAACAGGACCTATGACAGGTTTTGTTCCCATCGGCATACTCCGCCTGCCGGGGTGAGCGATGAACCGGCTGTAACGGTTAACGGAGGAGTGGTATATATATCGAACCCCCTGTTTATAGATTATGCAAGAAACGGCAACAAGGTGTACAAGGATATAGTGAAGCATTTTATAAAGGAACTGCTGAATCGGCCTGTTATCATTTGTGACCTGCCCGTCACAGCGGAGGTTACACTGAGAAAACAGGAAAACAGATTGATAATGCATGCATTGAACTATATCATTCAGAGAAAATGCAAGGAGCTTGATATCATAGAAGAAAAACTTCCCTTGTATAATACTGTATTCAGGATAAAAACCGAAGGGGAAGCAGCCTCGGTATATACAGTGCCCCAGATGGAGTCTATAGATTTTTTGTGTGCTGATGGTTATGTGGAGTTTGTGCTGCCGAAAATCCATGGTCATCAGATGGTAGTTATAGAGAATGTGAAATAAAAATATCCTCAATTAGAGAGAAGGAGAAGAAAAATATGAGCTATGAAAGAGGAATAAAGGCAATAAACCTAGAGATGACGGATGAGATACCTCAGACGGAAATGATTGACCATGATGAGTTTATGAAAAAAAGGGCCGGCATTGATATAAGCGACCCTGAACAGAAATTAAATGCATGGACCACCCTTGCTCAAAAGCTCAACTACGATTTTATCTGGAACATTCTAGAGATGCCTATGCATGGCAGGGTAACGAAAATGGGGCATGCGGTTTGGAATGAGATAGATACATACGATAATGAAATAGGATGTCCATTTACAACCGATGAGGATGTTTTGAGCTTTGATCCCGTTACTGAATGTCAGCTTCAACCCGTAGAAAAAATGATACCGGTGTTTCAGAAAAACTTTGATGACAGAAGGAGGCTTCTGCCCGAAGCAGTTGTGCCGGGCGGAAGATATCACACGCTTTTCTCCGCCTGCATAAGAACATTTGGGTGGGATATGTTCCTGATGTCTGTACCTGGTAATGAAGAACGCTTTGATAAGGTACTGGAGGGCTTTGCTGAGATAAGTACCGCCGAAGCGGAGGCCTGGGCAAGAACGGGTATAGACGTGTATATCACCCATGATGATATCGTATGGTCAAACGGGGCTGTATTCAGGCCGGAATGGTATAGAAAGTATATATTCCCCAAGTACAAAAAGATATGGGCTCCTTTGAAGGAAAGGGGAATTAAGATCATATACTGCGCAGATGGTGACTGGAATGAATTTATTGATGATGTTGCGGATGCAGGGGCAGATGGGTTTATTTTTGAGCCTTCTACATCCCTTGAATATATAACAGAAAAATATGGGCAGACTAAAGTTATTATGGGGAATGCAGATTGTAGAATTCTGCAGTTTGGCACCAGGGAAGACATAGAAAGAGAGATAAAAAGATGTATAGATCTTGGACGAAATTGTCCTGGGTACTTTATGCTAACAAGCAATCATATACCTAATGGTATACCCCTTGAAAACGTTGACTTTTATTTCGAAACCTTTGAGAGGATGAGAAAAAGATAATATGGGTATGTGTAAAACAAGTGAAACGGTTCATAATATAGTGTCAAGGAAGGATTTGCAGAGAAATGTTTAGTGTAAATATAATGCAAAACTATTGACTATTGATAAAATATGTGTTATAAAGGTGTTATAATAATCTTGCAAGGGGGCTGCAAACGGGTGAGGAAAAGAGTAATACCCTTAACCATATTTATTTCGTTAATTTGTTTTCTTATACCAGGTTCTGCTCTTGGAGATGTACCTGAGGGTGAAACCAATTCCGGCAGCCATATGTATCAGTCTGAATTGTTCATGAGACGAGATACATATGATGTCTACCTATCCAAACATGCTGACAGTGATTACCCTGATGCCTGTGTGGTAATCCCTGTTGAGTCCTTTTCGTCCACAGATATGGACATAAAAGTATTGGAAGATTACGAGGGCAAACCGGGATACAGTATTCTAACCGATGAAGAGGGTTATATAGAGTGGGAGTTCGAGGTTGAGCAACCAGGGTTTTATAATATCGAAATAACTTATTTCCCTGTCGCTGGCAGGGGTTCAGCCATCGAGAGAGAGGTTGTTATAAATGGAGAAAGCCCCTTCTTTTCAGCAAGGCACCTGACCTTCAGCCGTGTATGGAAGGATGATGGTCCCATAACCCAGGACAACCGCGGCAATGATTTGCGGCCCAGGCAGGTGGAATCCCCCATGTGGCTGAATGATTATTTTAAAGACTATATGGGTTATTATAACGAACCATATCACTTTTATTTTAATGAAGGCAAAAATACCATAAAGCTGATATCTACTAAGGAACCTATGGTTATCGGCGGCATAAGACTTACACAAGCGGATGAAAAGATTACATATAAAGAGCTGAAAAAACAATATGAATCCAAAGGATATAAAAACGCGAACGATTTTATAAAGAAGATACAGGGAGAGGATGCGCTGCTGAAATCCGATCCCACCTTGTACGCTCACAATGACAGAGCCTCACGCCTGACAGAGCCGTATCATCATTCCAGGATCCGCTTGAACTCAATTGCAGGCCACAGGTGGTCACTCCCGGGTCAATGGATAATATGGGAGCTTGAAGTTGATGAAACCGGACTCTATAAACTGGCTATAAAGGCCCGGCAGAGCATGCAAAGAGGCTTGTTTACCACCAGAAAGCTTACAATAAATGGTGAAGTGCCGTTTGCAGAGGCAGAAACCATCAGGGTGAACTATGATGATGATTGGCAGATGCACGTAATCAGCGATGAAGAGGGTGAACCCTGCCTCTTTTACTTTGAAGAAGGCAAAACATATCAGATCAAGCTGGAAACTACCCTGGGTGACATGGCGGAGATTCTCAGGATGGCAGAAAACAGCGTATATGAGCTCAACCGTGTATACAGAAGAATACTGATGATAACCGGATCCAATCCTGATATCAATAGGGATTACCAGCTTGAGACCTTACTGCCGGATGATATCAGGATACTTGGTGAACAGTCTCAGATATTGTCATACATTTCAAAGCGTTTAAAAGAGGAAACGGGTCAACGGGGAGATTATATAGCAGTTATAGAACGATTGTCCATGCAATTGGATGAAATGTACCGCAAACCTTATACAATTACTACAAGATTTCAGCAATTTAGGGATAATGTTGGATCATTGGCTTCATGGATTTTCGCAACCAGAGAACAACCGCTGGAAATTGACTATATAGTAGTTGCATCGCCGGAAATGCCTGTGCCCAGGGTAAAGGCCAATTTCATTGAAAAGATATTCCATGAAATAAGATCATTCTTTGCATCTTTCGCAGAAGACTATAATGCAGTAGGAGACTTCCATGAAGATGACGAAGCCGTCACTGTCTGGTTGGGAGGTGTACCAGGTATGGGCAGCGGTGTCGGAAGAGATCAAGCCCAGGTGATAAAACGTCTTATAGACGATACCTTTGTTCCTTCTTCCGGAATACCAGTAAATATTAAACTCATAGACTTATCAGCACTGCTGCCGGCTACACTGGCGGGGAAGGGTCCAGATGTCGCATTGTTTATCGATGAAGGGCTACCCGTAAACTACGCTATGAGGAACGCTGTAGTCGACCTTACACGGTTTGATGATTTTGAGGAAATAGCACAGCGTTTTCATCCAGAGTCCTTTACTCCCCTTCAGTATGATGAAGGCGTATATGCATTACCCGAGACCCGCAGTTTTAATATGCTGTTTTATCGTACCGACATTTTTGAAGAGCTGGGTTTGAAAGTGCCCCAGACCTGGGATGATATAGAGATACTCATACCTGAGCTTTTAAAATATAACATGGAGTTTGGATTATTCGCAGGACTTACATCCATGGGTTCCCCTATGCAGACCAGTCTCGGAACATACGCCATGTTTCTTTATCAGCAGGGTGGAGAGCTTTATCATGAAGATGGTATTTCAACTGCATTGGACAGTGGAATAGCAATCAATACATTCAGAAGATATACGGAGTACTATTCACTCTTCAAGCTTCCGTTTACCTTTAACTTTCAGAATAGATTCAGAACAGGTGAAATGCCGGCAGCCATAATGGACTTCCAGTCTTTCAATCTCTTAACCATTTTTGCACCGGAAATACGCGGTTTGTTTGATTTTGTACCTGTTCCCGGCACATTAAAGGAGGATGGAACAATTGATCGCACCACGGTCCTGGCCGGTACCAACTGCATAATTCTGTCCCCTGCCAGGGATTATGAAAAAGCATGGGAATTTATTAAATGGTGGACGGATGCACCCGTACAGGTAAGCTTCGGTCACGAGATGGAAAGCCTCATGGGCACGGCTGCACGTTATCCCACAGCCAATATGGAGGCTTTGACCCGCATACCATGGCCTGTGCATAATATCAATAACCTAATGGATCAATATGAGCATGTAAAAGGTATTCCACAGGTACCTGGAGGTTATTATCTCCCGCGGCATTTTGATTTTGCCTTCCGTGGAGTTGTTTATCTCAATGAGGATCCCAGAGAAAGACTTAGGGAAGCAGTCAGAGATATAAATGAAGAGATAAGGATAAAAAGGGAAGAGTTTGGTTTAAGGATAGACTAAGTAATGGAGGCTTGTAATTATGCTGATGCCTGAAGTATTGATTGGCAAGGTCCGACCCGCCGAAATCAGGAAAAGGATGTCTTTGCTGCTGAAGGAAATGAAAAAATCCAGGATATCCTACTTGTTTGTGCTGCCGTTTGTTCTCATATTCTTTGTATTTGTGGCACTGCCGGTTATTATATCAATAATCTTGGGGTTTACCCACTTCAATCTGCTGGAAGTGCCGCGATGGGCAGGATTGGCTAACTATAAGAGAATGCTTCTGGCAGATGACGTGTTTATAATTGCCATAAAGAATACTTTTCTCTTTGCAGCTATAACCGGTCCCCTGAGTTATATCGCCTGCTTGATGTTCGCATGGTTTATAAATGAATTGACTCCCAAGAAGAGGGCGTTTATGACGCTGGTTTTTTATGCTCCTTCCATATCTGGAATGTTGTATTTTATTTGGCAGATTATGTTCAGCGGTGATTCATATGGTTATGCCAACGGTATTCTGCTCAAGCTGGGTATTATACAGGAGCCGATTCAATGGTTTACAGATACAAGATTCATGCTTCCGCTGGTAATTGTGGTTATTTTATGGTTAAGCCTCGGTACCAGTTTTTTAGCATTCATAGCAGGTTTTCAGAATGTTGACAGAACTCTGTATGAGGCAGGTGCAGTAGATGGTGTAAAAAACCGTTGGCAGGAATTATGGTTTATAACCCTTCCCAGCATGAAGCCACAGCTGTTGTTTGGAGCAGTAATGAGCATTACGGCAGCGTTTGGCACAGGCGGGGTGCAGCAAGCCCTGACGGGGGCGGTAAGCACCGATTATGCTGTTCATACAGTAGCACTTCATCTGGCTGATCACGGAAATGTCAGATTTGAAATGGGATATGCCTCAGCCATGGCAACAGTCCTGTTTTTTATAATGATTGGGACCAACAAGTTTATACAAAAATTATTGTCTAAAGTAGGTGTATAGCTGTATGAGAATCTTTGTCAAGAAGAGAAGACTAAACAGGTCCAAGGGAGGAGATTTGGCTATATTGCTGATCTTGTCCATAGGAGGCATATTCATGGCCCTTCCTATGGTATATGCCATTTGTCAGGCCTTCAAGCCCCTAGACGAGTTGTGGATATTTCCTCCTAGGTTTTTTGTTCGAAACCCTACACTCAAGAATTTTTCGGATTTATTTTGGCTCATGTCCACATCCTGGGTGCCGTTTTCCAGATATATCTTCAACACATTGTTTATAACGATAGTGGGGACGGCCGGTCATGTGGTAATCGCTTCATTGTGCGCATTTGCACTGGCAAAGCATAGGTTTCCCGGACAGAATCTCATATTCAAAATAGTTGTTCTGTCGCTTATGTTTTCTCCTGCAGTAACGAATATCCCCAACTATATCATTATGGCCAGGCTGGGATGGGTGGACAACTATGCAGCAATAATTGTACCGGCGTTTGCTGCCAGCATAGGCCTGTATCTAATGAAACAATTCATGGAACAGTTCCCCGATTCTATTCTGGAATCTGCCCGTATAGACGGCTCCAGTGAATGGAGAACATTCTGGCAGATAGTAATGCCCAATGAACGTCCTGCCTGGCTTACCATGGTTATTTTTTCATTCCAGTATCTATGGTCCCAAGGTGGGGCCGGAACGTCAGCAAATGTATTTATATACAGTGAGGAATTGAAAACACTGCCGGTTTCCATAAATCAGATAATGGACGGAGGCTTTGCAAGACAGGGTGCAGGTGCTGCAGTGGCAGTATTCATGATGATCGTTCCTGTGACTACTTTTATAATAACCCAGAGCAATATAATCGAAACAATGGCAACATCGGGCATGAAGGAATAGACACCGGGTCGAGGAGGAGTGAAAGATGGTAAGAAAATCAAAATATATCCTGTCAGCAGTATTGATGCTGCTGCTGTTATCAGGCACGGTGTCCGCAGCAGCACCTTATCACAGCTATACCTATTCATACTGGGGAGAACCTGTACCTGCTCCCTATTCATACCTGCCGTCAGAGGTAATAGATGGCAGAAGTCTGGGAATAGAGAGCTTCAGAAGCCCGGAAGATATGTTTGTAAGCTCCTCCGGCAAAGTCTACATACTGGATTCAGGCAACAATAGGATAGTAGTTTTGGACAGTGAATTCAAATTGACCAATATTATAGACAGCTTTAATGATGGTGACTCCTTTTTGAACCCCGGAGGCATTTTTGTAACAGAAGCAGAGAATATATATGTTGCAGACACAGGCAATAACAGAATAATTGAGCTGGATGGTAATGGTGATTATATAAGGGAGCTTGGGGCTCCTGAATCTGACATTATACCCGATTCATTCGTATATTATCCCAATAAGCTGGTTGTGGACCGTGCAGGCAGAATTTATGTCATAGCTCAAAATGTAAACCAGGGCATAATGGAGCTGTCAAACACCGGTGAATTTCAAGCCTATATAGGTGCCACACTCGCCAGGTTCAATGTGACGGATTTGATCTGGAGACAGTTTTCAACGGATGAACAGAGACAGAGATTGAAACTGTTTCTTCCTACAGAATACAACAACATAGCATTGGATGACAGGGGTTTTATGTACACCACCACCAGTGCACTCAATGTTTACGATATTATCGGAGCTGTAAATCAAAGAAGCAGATGGGATTATTGTGCTCCCGTAAGAAAGATAAATCCCAGCGGTACAGGCATAATGAGAAGAATGGGTTCTTTTCCTCCTGTAGGCGACGTGAAGATTAATTTAAAAGGCAGCATCGACGGCCACTCAACCTTTACGGACGTAGCCTATGGAGGTGATGGTATATACAGTGTTCTTGACAGTAAACGCGGCAGGGTATTTACCTATGATTATGACGGCAACCTTATGCATATCTTTGGGGGCATTGGCAACAGTGAAGGGACATTCAGAACCCCCGTTGCCCTTGATTACCTTGATCAGAGAATACTAGTTCTTGACAATGGCCTCAATCGCATTACTGTTTTTGATATTACAGAATACGGCAGTATGCTGACGGAAGCAATATCTCTTCACTACAGGGGATTGTATGACGAATCTCTGCAGGTTTGGCAGGAGCTTATCAAATATAATGTAAATCTGGATATTGTGCATGTGGGTTTGGGCAAGGCTTACATGGATCAGGACGAATTCAGGCTGGCCATGAAGCACTTTAAGCTTGGACATGAACGGGAGTACTACAGCAAAGCCTTTAAGCTGTACAGAGAGCAAGTAATAGACAGATATTTCGGGTTGTTTGTTTTATTGGTGCTGCTGGTTATATTTCTGCTGATGAAAGCAAAAAGGTATATTATAAATTCTCAGAGAGCTGAGGTGAACAGGTAATGTTGGAGTTGAAGTCCAGTCTGCTTTATTCATTCCACTTGATATTCCATCCCTTTGACGGTTTCTGGGACTTAAAGCATGAAAAACGGGGCAGTATGAAGGGAGCATTATTTATACTCTTCCTGGTCACGCTGACATATATCCTGCAGCGTCAGTTTACCGGTTTTATTTTTAACTACAACCAGCTTAATCAACTGAATATATTCCTGGAGATTATAAGTGTTGTTGTACCCTTTCTATTATGGTGCATTTCCAACTGGTGCCTGACTACCCTGATGGATGGTGAAGGTTCATTCAGTGACATCGTTATAACAACAGCATATGCCCTTGTACCAATAGTCATCATAAACCTCCCGATGATATTGTTCAGCAATTTTATAGTAATTGAAGAACAGGCATTCTACTTTTTCTTCAACAGTCTGGCAGTTGTCTGGTCAGCTGCTCTGATAGTTCTTGGAACGATGACAGTTCATCAGTATAGTATGATGAAGACTATTATTACCTGCATTTTGATAATAGTCGGCATGGGATTGATTGTTTTCATATTCCTGCTGTTTTTTAGCCTGGCACAACAGATGTTCGGCTATTTCATTACTATTTACAGAGAACTGACCTTCAGACTTTAGAATGAGAGGAAAACGTTATGAACACTTTAAAAATTATATCCGTTTTACTCATTACAATATCACTGCTCTTTACAGGCGCAGCTGATATTTTGGGGGAAGAGGAAAATACTGCTTATGAATCCGAGGCTGATTATAATAATCCGGAGACTATAGTATCGGCTGATGAGGAATCTTCAACTCTTGGGGGAGTATATGCCGGCATGATTTCAGATGACGCCAGCCTCCAGGGTATGGAGTTGGCAGCTCAAGATGATCAACTGCAGCTGTATATTGATCCGGATACTACGGCAACAGCTGTAAAACATACGGCAAGCGGCCAGATATGGTGGTCCAATCCTCCCAATAGAACAAAGGACCCTGTAGCAAAAGGGCTTAATCTATCCAAGCTCAGTTCACAGATTACCCTTACTTATTTTAACGCCATTGGTCAGTCAACAACCTTGGATAACTTTAGCGACAGTATACGTCACGGCCAGTTTGAAATAGAAAGCATGGATAATGGAGTACGAATTATATATGAAATAGGACGAAAGGTTAAAATCCTGGTTCTGCCCCAGCTGATAAGCAGTGAAAGATTCGAGTCTCTGATTATTGACAAGCTGGAAGATGAAGCTGACAGGAGGAATGTGAAAAATTGTTATCAGTTCCTGACTCTGGAGGGGGCAGATGAAGAAAAAAGAATGGAGCTGCTGGAAGAGTATCCGATGCTCGAAAACAACGATCTTTACAAGCTGCGCCCGGCATCGGGTTTTGTCACCGAGGAGCTGTCGGGCCTGATAGAAAAAACAGGCTATACACTTGAGGATATGAACCATGATCACACAGAAAACAATGTTGATCTGGTGGAGGAGTCGATTACGATAAAGGTCCCCCTTGAATATACTCTTGAGGATGGGACGCTGGTTGCTAAAGTCTCAATTGATGAAATAGAGCATCCGGAGGGCATATATATTCACCAGATTCAGCTTTTGGAATTTTTCGGAGCTGCCGATACGGAAGAGCAGGGGTATATCTTCGTTCCTGATGGCTCCGGCTCCCTTATCTATCTAAACAACGGCAAGGAGACATATCGCAGCTATGAGATTCGGGTATATGGAAATGATAATGCCATTCCCCGGAGTGAAATAATCTATGAACCCTATTATGCGCATTTCCCGGTATTTGGATTGAAGCAGGGAGATAAAGCCTTTTTTGCAGTAATCGAGGATGCGGATGCCTACTCTGTAATAAAGGCGGATGTAAGCGGCAGGGTAAACAATTACAATAATGTTTTCTCGGAGTTTACATTAATTTCAAAACATGATCTGCGTTTGGATGACAAGTCCACCAGGTCCGTTCCCATATACCAAAAGGAATATTATCACGGTGATATCAAAATACGCTATGGATTTTTACTGGATGATGACTCCAGCTACAGCGGAATGGCCAGGTATTATCAGAACTACCTTGTAAAAAAAGGTATATTGAAATCAAAGTCCAGGACAGAAGGTATTCCCTTTTATCTGGAGCTTACCGGGGCTGTAGACAGCGTTCGTTCCATCCTTGGCGTACCTGTCAGGGTTACCGAGTCACTTACAACATACAAGCAGGCTGCATCCATCATACAGAAACTTAAGGATGCGGGGATCGGCAATATTAATATGCGTTATAACGGCTGGTTTAATGGAGGGGTAAGTCACAATTATCCGTCATCCATAAGATTTGAGAGAAAGCTGGGTGGAAGAAAGCAGTTTGAAAAGCTGACGGAGTTCTTAACCACAAATAATATTGGTTTTTATCCCAGGGTGGATTTTCAGTATGTTAAAGAGTCAGGATTGTTTGACGGTTTCTCCGGCAGACTTCATGCAGTAAGGTTGATCAACCGGGAGACAGCAAAGGTCTACAAGTATTGTGTTGCCACTTTCCAACAGCTGAAGGACAAGGGTTTCCGCTACATATTGAGACCCGACAGAATAGCAGTACTTGTAGGCAGGTTCCTGAGACAATATCTAAAATACGATATTACGGGAATTGATATCGCTGCCCTTGCCTCGGAGATTAATTCGGACTTCAATGAAAACAGGTTTATTGACAGACAGCGCTCCATGGATATGGTTATGGAAGGGCTTGACATAATATCTGACAGCGGTCTGTCAATAATGGCGGACAAGCCGAATTCCAGCACATTATCTCATATCGGGCATGCCTTGAACAGCCCTATGTATAATAATGGAATTAATATTACCGATGAGAGTATCCCTTTTTATCAGATGGTCTTGAGTGGTTATGTCTCATTTGCCGGAGAACCGATCAATCTAAGCACCAGACCCTCTAAGAGTATCCTTAAGACAATTGAAACAGGGGGCGGTATTTACTACTCCTGGATATATGAAGACAACAACATTGTAAAGGGTACTGAATATGACTACTTGTACTCTGTAAGCTATGAGAAGTGGATTGACGAAGGCATATCCCTTTATCATGAATTAAATGATGCTTTGGGTGATTCCTGCGGAACCAGGATATTATCCCATGAAAAGCTGATGGACGGCGTGTATAAAACTACCTTTGAAACTGGGAAACAGGTTATTGTCAATTACAATAAATATGAAGTAAATGCCGGGGGTCAACCCGTAGCAGCAGAATGCTATCTTGTGTTAACCAACCAATAGGGGAGGGGTATTGTTATGGCAGCAGAACAAAAGGCGCGGCTTGTAAAACCGGGGTTTAGATTGTCTCTTACCCGGCGAAGAAGCATGATGGGTTATCTTTTTGTATTACCCTTTATAATAGGCCTGCTTATATTTTTTCTGGTACCGATATTTCAGTCCTTTATTTTCAGCATAGGGAGACTGGAAATAGGAGCCGGGGGTTATGAGTGGCAGTCCGTAGGGTTGGCTAATTATGAAAGGGCATTCATGATTCATCCGGACTTTAGAAGGCTCTTGACAGAAGCAGTCAGGGATATGGTTTTAAATGTTCCACTTATCGTTATCTTCAGCTTCTTTACGGCCAACCTCCTAAACCAGAAATTCAGAGGAAGAGCTCTAGCGCGGCTGCTGATATTCCTTCCGGTTATACTGGCTACAGGTATCATAGCCAGTATAGAGCAAAATGATATGCTGCTTAATATGATAAAAAATGCTGATCCTGAAGCAGTCGGCGATTTTATCGGTGCCTTTGAGCTGAAGCAGCTGCTCATGGAGACCAGAATGGATCAGAGATTCGTAGGCTATATAACAGATGGCATCGACCGGATTTATGAAATTATATCAGCTTCGGGTGTGCAGATAATGATTTTCCTGGCAGGTCTCCAAACCATATCTCCATCACTTTTCGAGGCATCCAACATCGAAGGAGCCACCGGGTGGGAGAACTTCTGGAAGATTACGTTTCCAATGGTAAGTCCTCTTATACTGGTGAATGCAGTTTATACAATCATTGACTCCTTCACAAGCCAGAATAATGGAGTTATGGTGATCATAAGGGATACGGCTTTCAAAAACTTGTCCTATGGTTTTAGCTCAGCTATGGCCTTCAGTTATTTTATAATAATATCCATATTGCTGCTGGTGGTTGCAGCGATAATTTCCAGAGCGGTATTTTACCAGGAGTAATTAAAGAATTAGCGGAGGTTCAACATGAAAACAGCGGCAATAAAAACCAAAGCTTTAAGGTCCTGCTCGAATAAGCTTGGACATGTAAAGGCAGCAAAATTACAGAAGATAACCTGGTCGTTTATCAGGGGGGTATTAATTGCAGGTATATGCTTTGTAACTGTATACCCCCTGCTTATCAAGCTCCATATGTCAATAATGACGGAAGGAGACCTCTATGACTCTACAGTTCGGTTTATACCAAGGAATTTCACCATGGAGAATTTTAAAGTTGCATGGGAGCTGATGGTATATCCTACAGCCTCTTTTAACTCATTGAAGGTATCGCTGATGGTCAGCATTTTGCAGGTGGCCTCCTGTACTATTATCGGCTATGGATTCGCGAGATTCAACTTCGCCGGCAAGAACCTGCTTTTTGCCATGTGCATTATTACCTTGGTAGTACCTCCTCAGACCATTATGCTACCAATGTATCTTCACTTCAGGTTCTTTGACTTAACCAGCCTTTTTTCCATAGGTTCTCCCAGCGGGGGTGTGAATCTGCTTGACAGCTATTGGCCCTTTACGTTTTTGTCAGCCACCGGCCTGGGCCTGAAGAATGGCTTATATATATACATAATACGGCAGTTTTTCAGGGGAATGCCAAAAGAGCTGGAAGAGGCTGCTTATGTTGATGGTGCGGGTCTTTTTAAAACCTTTTACAAGATAATGCTTCCCAGCGCTATGCCTGCCATGGCAACCATATTTCTGTTCTCCTTTGTATGGCAGTGGAATGACAGCTTCTACACTTCGTTATTCTTAAGCGATCTTCCGGTACTGCCCAACCGACTGGCATCCCTGGCCTCCAATCTCAGGTATAGATTTGGGCATACGGACATGATCAATATGGTTTATGAATCACAGATGAACAGTGTAGGCAGCATTCTTCTTATCATTCCTCTGCTTGTTGTCTATCTTATAGCCCAGCGATATTTTGTGGAAAGCATAGAACGAACCGGTATAGTAGGTTGATGACCACATTGGTAATCATGTCTGCGGCAGCTAGAATCCCAGACAGGTTATATATTAAAGAAATAATTAGGAGGTATCATTAATGAAAAGGAATTGTGTGAAGTATCTGGCAGTATATTTAGTGTTGATTATGGTTCTTATCTCAGTTGCAGCTTGTGGAAGCAAACCAGGCGGCAGCATCTCCGAACCCGACAAAGGGACGCCTGAAGCCAAAGAAACGCCTGGTACCGACGAGTCAACTGCTCCTGAGGAGACGACTGCTCCTGAAGAGACTGCATATGATTTTGGAGGCAGAGAAATCAGCTTCGTATCCTGGTTTACAATGATATGGGAAGAACCCGAAACTCTGCAGGAAGAATTAAGGCTTAAAAGGATTAGAGATGTGGAAAAGAGATTCAATGTGAAAATACAATTCAAAGAGGAAGTTGGTGGCGGTGAATTCTTTGAGCTGCTGACGGCATCCCTGCTGGCAGGAGACCCATTGGGTGACATAATACCGGTACAGGTTCAAAACTATCCGGCTATGGCACAAAGAAAGCTTCTGTACCCTGTTTCCGATTTGGAGCATATATTTGACTGGTCAGACCCTCGCTGGTCACAGGATATGCATGAAGCGGCTAAAATAGATGGTAAATTCTATGCTTTTTATGCTGGTTATCCTCAGGCTGGTTTTATGTTATTCTTCAATAAGGAGATATTCGATCGCATGGGTCTTCCGGATCCATATGAACTACAAAGAAATATGGAATGGACCTGGGATAAGATGCTCGAAATTGCCCAGCAGGCTCATATAGAAAATCAGGATGGTACTGTGGATATTTGGGGTATGACAGGTGTCATAGATCTTTTTGGATGGGTATACACTAATGGTGGTAAGGTAATAACCATGGAAGGCGACCGTCCTGTATTTGCCCTTAAAGATCCTAAAGCTGTTAAAGCCCTTCAATTTGTCCAGGATCTTATACACAAGCATAAGGTATATGCATTGACACCGCCAGGAGATCCTTGGGATTGGCCAGTCGGCTTGTTTATGGAAGGCAAAGCTGCCATGATGTTTGGTGAACAGTGGTTGTATTATCGCTTGGCAGATATGTCCGATGACTATGGTGTTTTGCTGCCTCCAATGGGGCCGGATGCCGAGGATTATTGCTCACTTACCAGGAACACCGCCTATTGGTCTTTCCCGGCAGATATAGAGGATGTTGATGAGGTTGCAATGGTAGTAAATGCTCTGTTGGATCCATATGAAGAATTCCCTGATAAGAATGTTGATATTTATGGTTCTATAGGTTGGGAAGGTACTGTGGATTACTGGGCAAGGGATCTTGGAACAATGGAATCCAACAGAATGCTGCGTGAAGGACGTCAGGCCGTTGACTTCTTTGAAGGCTATCCTGAGTTTGCGTCAAATCGCTATGCTATGGAGTATGAAATAATGAGAGGTGCCAATACCGCTGCTACGGTAATTGAAGAATATGCAAATGCAGCTCAGTCTTGGCTGGATGATGCATTTGTAGATTAATCAGTTTAATATGATTTATTAATTTCGAGAACCCTGGCGCCGGGAGGATGGGTACCATTTCCAATTGCGGTAAAGCAGGAGATATGGGTACAATAGACAGCCCAGGTTGAGGTTACTCTGGAAGACAACAGCAAGATCAATTTGGATGTTGCATGGGATGGCGGTACACGGACGATTCAACCGTTAAAGCTAATACTCATACTAAAAAAGAGCAGAAGCCCGAACGAGGCCTCTGCTCTTTTATGCTTATTCAAATTATACTGGTTCAGGCAGCCAGCTAAGATATAAGTATGTTTAATATTATCCGGCCAACTGCACTTACAAAAAATAGTTCTCTTGATTTCACATTTTGTATGGAAAATGTGAAAAAAATGAGGTTGTGCACAATAAGCATGGAGGTGCATGGAGATAGGACAATTGGTTGATATATAATAATCTTTGAAAAAATTCTTGACTCTGAAGTATGTATATGGATATAATGAATATGAAACGATTCAATTCGGTTGATGTGGGGGTCGCCGATATGTGTCTTAAAAATATTGCCCGAAGATTTGCATCAATGTCATTAATGGTAATAATGATATTGATTCACTTCCCTGTTGCAACAGTATATATGGCAGGAATGGATACTGTACCTTCAGACGGAGACTATTTTATATCACCTGATGGTGACGACAGCAACCCAGGTACATATGAAAAGCCCTTCAGGACGATAGAGAAGGCTCGCGATACGATCAAGCATGGTATAGAAAACGGCCAAAGCAGGGATTTTGTTGTATACATCCGGGGAGGCAAGTATTACAGGGATACCCCCCTTATGTTTCTGCCTGAGCATTCAGGCAAGGATGGGTTTGATATTGTCTATCGCAATTTCCCCGGAGAAACACCTGAGATAATCGGAGGCCGGGTTGTATCAAACTGGGAGCTGCATGAAGCTGTTGGTGAGACAATCGATGTTACAGTTACCGTAAACAGCAGTGCTGTAAATGAGGCAGATGAAAACCATGATGTTAACTTAGACATCAGTACTGTAAATAAGGCAGAGGCAAATCAGGATAATTCCAATGAAAAAAGGTCATTCTTTCAACGTATACTGGATTTTTTCAGGAAACTTTTTGCTTGGTTAGGCCCATCTGAAGCATCAAAGAAAACATCAAACGAAACAATAGATGTATCGGAATCATCGGGAACATCGGAAGCAACAGAAACAACGGAGGCAAAGAAAACTACAGAAACAACAGTTAAGGTACAACCTGGTATTTATAAAGCATATGTAGACAAAGATTCTGAGTTTAATTCGCTGTTTGAAAATGGCAGACGGGCTGTATTGGCCAGAACTCCCAACGAAGGCTATGCATTGACGCAGGATGCTGATGTAAGCGGCTCCACCACCAAAATAATGTATTTTGAAGGAGATTTGCCGGAACAATTTGACTACAGCAATGCTTAGGTATATATTTGGGGGGGCAGCCATGGCGAGCTGAAAAGCAACTGGTCACCGGATATCGATCCTATAGTCAATATAGATTTTAAAACAAGAACCATGACCTTGAGGGACAATTTGACTTATAAAGCTGCGGATGGGATAAGATATTTTGTCCAGGGTTCCGGAGAGTTTTTGGATAATCCCGGGGAATTTTACCTGGACCGTCAGGAAGGGATACTGTATTACCAACCATATAATTACCCCATAGAAGCTCAGGAGATAGTTGCTCCTGCAACAAGAAGAGTACTGGATATAAAGGGAAGTCCGGGCAATAGTGTAAGCAATCTGAGATTTGAAGGATTGAAGTTTACTATTTCTGATTTCGGCAAGGATTTTTCGGGCCCCAGCAGGAATGATTACGAGGCTATGGTATATATCGAGAATGCATCAAATATCTCTATAAAGGATTGCATTATTTCGAATGCAGGTTATAATGCGGTTTCAATATTGCATTATTCCAGAAATAATACTATTTATGGAAACCTGATAGAGAACTTTGGAAACCATGGTGTCTATTTAGGTACCGATTACTGGTATGATGCTGATAATATAAAAAAAGCCGAGCAGGGCTATAAAAACAGGAATAATCTCATAAGCAGCAATCTCATCAGAAACGGTGGTCAAAATGTCGGCCATGGTGCCGGAGTAATGCTTATACTAAGCGGCAACAATGAAATTTCCCACAATGAGATATACAACATGCCGAGACAGGGTATTGCCTTGATTGGAATGAGTTTCCCGTATATGGAGCTTCAAGGCTCAATATATGGTACTCCTATAACCTGGGTGAATCACTTTGATTTTTGTTACACCAGAAACAACATAGTTGCTTTTAACGATATTTACAATGTTATGACTGACGGATCGGATGGGGGCGCCATCAATACTTATGGAACCGGAAGATACAATAAAATAGAAAATAATTATGTTCATGATGTTACCTCAGGCCCTGGCGGAATCACTTCAGGGATCTATCTGGATGATGCATCCAATTACACTACTGTAAGAAATAACGTTTTAAGTCGGATCGGAGTCCTAGGAAGCTATATGTCATACCCGTTTATTTTAAAAGGATACGATATAATTCTGGAGAATAATGTGGTAGCAAACTCCAAAACGTCCGCTATGGTAATGATTTGTGAATCACCGGTTGCAATGTATTCTGAACACGCGACGGCGCCTAAATCCGTAGCACCGACCAAGAGAGTCAGCATACTGAAAAATGTATTCCATGAGGCTATGAACGAGACAAACATGCCCAGGGTTTATGATTTATGGTACTATAGTGCGGATATGATAGATGATGCTGATTTCAATACCATATATCTTGCAATGGCCGGCCCGTTGGATTCATTACTCAGAGGGATTGCTGCAGATGATACATGGAGCAGCGGCTGGCAGGATATCATGTGGTATCAGTGGAAGAACCTGGGCGGGAATTCCTTTGATCACAATACGGTATTTAAGGATCCTATGTTTGAAGACCTTAAAAATGATGTCTATCTGGTAAAGGAAGGCTCACCGGCCCTTGCCAACGGCTTCGTGAATATTGACTTGTCAAAGGTAGGACTGAAGGAGAGTTTTCTATACAAGTAATAATATAATGATTCCGCTGTATAAGGTTTGGGGTTTTGCCTGCAAACATTAAATATAATGGTTATTAAAATAATTCTCTCCCCTATAATTGAAGATAAGGAAGATAACATAAATTATTAAGAAAATCATATGTGAAGACGCTGCAGTTAAAAGTGAAACGGTTCATATATTTAATTAAGACGGTGGTCAGAAAGCTAACGGAATGAAATATCTAATGAAAGGGGGGCAGGAGGATGTACGGGTGAAAGGAATAACCTAAGGTGCAGCAAGCATGGAGGAAATTCAGTTGAATGGTGGTGATGCAGCCTTACCGCATCAATTTGAGCAGCTCATTGATTGATCATGTTTTCTTATTTGACTGCAAGGTGGTTTATTTTATCCTGTGGCATATGTGTTATTGGAAAACCATAACAGAGAATGGTTATAATGCATGGTAATGCAGTATTAGAAAGGGAGGATAATCATGTTAATTAAAAGGAAAAGCTCTATTTCCGGGGTCATTATGGCTGCAATTATGCTTGTGCTGGTTATGGGCGGTACGGTTTTTGCAGCAGAGGATATTTTACTTGATGCTGCAGATATGAACTGGGTAGCAGCCGACAACACTGACCTTGAATTGGATGGAGCTGCGCTTCCAATGGAAAGTGAAACCTATAACGGTAAACCTGTTTACAGAATCAATATCACAGGAGATACCCATACATGGTGGATTGTTCAGTATAAGAAGGATGGTTGGGATTTGCCGTCCTATGCTGAAGACGGCTATGTAGAATTCGCCATTAAAGGTTCTGCCGGCGGGGAAGTTATATATGCCGGCTTCAGAACTGGCGATTGGGCTGCAGGAACCCTGGCGGATGCCCTTGTGCCCGTAGAAGCAACTACGGACTGGAAGGTGTATCAAATACCTGTTAAGGATATTTTAGCGACAAATGAGAGCGCAGACATTTCGGATAATGGTTTGTTCACTTTCCGTGATACGAAGGATAAGGTACCACTCAAGGTTTGGATCAGTGATTTGAAAATAATAGCGGCCGGCGCATCCCAGCTGGGGTCGGCAGAACCCCGGGAGGAGTCTGATACGCCTCCTGCGAATCCTGATACAGGCGATTTCGGGATAATTGCTTATGGGTTATTGGCTGTAGCCAGTTCAGGGTTACTGTTAAAGCATAAGAAGAACAACTAGAATGATAACTTATATGATAATTTGGGGCGGTCATTAACGGCCGCCCTGTTTAACATATAACAGCGAGAAGTCTCACGTTCTAAGCTGCTTCGCTCATTTTTGTGAGTGCGCAGGCGGGAGAAAATTGCTTTCTTATGCCGATATATGTCCAATATTTATTGACATATAACCCTATGTATGGTAAGTTATCCTAACCAAAATATTCCGCAAATCAAATCACAGCTATGGTAAGAGAGCATCTGGTCCAGGAGTTTTAAGGGGGTATTATCTTGAAACGTTATGGTTCTGTAATTAAGGTTAAGCTTGAAAAGCTGGAAGAGTATAAAAGACTTCATGCGAATGTATGGCCTGATGTACTAAAGATGATTAAGGAATGCAACATTACCAACTATACGATTTTCTACAAAGACGGTTATCTGTTTAGTTATTTCGAGTATACAGGCGAGGATTACAAGGCTGATATGGAAAAAATGGCGGCTGATCCGATAACGCAGAAATGGTGGAGTTTTTGCGATCCTTGTCAGGAGCCGCTGGAAACCAGAGCCGATGGTGAATGGTGGGCCGTTATGGAAGAGGTATTTCATGTTGATTAACACTATTTTATAATCTGAGGAGTTTAAAATGAATTCAAGAGAACGTGTACTTGCAAGTATAAAGCATAGGGAACCGGATAGAATCGCAATTGACTTGAGTTCTACACCCAGCTCGGGTATTTCAGCTATTGCATACAACCGGCTGAAAGCCCATCTGTCCATTAATGATGGTCATAACAGGATATATGATGTTGTTCAGCAAGTCAGCCAACCGGAGACATCGATATTGAGTTTATTTAAGATCGATGTTATAGATGTGGGCAGAGCCTTTAATGAAAAGGACAGCGAATGGTATGAGACTACTCTTTCCGATGGCTCCAAGGGCGAATTGCCGGTCTGGTTCAGGCCTGTTATACAGAAGGATGGGAGCCGGGAAGTATATAAAGATGGTGAGCTCATAGCAAAAATGCCAAAGGGTGCAACCTTTTATGACCAAACAGTCTACCCATACATAGATGGTTATCCTGCAGATTATAAGCGATTGGAAGAGGCTATGGGCCGTGTCCACTGGGCTGCCCTTGCCCATAGTCCATGGGACCATGCCTCGGATGAAGGTTTCTGGGAAAGACTCAGGGCAGAAGCCATTCACCTTAGAGAAACCACGGATAAGGCATTAATGATTGTGTGCGGGTGCAATCTTTTTGAGTGGGGCACCTTCTTAAGAAGGATAGATAATTTTCTGATGGATATTTATACATCGCCCAAGGAAGTTGAGGGGCTCCTTGACGCATTGGTTGAAGTGCATTTGCGTACTTTGGAGAAGGTGTGTAAATCAGTAGGTGACGTTGTAGATATATTGCGGTTTGGTGATGATCTCGGCATGGACATGGCTCCCTTTATGGCGCCGGAAATCTACAGGAGGCTGTTTAAGCCCCGTCATGCTCTCCTATGTGATTATGTAAAGAAGAACAGTCAAATGAATACCTTTCTTCATTCCTGCGGATCAATATACAAGCTGATTCCGGATTTGATAGAAGCGGGCTACGATATAATAAACCCCGTACAGACAACCTGTGTTGACATGGAACCGGAAAAGCTGAAAAAGGAATTCGGCAGGGATATAACCTTTTGGGGTGGAGGCTGTGATACCAGACATATCTTGAACCATGGGACTCCGGATCATGTAAAGGATCATGTAAAACGCAAAATAGAGATTCTGGCACCGGGCGGAGGTTTTGTATTCAATCAGGAGCATAACATACTTCCGGATGTGCCTCCCGAAAATATAACAGCCATGTATGAAGCTATAAGAGATTATGATTAATTGAATACATATTCAATAAGGGAGCAGAGGCTCGGACAGAGCATCTGCTCTTTTTATATTATAAACATCTGAGTATATTAAACTCCGACTTTAGTGCAGCCTAAAAAGTAATAATCAACACCATTCGGATCAGAATAATGTATAATATAAATTTGATAAAAATTGTACTATAGATTCTAAAAAAAATGTCGATAAAAGTAATAGGGAAAGGTACTAAGCTGCATCTTGCCGGGCAATCCAATATAATTTGCCTTATTGCCTTAAATCACGGCTTATATATACACGGAGAGTTGATGCATGATTTTCCGAGATTTTTATTTTCTTAGGGGAAAGTTACAGGATAGCCCGGACTTACAGGGGGGTGATTCCGACAAGGTAAAGGAGAAAGCTGCCAAAATAGGTCTGTCCAGGCTTATAGGATTACGTCGCAGGGGTGAAGCGGCGGATAATGCTGCATCCAAGCCTGAGACCAACAGGCGGAGATATTTCAGGATAGGATTTAATAAATTGCTGGAAACGGATTTGACGATAGTTGAAATCAGGGGAAAGGAGATACGCTCCGGTTATGCCAAGGTGTTGGTCAAGAACATCGGTCCCGGAGGCTTGTGCTTTATTTCAAATTTGAAGCTGCCCGTTGACAGGACTTTTATTTTACAGTTTACCATGTGTTTGTCAGATGAAGGGATAAAGGTCAAAGGGCATGCGGTATGGACCAGGGAGATGGAAAACAATCTCTATACCTACGGTGTTGAGTTTGACATCACCGAAGAGGAGAGGCTGGATTTGATTCAGAAGCTGAATCAAATCCAGATCATGATTAGAAACAACAACCAGTTCGCAGAGAAATATTTTATTCTGGAACCCCCTGATGTATATTTCAAAGTGTTCTCCCGGGAATGATGCAGCATCGGTAAATGAGCGGATATATTGGTACAAAGCATCGAGGATGAGAGGTTAACCAAATATGCAAGCCTGGTCATATGACATGTTCAAGGTGAATTTTCACCGATTATCAGGTATAAATTTAACTGATTACAAGGAAAGACAGATGAAAAGGCGCATAGATTCCCTGATATCCCGATACGGCTATAAAGGCTACGGTGATTTTTATCATGATGTCTGCAGAGATGTGAATTTATACAAGAGATTTGTTCAATACCTGACCATCAATGTATCAGAATTTTTCAGAAACCCGGAACAATGGGATATACTCAAGGGGGAGATTCTGCCGTATCTTTTGGGAAACCATGGTGACATAAAGATTTGGAGCAGCGCATGCTCGACAGGAGAAGAACCATATTCCCTGGTGATGATGCTTAACGAGTTTATGACTCCGGACAAAATACGGATACTGGCAACAGATATTGACGAAGGGGCCCTTGAGAGGGCCTCCTGGGGTGAATATCCTCCCAGGAGCCTGGCCTGTCTGCCCCAGGGTTATAAAGAAAGATACATGAGCAGGCAGGGAGAATTATACAGGGTCAGCAGCAGGATTAAAGGCTGTGTAACCTTTAGGAGACTGAACCTGCTTGAGGACGGCTATCCGGCCCGATGTCACCTGATACTTTGCAGGAATGTTATGATATATTTTACCGAGGAAGCAAAGGAAAGGATTTACCATGGCTTTCATCAGTCCCTGGTACCGGGGGGCATTCTGTTTGTCGGAAACACCGAACAGATTATCAACCCCAAACGCTACGGCTTTGAAACCTTAAAAAGCTTTTTTTACAGGCGGGTCTAGAAGGCCGGAGAAATTTTACAGGCGGGTATAGCTGCCTGCAAGATTAAGGGAAGGCAAAAATATTCAAGACCATTATTAGTTTTGATAAATTGGCAGGCGGGTTTAACCCGCCTGCCAAAGCCTAAATCTTGTAGCTTTCCAACTGCCTTCGTATCTGTAGTGCCAGATCGTTTAAGTTTTTGGTTGAAGCGGCGATTTCCGCCATGAGATTCCTCTGCTCCTCCGTGCTGGTGGCCACTTCTTCACTGGAAGCCGCAGCCTCCTGGGAAACGGCGGAGATGTTTTCGATTACTGCTGTTACGTTGTTCTTATTCTGCTCCATCAGGGTTATGGATTCGCCGACCCTTCCGATGCTGGCTATTATATCTTCAATGCCCTTTGCTATGACCTGGAATGTCTCGCTGGTATTGCCAACGGCTTTGTCCTGCTCCTCCATCCCGCTCCTGAGAAAATCCACTATGC
>Ga0172382_10002497_pt1 | contig 30639 bp, 22 predicted proteins | sample Leawel138RmetaG_FD_122245 | JGI IMG/M metagenome (GOLD analysis project Ga0172382, IMG submission 122245) | Leachate microbial communities from a municipal landfill in Southern Ontario, Canada - Leachate well 138R metaG | ecosystem: Engineered > Solid waste > Landfill > Unclassified | place...
AAGAATCGGGCTGTTAACAAAAGGTTCAAGCCTTTTGTTCCCCTACTCTGAGCCTGTTGAACCCTTCGGAGACGCTCTTTGTGCAGAAGGGTAAGTTCTCAGAGTGCCCGATTGTTACGTAGAGGGTGTATGCGCCGTAGTACCAGAGTGAGTAGACACTACATACTTTTTTATCCCCTTTAACTGTTTTGGCGTCTTAAATGCCACCCAAGATTTAATATTACAAAGAGAAATAGTATCACATATTTCATAGAGGTTTTAGAAAAAGCAAGGTTTTTTGTTATATAGTTTTTCTCTTTCTTCATAATCTCTTTCAACCTATCTTTCTCTTCAAAAGGTATGTATGACCCTTTAGAGAGTTCTGCAAGTTGTTTCAACATATATTCGTTTCTTCCTATATTTAAAAACTCGTCACCTTCTTTTCTTACAAGTACAGGGACCATATTTATTTTACCTTCTGAAATAGTTTTTAGAGTATACATACCTTCTGCTTGTGGTATAAAAGAGGTTCTCATCTCGTCTAACAATAGAGGTTCTGTTGTTCCGTCAGGATGTTGTAAGAGTGTTTCAAAAATTCTATTATTATTTTCATCTGTAAACTGAAATGTTGCTTCAAGTTTTTCTCCTATACTGCAGGTCTTTTTATTTATATTTATATACGGCACAACTTTACCTTCACCAATATAATCTTTAGGTGCCCATAAATATCTGATAAGTCTGCCCCAGAAAAACCTGTAGTCCGACTGCTCCTGTTCACTCCCAAATGCCCATTTCCATATATCATCGGTACCCACAAAAACACTCTTCCCACCTTCAACAGAAATATTGGTAGCAGAAAGAATAATAGGCATACCACTCTTTTCAATCTTTAGAAGTGGAACTGCGCCTTTTTGTAAACTATAAACACTATTTACTCTAGTTATAGACGGAAACCCTGTTTCTCTACCGCTAAAAATAGGGAGAGTGCTACCTTCATCAGTAATCTCTGGTAGAAATCTTCCTTCAAGTATATCAACTTTTTTGCTTGTTGTTATTGGAGAGGTAATATCGCTGAGTTCTGTACCTATAATCCCTTGCAAAAAATTGTCCCCACCAAGAAACATTAAACTTCGTCCTTTTTTTATATAAAAATCTTTGATATTCTTTCTCTGTTGTAAAGTAAAAGAGGAAAAGTTTATATCCCCAAAAATTATTATACTAAACTTTTCCAAAAATAGGTTATCAGAAAAAATATCAGCAGGGACACCTTTCCCTTCAACCTGTGCATACTGAAAAACATTATCCCCAACCTTAACAAGAAAAACAGGTACCAACCCCGAAGCGCTCTCTATATACCTTTTTAAATATTTGTATTCCCACCTAAGCCCATTTTCTACATAAAGAAGGTTTATTTTGGGCGAAATCGCTCTAACCATAAAAAACATTCTATTATTATCTTTTACCAGTTCACTCTTCTCTGGAAGAATCTCTACTTCGTAAATTTTCTCTCCTGCCGATGATACCATAACCTCAAAAACAACCATTGAAGACGCTTCTGATAAGAAAACTTCCTTCTCCTGCACAACCCTATTGTTCTCTTTCAATAAAACTTTTTTTGTAGTATTGTCGTAACCTTTCTGGTTTATATTGACCTCTGCCCTTAAAGATTCGCCTGTATATATAGGGGAGTTTGTTGTAACATCTGCCACACTTATATCCAAAATATCTTCTCCGCCCATACCAATAGAGATAATAGGAGTATTGAAAATATTATGTAGGACTTGCATATCTTCAACCCTACTTTCCTGACCGTCAGAAAAAAGTAGTACCGATTTGTATGTGTTACCAGTCTTTTTATTTAGTTGCTCAAGCCCAGAAAGAATAAAAGAAACATTCTGGTTCGGGCTCATATTATCTATCTTTTCTGTTTCAATTTTTTTAAGCGACTCTCCAACTGTATAAAACGAAATATCAAAATTTTTTAATAAAGGTTCAGTATTAACAAACTCTTTAACTTTATCTAAACGGGTTATCCCTTTTTGGTCAGAAATACCCATACTAAGAGAAGTATCAAAAATTACGCAAATTTTTTCTTTCACTCCAAAAGGAACTTTTAGAGAAACCTCTGGTTTAAAAATCATTGTAATAATAAGTAAAGAAGCAACAGTGTTGATAACAAAAAAGATTAGTCTCTTCTTTGAAAGATCTTTTTTGAAAAGATAAAAATTAAGCCAAAGAACTCCCGCTAAAATAAGAAATATAAAAAAAGTGTGTAAAATATGGTTAAAACCTATCTTAAACATTTTTTCCTTTACGTATTTTTCTAAAAATTTTAATTAAAAGGAGTTCAAGCAGAAATAAAATCAAAACTATATTTAAAAGTCCTTCAGAGATACCTTTTGTTCTACCTCTTTTGCTTAAAAACTCTCTTATTTTTTCTTTTTTTACAAACGTTATATTGGCTCTACCCAGTTTGTTTGTTATCTCTGTTGCATCTATCCTTGTTAGGTCGCTTTCTGTTGCATCTAAGTTAACAGGTATAATTTTTTTAATACTGTTTTTTCCTTTAGCAAACTCTAATATCCAGAACCCCGGTCCCTGAGGAGTAAACCCAACCTCTTCAGAAGAATCCTTTTTTAATACACTCTTTTCTCCGTCAGGTGTATAAAGATATACTGTCTCTACACCATAAGGAACCCGAATATTGTTCTTAACGCCAACAATAAAATTGTCTGTTTTAACACCCGAAAAATGTTCAAGAATATTGTTAACAAGAACTGGGAAAAAAGGTTTAAAATGTATATTTGTCCATTTATCATCTACAGGAAAAGAGAATAATAAGATTCTACCTTTCCCAACTTTTTTCTCAATAATAAGAGGTGTCCCTTCTGATGTGTTCAGTAGTGTATCACCAGTAATATCGGTTAAAGAAAATACCTGTCGAAAAATCACTGTCTTGGTATACTGCTGAACAACCCCTTTTAATGATATAAAGAGAGGATGAAAAGAATCTGATTCCCCAACCCTGACAGTTTTTGGGAAAGATTTTATAGATTTAAGTTTAGCTGGCATAAAAAACGGGATACCTATATTTACTGGTTGCCAATTTTGGTTGAAAGTTGCCGGCACAACCCTGCTACCGGGAAAACAAGCAACATTACCGCCGTTGTCAACATACCTATATATTTTTTCTGTCAACCCTTCAGGGAATACTCCATTGTTTGATATAAAAATTGCTAAAAAACTTTCAAGAAAAACGTCTTTCATATTTTGAGGAGCAACCCTTACAATCTCTATTTTTTCTCCTGAAACAACCTGTAAAGCTTTTTGAATATAAAAGGATTCCTCCTGTTCACCTACAATAAGAATTTTTTCGTTAGACTCTTCAATAAAAGAAGCGTAATAGATATTATCTGTTTGAAGAATATCGGTGTTGTTTATAGAGACAGTGAGCATACCTGCAACATCTGGCGTATTGAGGTTAACAACCTCTAACGATTCTGATTTCAATGAAACATTTTTTCTTCTCTCCCACCCTTCGCCATTCAATATAACTTCTACTGTGACATCTTCTTTGCCCCAGTTTTGTAGTTCTAATATTATATCGGACGTTCCAGGGATATGATAAACTTTTTTGAAACTGACATTGTTTGTATTTGCCTGACCTATATCAAAAAGAAGAAATTTTATATTTTTTTTACCAAAATTAGGTATATTAACATCTTTCCATACAAGTTTTTGAAGATCTGTAAAGAAACATATAACCTTATCTCCTTTTTCTTTCTCAAGAAGTTTTAATGATTCTTCTAAAGATACAGAAAGATTGCCCGATTGAAAGGATATATCTTTTCTTTTTATTACAGAGATTGCTTCTGAATAATTGTGTGTGAAAGGGTAGGTATCTCCACTAAGGTAAACCAGGGCAACCCGAGCTGGTCTTCTTATATACGAAAGTGTCTCAAGAAGGAGAGTTTTATATTTTTCTGAAGGGTTGTTTACATCAATTGCGTTCATACTGTAAGAATCGTCAATAAGAAATAAGATATATCCTTCCTCAGAAAATGGAGAACTAACTTTAAATACAGGGTTTGAAAGTATAAGTAAAAGAAAAAACAGAAGTAGCATTCTTACCACCAGAATAATAATGTCTTCAACTTTTTTTCTGCGACCTGAGATTGAATTAGCAATTTTCAAAAACTTTATTGATGGGAACAGTATTGGTTTACCCTTTTTACGGCTAAAAAGATGTATAAGGATAGGTAAAGATACTCCTGTTAGTGCCCAAAGATAAATAGGATTTAAGAAATGCATTTTATTAAATAGACGATTGTTACCATTAAATTAGTAATGTTCAAAAACTATAAACATAAACTTTTCATATTCTAACAGGTTAACTATAGTTTTTACTTACCTTGATTTTAAATAATTATAAAGAAAAGAATCAAATAAGGTATCTGTTGAGGTTGTAGCGTATTCTATCCTTTTTTCACCACAACCTTTACGGATAGATAAAATAAACTCTTTCATAAGTTTTAGGTAAACATCTTTTAGGTAAGAAGTTCCAGCAAGAACTTTTTCTCCGTTCTCCATATCTTGAAATTCGCAATCCCCAGTAAAAGGAAATTGTAGTTCAGCAGGGTCAAGTAGATGTAGGACTATAACCTCGTTGTGTCGGTGACGAAAATGTGATAACCCTCTCATTATTTCGTCTTGTTTATCCATAAGGTCTGATAACAGTATAACCAAACTACGTTTTTTGATATTAATAGATATTTTATCTAAAACTTTTCCTATAGATGTTTCTTTACCGGGAGTAATATTCTCAAGTGAACTGAAAATATTCTGTAGGTGTGAAACTGTTGAGACAGGATGTATAAACTCTTGTATATCTGTATCAAAAGTTACCAACCCTACTGAATCTCTCTGTTTTACCATAATGTAACTAAGAATAGAAGCAAGCATAACCCCGTATTGCAATTTAGTTACTGCCTTGCTACCATAATTCATTGAATTGCTTATATCAAGCAGGATGTAAGCTTTAAGATTTGTCTCTTCTTTGTAAACCTTAACATAAAACCTATCTGTCTTACCAAAGACTTTCCAGTCAAGGTATCTTAAGTCTTCGCCGGGGGTGTATTGTCTATGTTCAGAAAAATCTACGCTAAAACCTCTATGAGGGCTTTGATGTAAACCAGCAATAAAACCTTCAACTACCGTTTTTGCAATAAGCGAAAGGTTAGCAAATTTTACCAGAATACTTGGATCAAAAATATTGTTGGTTGCCATTATTAAACTTCTTTCTTTTTATCAAGCAGGTATTCCACTATACGAGAAGAATTTACACCTTCGGCGTCTGCGTTAAAATTGGTAAAAATTCTATGCCTTAAAACGCTTTTTGCAACTTCTCTTATATCATTTATTGAAACATTTACATCCCCTCTCATAGCGGCTTTTGTTTTTGCAGCAAGGATAAGGTGTTGCGAAGCTCTTGGACCTGCTCCCCAACTTACATAGTTATCAATAAATTCCAAACTACCTACCTCTTTAGGGCGGGTACTCCTTACCAGATTAACTCCATAAGATACTACATAATCTGAGACTGGTATTTTTTTTACCAACAACTGGTATTTCTTTATATCTTCGCCACTAATAACTTTGTTGACTAATATATCAGAAAAACCTGTAGTGTTTTCCACAATCTTCTTCTCTTGATTTTCATCAGGATAATCCATAACGATACTAACCATAAACCTATCAAGTTGGGCTTCAGGTAAAGGGTAGGTACCTTCCAACTCTATTGGGTTTTGGGTTGCCATAACAAGAAAAGGAAATGGTAACGGATAAAAAACTCCGCCTACTGTTACATTAAACTCCTGCATCGCTTCTAACAGTGCTGCCTGAGTTTTTGGTGGTGTACGGTTAATCTCATCTGCAAGTATAAGGTTGGCAAAAATAGGTCCTTGTATAAACCTCAAACTTCTGCTTCTGGTAACCTTGTCTTCCTCTATAACTTCTGTTCCAGTTATATCAGCAGGCATAAGGTCAGGTGTAAACTGTATTCTTTTAAAGTTAAGGTCAAGTATGCCAGCAAGAGTTCTAACCATAAGAGTTTTTGCAAGCCCTGGAACACCTACAAGTAAACAATGACCACCTGCAAAAAGTCCCATAAGAATCTCTTCTATTATAGAGTCTTGCCCAACTATTACTTTATGTATTTCTGTAAGTATTTTTTCTTTAACGTCTTTAAGTTCTTGAAGAATTTCTATATCGTCCATTTTTTTAATGTGTTATAAGGTATGTTATAACATTTACCCCCAGTTTTATAGATTGAGTATCAGAGAGCGCCTTCACATAAGGACGTGGTATACCTTCCCAACCGCTACCAAAACTATACGGTGAAAAGATAATAGACGGAAGTCCTTTAAGATGGTATATCTCAAAAGGCGCTTCATCTGTATTAAAAGTATATATAAACTTTTCTGTCTTGAAAGGAACATTGTATAACGAATGGTTGATATCCCATTTACTATTTTTTGCTTCCGGTAGAATTTCAGAGATAAGCAACTTGAAACTATCAGAAAACTCTTTACTTCCACAGCAACTATCAGATATAAGAGCACCACCTGAAAGCAGAAATTTTCTCAATTTCTGCTTTTCAACCTTACTTAATTTAGGGTCAAAATGTCCTGTGATATAAAGTAATGGTATATTTTCGAGGGTCTCTTTTTTTAGGTCAATATTTAGTTTCTCAATATAAACAGAAGATTCAGTATCTCTGGCAACCCTTACAAGTAGTTTCCCTAAAGAAGACGGGTGAGGGTCCCAGTCTCCTGAATGTATAATCTGACCTATATAAATTCTACCACCTTTTTTTTCTGTCTTTTCTGCAAATACCGGTATTTGCCCATACAGCCTTCCTGTTTCAATCCAACCCAGAGTATAAGAAAACATATTTACTCCTATCTTTATAGCGTCTTCGGGTACATATCGGCTACCCCACGGATGCGTATGCATAGCCCAGCCACAACCAAGATCAAAAGGAGAGAGAATAACTGCAGCTCTACAGCCAAGGTTTAAGACCATAAGTTCTGTTTTTCCACTAAACTCCACCCCGTCTTTCATAATCTTTACATTAGTAAGGTTGTGAAAACACCCGTTTAAAGGGTGATTACTATAAATAGGGTATAAATTTTTTTCTGGATAGATTTGTGACATTAATTCAAGAAACCCTTTAGTGAAATCATTGCTACCAGATGAAGCGTTCGCCCAGATAAACCCCCCTCGTTCAAGATAACTCTTTAGTTTAGGTAGGATAGACGCATCAACAACAAAAGGTTCAACTGAGGTTATGTAAAGGACAGGTACTTCATCGGGGTCGAAAGAAAATTCAGAGAGTGTAATTTTTACGCTTCTGTGAGGTATGCCCAGTTGGCTTGAAGCAAGTTTTAACAAGTTTTCAACATCCATTTCTGCCCTTGTCCATTTAGCATTTGGTGCTACCAATACCTTACCAACAAGCACAGGTGGAGCCGGTGGGTTCTTCTTTTCAGTCCTCCTAACAGGCGTAGCTGGTAGAGGTAACGGAGGGAAACTTTCGGCTGCTTTACGTCTCTGCACATCACGAGTAGGCGGCGCTTTCCCGCACTCATAACAGAATGTCGGAGATATGAATATGATAAAAAGAAGAAAAATAAAGAAGAGAAACGTTTTTTTCATAGGTTTTGTAAAAGACCAGGTCGTCAACTGGTCTTTTACATTCAATACAATATAATTGAACCACTTTTTTATGTTAATGTCAACGAAAAAAGTTTTTTAAGAACATTTCTCAATACTACAATTTATCTGTACCTATAAAATGTATTTTTTACGCTCTTGCTTTTTCTATTTTTTGTTGATACCCACTCTTTACATAAGCTTCCATAGGGTCGGCAGGTAAATTCTTTTCTAACCTTGCCTGTGCCACTATTGGTCTTACATCAGCGTTTATTATGGCATCGTTAAAATATCTGTTTGCAAGCATAATTTCTTTAGATTTACGTGCTTCTTTGATTTTGTTTGTATCCACTATTGCAGCCCTTGCAAGAGAGATATGTAGCGAGTCTATAGAATGAATGATAGCGTGTATCCTGTTTTCTTTACCGCTTGCCTGGTCAAGCATATAAGCCCAATTTTTTGTAGAGGAAACTACAACCCCACCTTTATATAGTTCATAAAATATTCTTGCTATATGCTGGTTTGGCTCTACTGCTTGGTCATCGTCGAGAGCATAATTTATATTGAAGTGAAAACCGCTTTTCATTTTCTCAGAAATAAGCATCGTTACAATCTGTTCCACATTTACTATAGGGTGGTGGTGACCCATATCTATCAAAACACCTACGTTGTTCCCAAGAGATTTTGCAATCACAAAAGCCGCTCCCCAGTCAGGTATTACAGTGCTATAAGTGTTTGGTTCAAAAACCTTGTATTCAATTAAAATTTGAACATCTTTAGGTATTTTCGTATAACTCTCCTTTAAGGTTTTTTTCATAAGTTCATAAGAATCTTTAAGTTCTATCTGCCCAGGATAAAGAGAACCGTCAGGAAACCAGAGCCCAAGAACTTTGTTACCTAACTCTTTTGCAATTTTACCTCCTAAAATGGTCTGTTCAACATACCTTTTGCGTGTTTTAGCGTTAGGAGAGGTAAAACTTCCATCTTCTGAACCTTGTATAAAGTAGGTAGGGCTAACTCCACCGAGAGATAATCCCCTATCTTTACATTCGTTCTGTACTTTTTTTGCTATCTCAAAATCTCCTTCCATACCATCTTTAGAAAAATCCCATAAGATATGGGTTGCAACCATAGAGGCAGCTCCAGTAAGTTTATTTATAAAAGCGGCATCATCAAGTTTCTCTTCTATATTACGAGCATATCCAGGAGAAACATAATTCCCAAACCTTCCCCCACCAAAAGAGCCCAATGTCCAAGAAGGGACATCTACCTGAAACTTTTTTACAGCATCAACAGCTTTTTTGACTCTTTCTGCCCCAAATTCTGCAGAAAGGTTTTCCAATCCTCTCTCTATACATTTTTTATTCATTATGCATCCTCCTTTATAATAACTATCTTCTACCAAATTTGGCTATACAACACTTTTTGCTTGTCTTACGAGGAGCGTCTTAGCCCGAATGCTTTCTGAGGGATAGCGACGTGGTAATCCCCGTTTTTATCTTATACACTATTGTTTTTATCCTTGCCTTTGTCTTTTGCTCTTAGCCAGCGTAAAGCAAAATCACCCCTCATCCTTGATCCTTCTCTCCCTCGGAGGTACTCGGGACAAGACCTCAAGGGGAGAAGGCGAAAAGGGGCATTCCTTTTCCGGCTTCGGCGGATCTTGCTCTTAGTTTTTTGACACAACTAATAATAAAAATATTATACATCAAAATCAAGGTAAACTATAAAAACGCCACATTTTTAACCATTCTTTCATAAATTTTGAAGCAAGATTTTTATCTCTAATTATCATTACAGATTCATTGTTCCTCCGAGCCGATGCTGTTAAATTGTATGAACCAGTAATAACAACTTCTCTATCAATAATAATAAACTTGTCGTGAAGAAACCCAGCCCTATTGCTTCTTCTCACATTACAACCAAAACCTTTAAGCCCGTTAAAAACAGAGTGGGGTTCAACACTTACATTTTCTATCATACCGTTCACTTTCACCCCTGCAAGATTTCTTCTTATCATAGATTTAGCAAGCTCTTTGGAAGTAAAATGGTATAGAGCAAAACAGATGCTCTCCTTTGCTAACTTAATCTCTTCTGATATAATTTTTTCACAATTGTTTTCAGGAGAAAAAAGTATTCGAACTGTTTTATCTTTATATTCATCATCAATTCTTTCTTCATTCCACCACGAAAGAAATTTTTTTGTTAAAAAGATTCCAATCTTTTCATCTGTAAAAAGAAGAAAGTTGTTGTGGTGCATCCTAAAACTACTTTCTGTAAAGTTACCCGAACCAAACAATATACGCTTACCATCAACAATAATAAATTTTGGATGAAAAAGAGCGCTTCTTTTATCAACTTTGATTTCAATGTTTTTTAAATCAAAAGGAGGAAAAGTATCAAGCATTACTTTTATATCAAGCCCTTTCTTTTTGTCGAGTTCGTTTGAAAGGAGAGTCCATGTAAAAGAGTATCCTGCAATATAAATAGATTCTTCTGCACACATTATAAGGTCTTTGATTATTTGCTCACTTCTTTTATCTGGTGTAAAATAGAGAGAGGCGGTAATAGGATAAATATTTTTAGATAAAAACAAAAATATAAGAAAAATAATAGGTATTATTTTTTTCATTACTGATATTTTAGCATATAAATATAAGATTAGGAATTATAAGGGTAAAAGTAAAAAAGAGGAAATGCACAAAACCTCTCTACTTTACGTAACAACATTACCTTTAAATTCTTTTAACTTACATAACCATACTCTCAAGAAGACTATCAGGAAACTACTTCACATATCACTCGCAAGAATAGACCTGAAGATAAAGCAGTTATATTCCTTGCTGGAGGAAGTAATAGAAGGGTTGGTTAAAATACAAAACTAACTGAAATAATAATCAAGTTGGAATGAAATGTCAACTATGTGGAAAGAAAGAACGAGTAATTAGACAACGCAGAGGAAAGAAAGCAAGGAGACCTGCTATTATCCTCTGTAATAAATGCAAGAGAAAAATCAATTGGGTCAGAGGTTAAATAAGTTCTTAAGTTATATAAACCGTAACAAGAGTAGAAAGAAAGCAAGGTAAGCAATGAGATTATCTCAAGTATACAAAAAAAAATTGTCAAACTGAGAAAGGCTCGCAAGAACAAACAGTGTCGTATTAAATAGCCCCTTACATATAAGTTTGGGGAAAAAGGAGAAGAGAAAATGAGAGCAGCTATATTTCACGGAATAGAAGATATACGTATAGAAGATATACCTAAACCAGTATGTAAAGAGGGCGAAATTCTGGTAAAGGTCCATTACTGTGCTATTTGCGGAACAGATGTACGAATATACTTTAGCGGACATAAAAAAGTTGTCCCACCTACTGTTATTGGTCATGAAATAACTGGGACTATAGCAGAAATAGGTAGTAAAGTTGATGACCCAGAACTAAAAGTTGGAGATAAGGTTGCTCTGGTTACTTCAATAGGTTGCGGTAAATGTAAAATGTGTAATAAAGGGCTCTACAATCTTTGCCCTGACACCAAAGCTATAGGATATTTTTATCCTGGCGGTTACGCAGAATATGTGGTTGTACCTGAAGAAGGAGTGAAACAGAAGACTGTTCTTAAACTGCCTGAAAACATATCCCTTAAAGAAGGTGCTATTATTGAAGCCCTTTCCTGTGCTATAAATGGTCAAAATTATTTAAATATTAGCAAAGGAGATACTGTTATTATATACGGTGGCGGTCCTATTGGACTTATGCACGCAGTTCTTGCACAAGCGTCTGGGGCTAAACACGTTATAGTTTCTGACCCATCTTACCAGAGACTCAAACAATTTGGTAGCCAGTTTGAAGGTCTTATACTTGTGGACCCTGCAACAACAAACCTTAAAGAAGAAGTGAACAAACTAACAAACGGTTATGGAGCAGACGTTGTTATTACTGCCTGCCCAGCTAAACAAGCACAAATAGAAGGGCTTGAACTTCTTGGTTCTAAAGGAAGAATCAGTCTTTTTGGAGGGTTACCAAAAGATAATTCTATGATAACAATAGATGCCAACATAATACATTATAAAGAGTTATCTGTTTTTGGAGCGTTTGCTTCCAATAGAAACGATTATCTTAAAGCCGCAAAACTTATAGCAGAAAATAAGATAGAAGCAGGAAAATTTGTCACAGTAACACTTCCTCTTGAAAAAATAAACGAAGGTATCTCTATGGTTAAAAAAGGTGAAGTCCTCAAGTGTGTTATTGAAATCGGAGGATAATTTTTTATGGCTTACGGCGATGAGTTTATAAAAACTACCTTGAAGCTTGCAAAAAAGGGTAAAGGACTGGTCAGCCCCAACCCAATGGTAGGAGCAGTAATAGTCAAAGGAAAAAGAATTCTTGGCGAAGGGTACCATCAAGCTTGGGGGATGGCTCACGCTGAAGTAGAAGCTATACGTAAAGCTAAAGGCAAAACCAAGGGAGCAACTCTTTATGTTAATATTGAACCCTGCAACCATTATGGTAAAACACCTCCTTGTGTTAAAACTATTATAGAGGCAGGAATAAAAGAGGTTGTCTGTCCAATGAAAGACCCTAACCCTACCGTAAACGGAAAAGGGTTTGAAGAGCTTGAAAAAAACGGTATAAAAGTCCGTATAGGTAGTATGCAACAAGAAGCAGAAGATTTAAATAGGGCGTACATTGTAAACCTTGAAAAGAAGAGACCTTATATAAGACTTAAATGGGCACAAACTCTTGACGGGAAGACGGCTACATATTCGGGAAACTCAAAATGGATTACAAACGAACCTTCAAGACAATATGCTAAAAGACTCCGTTTTGAATCAGACGCCCTCCTTGTTGGTATAAAAACAGTTTTAAATGATAACCCTTTCCTTGACTATATATTCCCAACTTCTTACCCTTCAAAAATGGAGAATAGAAAAAAGTATTTCAAAATAATACTTGACCCAGAACTGAAGATGCCAACCGAAGGAAATATATGGAAAACCATAAATACAGAAATATTGATTGTTACTTCAAAAGGCGTTCCTAAAGAAAAAATCTCCAAATATTCAGGGAAATCCAACTGCGAAATAGTAGAGGTTCCTACAAAAAACCGTATGTTTGATATGGCTCAACTATTGAAAACACTTTTTGAGAAAGGTATCGGGATTTTGATGGTAGAAGGTGGTAGTTCAACCCTTACCAGTTTCTGGGAATATAAACTTGCTGATGAAGTTTTTATTTTTTGTGCCAATAAAATACTTGGAGATAACAGGTCTATAACATCTATCGCTGGTATAGAAAAGAAGAATATTGCAGAATCAGTTGAAATAAAAATCAAAGAAACTAAAATGTTTGAACAGAACATTATGATAAAAGGAAAACCATGTTTTCAGGAATAATACAAGAGGTAGGCAAAGTAAAAAGAATATCTGAATATAGCGGTTTTGCTGTATTTGAAATCTTCTGCCCTAAAATTGCTGTAGATATAAACCAAGGCGATAGCGTATCTGTCAATGGGGTATGCCTTACAGCAGAAAAAGTTTCCTCAGACACTTTTCAAGCGTCTCTTAGCGTGCAAACACAGAGAGAAACAAACCTTGGAAAAATAAGGGTAGAAAACTGTGTCAACCTTGAAGGGTCTCTTAAAATGGGAGATAAAATTGGGGGGCATTTTTTAACAGGACATATAGATTTTATGACAAAATTAAAATCTCTAAATAAGCGAGGCGGTTCTATCCTTCTCTCTTTTGAGGTTCCACGAACTTTCGAAAAATATGTCGTCAACAGAGGTTCTATAGGAGTTGATGGAATATCTTTAACTATAGCTGAATTAAGAGGGAATGAAGTTCAAATATTTTTGATACCTTTTACTATCGAAAATAGTAATCTTAAACATAAAAAATCTGGTGATATACTTAATATTGAGGTAGATATTTTAGCTAAGTACGTAGAAAAAAACCTATCAAACTTACGCTTTTAAAATAGGGAGCAAAAATGAAGATAATAAGGTCTTTGGTAATAGTTTTTCTGTTGGTTGTTTTAAACGTAAAAGGTGAAGACGAAGGGTATAACCAATGGTTAAAAAGAAGAGATTTGTTGAAACAGGATGCCAGTGTGGCAAGGTACTACACGTTTGAAGATATCAAAGATGCCAAAGATATGGTGGTAGACCTTGGTAAAGACGGTAAAAACCTTACCTATACCCCCTACCAAGACCCAAAAACCAAAGAAGTTTTTAGTGACTTGCAAGTAATAGAAGGCAGATGGCCTGGGAAAAAAGCGGTAAGACTGGATAAAGGTTTTTATAAAGGAGATACTTTCAATATACAGAACCACCAGTTTAGCGCAGAGATATGGTTTAGAAGACAAGGACCGGGCAGTATTTTACCAGCAAGTAACGTTAAAAACGGTACTATACTTTCTGTATCTGGTTACTCCCAAGGGTGGAGGATAGTTTCTGTGTACGAAAGACCATCAACATTAAGTTTTGAGATGGGTCAACCTAACGGTGCAACAATCAATTCAACAAAAACCCCTTTGGCTGACAATGTTTGGCATCAACTTGTGGTTACTTTTGACGGTTCAGCAATGAATATTTATATTAACGGGCAGCTAACTGAGCCCAGTATGACAATGAGAAACGAAAAGAAACAGTTAGTGAAAGCTGAACGGTTTGAAGGAGAATATGTACCTTCTAAAATTCCTTTTGTGATAGGTTTTTCTAGTCACGGTGTTGGGTCTATTAAACTTGATATAGATGAAGTGGTTATATACAACAGGGTATTAAAACCTGAAGAAATCGTTGTTTCAAGGGAAACAATATTCTCCAAAGCTGATGCCTACATAAAACAGGGAAACTACAATAAAGCTCGAGAAGAATACATTAAAATGCAAGGTTTACCAGGGTACGGGACTGAAATGGCTCTATTTAATACTGCTGAAAGTTATAGACTGGAAAAGGATTATTCTAAGTCTCACAAAACTTTTGAAGACATACAAAAACTGCGCACCCTTTCAGATTATTACCGTATATACGCATTATTCCAGCAGGCAGAAGTCTATCTTGAACAAAAAAATTCTACTAAAGCAAGAGAGGTTTACCAGAAAGTTCTGCAGACTAAAGGGGCATCAAAACACCATATTTTCACTTCAAACCTTAAGACGGCAGACACATATAAGGATGAAAAAAAGTATTCTCTTGCAAGAGATATTTATACAAAACTTCTTCTAATAGAAGAAACGTCTCCGTTACCTCACGAAGGGTACCGAGTAAACCTTAGAGATAGACTTGAAGATATTGACGGACTTAAAGATGGTGAAAAGATTATAACAAAGCAAGAAAAACTTGCAGAATGGATTTCTCGACCGAAACAGGAAATATACGTATCAACAAAAGGTAAAGATACTAATGCTGGAACAAAAGGCAAACCTTTTGCAACAATAAAAAGGGCACAGGAAGAAGTACGCAAACTCATATCTGACGGTAAGATGCCTACTGGAGGGATAACAGTCTATTTGAGAGGTGGGAAATATTTTATTAATGAGAGTATCTCTTTTGGAAAAGAAGATTCTGGTACGGCTGATGCTCCAATAATATATAGAGGTTACCTAAAAGAAGATGTGCGGATTATTGGCGGTCAACAGATAACCAACCTTCAACCTTTATCTGATACAAACATTATAAACAAACTTCCCACAGAATCAAAAAAGCAGGTATTTGTAGCAGACTTAAAAGAACTTGGAATCACAGATTACGGGCAACTATTAAACAGAGGTAGCCACGCCAGGTCTAACCTTGCAGCGTTGGAACTTTTCTTTAACGGTAAACGGATGCCTCTTGCTCGCTGGCCTAATGAAGGGCATGAAAGGGTAGCAAATCTTGTTACTCCCGAAGGAGATGGAGTTTTACGTGGGCAATCTCCCAAAACAGGAACTTTCCAGAGTGGTAGGTTCTGTTACTCTGGTGATAGACCATCAAGATGGAAAGAAGATAAAGATATATGGATACACGGCTTTTTTGCTTATGAGTATGAAAAGATACACACAAATATTGTTTCTATAGATACAGAAAAACGTATAATCAACCTTGGTCCTGATAAGAGATATCCTGAAGGGTATACTGTCCGTTATCTTATAAGGGTCAAACAGAATGCTCCATATTTTGTGTATAATCTGTTAAGTGAATTGGATGCTCCGGGAGAGTGGTTTCTTGATAGAGATACAGGAAAACTATATTTTTATCCGCCTTCAGATATAAAAAAAGGTGAAATTTTTATCTCTACCTTAAACACTCCATTGATAGTTATGAATAATGCTTCCAACATAGTTGTTTCAAATATTACATTAGAGGTTACACGTAACCACGGTATAGAGATAAACGGTGGACAGAATAACCTTGTAGCCACCTGCACCATACGAAACACAGGTCAATGGGCTGCAAATATTCCAAGTGGATGGAACCATAAAATTGTCGGTTGTGATATGTATGATATGGGCGAGGGGGGTGTCTCTCTTAATGGCGGAGATAGAAAAAAACTTATACCGGCTGGTCATCTTGTTGAAAACAACCATATTTACAGTTTTAACAAGTTTGATGTTGGTTACAGACAAGGCGTTCTTGTTAAAGGTATAGGGCAGAGGGTTGCCCATAACGTTATAAACGATACCCCTATGCAAGCGATACTTTTTGATGCAAACGACCATATTATAGAGTTTAATGAACTTCACGATGTTGTGTATGAAGGAAGAGAACTGGGAGCAATGTATATATACGGAGAACCGTGGTACCTAATGAGTAGAGGTACTGTTATAAGGAACAACTTTTTCCACCATATATCGTACCACTCTTCACCAAACCTAACTCAAGGGTTGAACAGCATACATATTGACGCAATTAACGGCGGGCTTGTGATAGAGAAAAACTTTTTTTATAGGTTCCCTAACGGAATATCTAACTCGCAACCAGAAAATAGGCTTGAAAACAATATCTTTGTAGACGCAGAGGTCAGAGGTATTTATCAAGGCGACCGTTCAGGATTGTTTTATACCCCCGATGGAGAACCTCTTGCAACAAGAATATCTACTCTTGCTGCCCGTTATCTTACCCAAGTTAGGTATAAACAACCACCTTGGAGTTACAGATACCCACAACTTGTAGACCTTCTGTCGCGAGAAAAACGGGTAGGATGGGCACAAAATAATTTCATTGAACGTAACATAAACACAGGGGGAGCGTTCTTAACTATAGGAGCTGGTGTAAAAGAAGACAATACAATAGAAAACAACTGGGATGGAGATAATCCTTTCTTTGTGAACAGAGAGAATAACAATTTCAGATTAAGACCTGGTTCTCCTGCCTATGGGTTAACAGGTAGCGAACCATTAACTATGGAAAATATAGGTGTTTATAAAGATGCTTTAAGAGCAAGTTGGCCTATAAACAGAACAAAAGAGGATATTGGCAAATATTATAAAACAGACTGGAAACCTTTACAACAAATGTCTTCAACTCTTATGTCTCCACTTAAAAGAATATATCCTGCTATCTATTACACCGTGCCTTTCAGAACAACCCCTATAAAAATAGATGGTAAACTTGAGAATAACGAATGGTTTGGACTTGATAAAAGTAAGGCTATACTTATAGAAAGAGAACATTCAGGGAAAGAAATGAAAGGAGTAAAAAGTTATGCGTGGCTTGCTTATGACTCAGAAAATCTCTATATAGCAACAAAACACGAACCCGACCCATATACAGAAGAAATGTTGCCAAGATTAAAAACTCATTCTCCTATTTTTGAAGTAGCAATAGAGAGCCAACACAGCCAAAAAACAAGCAGTTGGTGGATAGACGATATGATTACAGGACCTATATATAGCATAACAGGTAAATATACGGGCGAGGCAACAGTAAGCAACCTTTTTGGTGCACCTTACGATATAATAGGTCAACTTGAAAAGAATATCCAATATAAGGTATATATAATAGATGAAGAAAAGAAAGAGTGGACATCTGAGATGAAGATACCTTTTGCTGATATAGGAATTAAACCGTCAGATGTAGAACAACTTGCTTTTAATATAGGGGCATGGAAAAAAGCTGGCTGGTTTGCGTGGATACCAACAGGCAACCAGATATGGAGAGTAGAAAACGCAGGTTTTATTAAATTTGCAAAGTAGTTGACCTACCAATTATTGTTTGGAGAGATGGCTGAGTGGCTGAAAGCGGCCGCCTCGAAAGCGGCTGTACCCGTGAGGGTACCGGGGGTTCAAATCCCTCTCTCTCCGCTTGTAATGGTTGTAAAAGAGAATCCTTGGTCTTAGGTTTTATTTACAATCTTGTAAAAATTTGCTAACATATAGACAAATATATGCTTTTGTTAAGATCTACACATTAGAATACTTAAACCCACATCAAGAGAAATTTTGACAACTAAATTCTTATCAAAAAGGTAATTATGCCGCTCTTTAATGACTTAAATTTAAAAGAATGGAAAAAATCGGAAATTTGGACAGACAGTCTCTGGATAATTCCCAAAAGAGATAAAACTGGCAAACATGATGGTTTTTATCATGGTAATTTTGTACCTCAAGTACCTCGCCAATTGATTTTAAGATACACAAAAAAAAATGAAGTTGTTTTTGATCCTTTCTTAGGAAGTGGAACAACTGCCTATGAAGCAGAAAGACTAAAAAGAAATTTTATAGGAATTGATATTCAAGATAGCCTTGTTGAATATGTAAGAAAAAATGTTGAACCTAAAAACAATTTTTCTGAGTTAATCGCTGGCGATAGCACCCAAATTGATACTTTTAAAAAAGTAAAAACAATTTTAAAAACGCATAAAAAAGAAAATATACAGTTAGCGATACTACACCCACCTTATGCTGATATCATCAAATTTAGTGATTTAAAAAATGATTTATCAAACACTTCTTCACTAAAAGAATTTTTAGAAAAATTTGCAAAAGTTTTACAAAACACAATAGAAATTTTGGAAAATAATAGATATTTAGCAATCGTTATAGGCGATAAGTATTCGTCTGGTAGATGGATTCCATTAGGATTTTATTGTATGAACGAGGCACAAAAACTCAATTTAACCTTAAAAAGTATTGTAATAAAAAACATGTCTGGTAATCGTGCTAAACAGAACAGAGAAGGAATTTGGAGATATAGGGCACTTACAAGCGATTATTATATTTTTAAACACGAATATATTTTCATTTTCAAAAAATAATATGGAATACATAAAATCAAAATTATCTGACGATTTAGCTAAAAGAATTATAGGGAACAAAGATAATGCAATCGATTATTTATTACGATTAAATAGTATTAAGCCCATAAAAAACTTAAAATTTAGAACTATAACTCGGGGGCAAAATATTGGTGAAAAAGTTTTAGATTTAAACACTAAGCAACTTTGGAAAACTGTTGTTGATAGCTGGGATTACGAAGAAGGCAAGAAAATTATAAGAGAAATTTTCAAACAAACTGAAAAATATAAAAGTGGAAAAGAAGCAGACAATGCAATGGAAGTGCTTATAGAAGAATGGCAATCTTTAAAACTTGGAAATATTGCTTGGCCTTTTTCTCAAGGAGCTTTTGATGCCTTTGTACAAGGAGTAAATTCTAAAAAACTAAATGGTTTTAGAAAAGACGAAAAAGTAAAAGTTGCAGCGGTAAAATATAGAAGAATAAAGGAAATCAATACAGTTAGAAATGATTTTATAGAAACTTTGATTTTTGAAAAAAATGACAATATCTTACCTACACTTAGTCATAGGCGAGGTGTTGATTTCTTTATAAATGGAGTGTCTTTTGACCAAAAAGTTGCCAAAAGCCCAACAAAAGAATTTAAAAAATATTTTAAGGATGCTTGGCGCAAAAAAGCAATTACAAACCCCGCACTTGTTGCAGAATATCTTTATAGATATCAAGACGAAGGTAGATTTGGAGCAGACCCAAGATTATTGGTTGTTTATATTGATGAGGATGTTTCTATAGACAAAATCAGAGAAATTATCAATACAAGTGATTTAAATAATCCAATCGAAATAAATTTTACCTACAAACATAAAAATTTAGGTGAAAAAAATTATAAAGTACCTTGTTTTGTAATCTTATTACACAATTAAAATTATGAATTATATCGGTAGTAAACTGTCACTATTAGGTTTTTTAGAAGAAGCAATCAATAAAGTCGTTGATAAAAACTGTAATATTTTTTGCGATTTATTTGCAGGAACAGGAGTTGTTGGAAGTTATTTTAAAAAAAAGGGTTATAAAATAATTGCTAATGATATTCAGTATTATAGTTATATTTTAAACAAACATTATATTGGAAATCATAAGGAATTAAGTTTTACCAAATTAGTAAAGGACATTTCAGAATTAGAAAAAATAGATATTAAGGAGAGAAAAAACTTTGTTTGTAATTACCTTTCAAATTTAAAAGGAGTAGAAGGGTTTATCTATAAAAATTATTGTCTTGGTGGCACAAAAAATAAAAAAGAAACAAGACAGTATTTTTCAGATGAAAATGGAATGAGCTGCGACGCTATTCGTCAAAAAATTGAAAAATGGAAAAACAGAAATTTAATTTCTGACAATGAATACTATTTTTTAGTTGCCAGTTTAGTTGAATCAATTGATAAATATGCAAACACTGCCTCTGTTTATGGTGCGTTTTTAAAAAAACTTAAAAAATCAGCTCAAAAAAGTTTAGTTTTGAAACCAGCAGAACTCATTATAAATGGTCAAAACCATGAGGTTTTTAATGCTGATATAAACAAAATTATAGAAAAAGTTAGTGGTGATATTTTTTATTTAGACCCACCCTATAATCATCGCCAATATGCAACAAATTATCATCTATTAGAAACCATTGCTAAATACGATAATCCAACAATATATGGAAAAACTGGTCTGCGGAAATATACTGAAGAAAAATCTCTATATTGCTCCCGTACACAAGTAAAAAAAGTATTTAAAGATTTAATTTTGAATGCTAAAGCACGTTATATCTTTGTAAGTTATAATAATGAAGGATTAATGACTCTGGATGACATAAAAAAAATAATGAGTTTACGGGGAAAATACGGATATTTCACTAAAGAATATAATCGTTTTAAAGCAGATAAAGAAGAAAACAGAAATTATTCTGCAAGCAAAACTACTGAATACCTACATTTTATTGTTTGCAAATAACCCTAAATTATATTTCAAGAAATATAGTAAAAAGGTTTTTTGGGGAAATATAAGAGAGGGATTATTCCAGCCGATACCAGTAAAACCAATACTTAACGAGATTTATCTAAAGGGTTACTTCTTGAAAGAATCTGGCACTCCGAAGCAGGAACTCTCATATCCATACCTGTTCCGTGGTCGCTATGGTCAAGAAATTCTCCAGCTGCACCAGCTGCTCTTCCAAAAGCAAACAATACAAAAGGTATTGAAACTGCTCTTTTTAAGGTAATCTTTTTATCTTTAAGAAGCCCCCATGAGATACCTAAACATACACACGCTATAGCAGCGTCTATATTGACTGCAAGCACCTTCGAAGTAGCACCTGTACCTTTAAGAGCAAAAGTAAGACGGTGATAAAAATCGAGAAATATGTTGTAAACACCTTCTTGTTCCATATACTTGCTTATTGCTTGCTCTCTTGGGTCGTAGTTTACTGGATTATCTTTAAAGACAGGATGACCAAGGCAAGGTATTCTATCATACTCCACTCCCGATTCTTGTGCCAAAAATTTCTGAGATTTAAAACGTTCCGCTTCGTTTTTAACAAGAGTTTCAAGCAGTTGGTCTGCCTCTTTTTTATCGTATGGGTCGTTAAGGTTGGTCTTCTCAAATATTCGTATAAGGTATTCTGTTGCTTCTTTACCGTTACCTCCATGGACTTCTCCAATAGAGGCAAGAGCTGCTATCATTCCTGTATGAGGTAGGTTACCTGCAGAAGCGGAAAGTTTTGCTGCTTGAGCCGATATTGTTCCGGGGCCATTGCTTAAAGAAGCTATCAAACACATCTCTACCAGTTCTGCCTCGAATTTGTGTTGGACAGGTTCCCCAAACCAATGTAAAATAACCGCTTCTGTCAAACTTCTGTTACTGATAAGTTCTGTTACAGGGGCTCCGTATATAGTTACATTAACTCCATCGTTCCCTGATGCAAAACTTGAGTTCCTCATATTCCGTTTTACCACATTTTTACCAAGTTTGTTTTCTGCCAAATGAGTAAACTGGGTAGCATACGGCTCAAGAATAGTGCCAGAAGAGAGTAAAAGTGAAACATGGAGTTTTTTGCCCAATGTTCCGTAATCTATAAACCAAGGATTAAAATGTATCGCTTTCCCGGGGCTAAAATCTCTATCCCATTTATGTACTCTTCTAAGAAGGTTTGCCGCCTCAGGTAAATGGTGGAGAGTCTGTATTCTAATACCCTTTTGAAGGGCGTTAAATTGAAGCGAATCTAAAAGTTTAGGAATGTTACCATATTTTTTTGACGGGTCAAAAGGTTCTATTCCAAAATATTTATCAAAGAGTGCCATCTTTTCTGAAGCGCCTGTCATACGTCCTTCAACAACCGCACCAGCATGACCTAAAGAAACGTCTTGTTTTTCAAGAATCTGCCCAGCAACATACACTATGACAGGTTTAGAAAACTTTGTTTTCCTCATCATATCAACGGCTTCTTTTTCGTATATACCTCCGGGCTCAACATATAAAACAATAAAACGTGTATTCTCATCTTTCTCTGCAAGTGCCAATAAATCTTTTAACGGAGTAAGTATAAGAGTATCTTTTCCAGTAGACACACCAAAAGATGTCCCTATACCAGCAGATAGAAGGTAGGTAGCCATTGTAGTAACCATATTTCCGCTATTAGAAATAATACAAGCGCTTCCTTTTTTAAAACTTTCTGGTGGGTTATCTCCTCCAACTGCACCCACTCTAACTCCATCGTGCACATTGATACACCCAAGGGTGTTGCACCCAATAATATCTACGTTTGCCTCTTTAGCAAGTAGATGAATTTTTGCAGTTACCTCTATTGATACGTGTTCGGTTATAACAAAAATTGTCTCAACAACATCTTTACCAAAATAAAGTATCTCTTTTACCTCCCCATAAACAGCCTCTGGGGGAGAATATACTATAATTTTATTTGGATGGGATTCTTTGGGCATAATTTTCATCAACTCCCCAAAGGTTGGAAAAACAGGAATTGTTTTGCCAGATTCATATTCAATAACCTGCCCTTCTTTCCCCAAAGCCCAACCGCCTACAATATTACCACAGTATCTCTGCGACGCAATTGTAACCTTGCTTGCTTCTCTTCCTGTGATATTGGAAACAGCAATTCTATCGTCTTTCTTTAAAATATCATTCAATGTCTTTGCTCTCATTTTTCCTCATAGAGTTAAAAGCATTTGCTAATTTAGCAGCATATTCAGCTACCATAGTAACTGGAGTATCATAACCAAATATTATATACGGTAACCCAAGACTTTCAAGTGTATCTTTCATAATTGACATACCTTTAGCAAGACGAGGACCACCACGCCCTATAATAACAGGTAGATGCACAGGTCCGTTTTCTTCCACATATTCACTTAAAGCATTTGCAATCGCCTGAAAAGTAACATCAATCATTGTATTGTTAGCCTTACCGCCAAGAATAAGAAGCAACGAAGCGTTCTTTATGTGATGTTTAAAACATATCGAAGCAGCGTCGTGCATTCTATCGTAAGAAGGGTTGCCACCAAAATCAGAAAGAAAAATTGGGTCGCCACCATAGTTCATAAGGGTTTCAATAATAATAGTAGAAGAGCCACCACCAAAAAGTATAGGTAACACCAGTTTCCCGCCAAGGTTGGAAACGTGTATCTGCCCTTGATGCGAAGATATAGCAAGTTCTTTCATTTCTTCTTCAAAAGGAGTGGTGCTGGCTGGGTATTCAGGGAAAGAGATTGCAAGGTTTTTTGCTTTAAAATTTGCCTCATCTAAGACAGCTTTAAAATCGCAAGCAAAGATTTTTCCAGCAGAAGTGATTCTCCAAGGATTAATTTCGCAAAGTCTCATTCCGTTAGAAATAAAAAAATCCCAGAAATCAACAAGGTTTCTTGAAAAAGGGCTAATTAAAGCGCTCGGACATTTCAGAGCAGTTAAAGCTTGGCTTGCTTGGTAGGCGTTTAATCCTTGATAAACATCAACAGGTATGGTCTTTTTATCTTTCTCGTCAATCTCTTCTATATCCATTCCACCTTTAAGAGAAATAGTCAGAGAAGGACTAAGGAAAGTTGTATTGTAAGTTATAGCAGTATATACCTCCATCTCTGCAGGAATATACTGAGAAAGATAAGCAGTACGTACCATCTTCCCATCAATTTCAGAATTGATAATCTTGTTTATCTCTCGTTGTACCTTTGATGGGTCTTCACAAACCTTAACCAGACCAGCTTTCCCTTTTTTACCTGCAAGAACATCTGCTTTTATAACGACCTTACCCCATTTATCAAAAAGGGTTTTCAGTTTATGCCTGTCTATAGGTATAACCTCATATTCTGGTACAGGAATCTTTGAACGTTTCACTAATTGCTTCAAAAATGTCAACTCAGTAATCTGATTCATTTTTCCCTCTTATGTTCAACCTATCACTATTACTAAATACTATACATTTTTTTTAAAGATAAGTCAAATAAATTATATATTGAGAGTTCTTCCATTGGTCGCTATAACGTCTTTGTAAAATAAGGCAGAGTCTTTTAGTATTCTTTTCTGTGTAACATAATCAACATAAGTAATACCAAAACGTTGTTTATATCCATCACCCCATTCAAAATTATCAAGCATTGACCATAGAAAATAACCTTTAATATCCACACCATCCTTATAAGCTCTTGAAAATTCTGACAGATATCTCTTTATAAAATCAACCCTTTGAGGGTCGCTAACTTTACCGTCAACAGTAACCCAATCAACGTTAGCCATACCATTCTCTGTAACTATAATAGGTAGTTTGTATCTTTCATAAAAAAACCTTGGACCCCAGTATAAAGCTTTAGGTGTAACTGGCCATCCAAAATTTGTAAGAGGTGTGTTTAAAGGAATTTTTTCAGGAACAACAGGATTATCTATCGTTTCTCCCTTAAACGGGACTCTTCCATTATATATATTGATACCAAAAAAATCGAGCGGTTGGTTAATAGTTTCTAAATCTTCAGCCCAAGTTTTAGGTAACATTTTTTCATAAAGATTTAGATAATCTTCTGGGTAGACCCCTTTATATACAGGGTCCATCCACCAACTGTTACACCATAAATCTTTTTTGGAACTTTTAAACATAAAATCTCTTGCTGTTTGTATGTCTTGCTCAGATTCGCTTGCAGGTATTCCCACAGTTCCAACTGGTGCGTACCCTATTGAAGCCTCTTCTCCTAACAACTTTCTTATTGCTTGAACGGCTTTACCGTGAGAAACCATAACATTATGTTTTATACGTATAATTTCTTCTATTCCGAGCATATCGCCAGGTGCAGCTTTATTTTCTTTATGCCCATATACAATAAAACATTGTGGCTCATTAAGAGTAATCCAATGTTTAACTCTATCCCCAAGTTTGTTTACCATAACCAAAACATATTCTGCAAACCAATCAGCACAATCTGAGTTTAGCCACCCGCCTTTACAGTAAAGTTCATAAGGGTAATCCCAATGGAAAAGGGTAACAAAAGGGTTTATACCAACCTTTAGCAGTTCATCTACCAACCTATCATAAAAATCTAAACCTTTTTCATTAACACTACCTATTCCTGAAGGAAGGACTCTTGACCAAGATACTGAAAACCTGTAAGTGTTGACACCCAAGTTTTTCATTAAAGCAACATCTTCTTTATATCTGTGGTAATGGTCGCATGCGACCTCGCCTGACTGTTGGTTCCATATATTGCCACCTTTTTTGCAGAACATATCCCAAACAGACGCCCCTCTACCATCTTGGTTGGCTGCTCCTTCAATCTGATAAGATGCTGTAGCTGTCCCCCAAAAAAAATCTTGTGGAAAACCCATATCATTCTCCTTTACCCCAAGAGTTGCATAGTGGGATGATTAAATTTTTATTCATACTTAGGATAAGTATGTAGTGATATATTAAATTGTACAATGTTTATCCTAAAAAAACAATTTTTCAGAATTTCACAGTTTAAAGTATAATTAAGGTATGTTGGTAACAAAAGAAGAGTTTGAAGAGTTAATCACAGATATATGGGCAACAATTCCTAAACTTATCAAAAAAAAACTTGATAATGTAGAGTTTTTTGTTGAAGATGGTAACAGTTCCAATATACTTGGTCTTTACCAGGGAGTTCCTTTCCCAAAAAGAAAAAATTCAGGTTATTCTCTTATAATGCCAGACAAAATTATTCTTTTTAAAAGAAATATAGAGAATGGTTGTAGAACGAAAGAAGAACTAAAAAAGAGAGTAGAGACAGTTCTTTTACATGAGATTGGGCATTATCTTGGCTTAAACGAATACCAGTTAAGAAAACTTGGGCTTTAAAACCACCCTACTCGCCCATTTTTTGAAGTTTACTGACCCTTTTTGAGTGTCTCCCTTTAAGGAAAGGGGTTTCTAAAAAAGTTTTCACCATAAGAATAGCAAGTTCATTACTTATTATTCTACCTCCAAGAACTATCACGTTTGCGTTATTATGTTCTCTTGCTAAAGCAGCATCATATATAGTGCAGGTCCTTGCTGCTCTTACCCAAGAGAACCTGTTAGCAGCAATAGATATACCAATTCCTGTGCCACAAATCAGAATACCTGTTTTAACCTCTCGTTTTTTTATACCTTTAGCAAGTTTTTCTGCAAAATCTGGGTAATCAACCGATTTTTTTATACTTGTTCCATAATCCTTAATTTCATAACCTTCTTTAATTAAAGCGTCTTTAAGAAATTCTTTCATATCGTAACCTGCGTGGTCACTTCCTATTCCTATCTTCATATTACCTCCTACAACAAGGGGTTATCTTTTGTAACCGATTCATAGCAACACAATCTCGGAAGAACAACCTCTTTAATAAGAAGAGATATCTTCTCTGTTATTCTTCTATAAAAATCGAGAGATTCTCCAAAAGGGTCTTCTACTCCAAGAACAGTTACTTTATCTTCAGCGTTAGGAAAGCGTAACAGAACTTTGTTTCGGTGTGCTTCTTCCATCACATATATCAAATCAAAGTTTTTTGCCATATAAGATGTTAACTGTCTTGAAACAAAATCGCCCATATCGATACCTTTTTCTGCCATTGCTATATATGCTAATGGGTCGGCTGTGCTTTCGTGAGAAATACCTAAGCCAGCCGACTCTACTCTAATCTGAATACCAGCATTTTTTAACATTTCTTTCAATAGGTACTCTGCTATAGGGCTTCGACAGGTATTACCTAAACATACAAAAAGAATTTTACCTCTCAGCAAACAAGGTGTTTTTTTTGTTACGTCCCATAAAGCAGATGGGTTCCTCTCAATATCTCCAGCTGATATAACTATATCTGCCATTTTTTTAAGAGTATCTGGCATCTCTTCAACAGAGATGGGGTTATTTTCACCTGAAATATTAGCGCTCGTGGAAGCAACCACTTCAAAATGTTTCGTAACTTCACGTATAAAATCGTAATTAGGTATTCTAAAAGCAACTTTACCGTCACCAGTAACCATATATTCCAAGTTTTCTCTACTTTTAAATATAAACGTAGTTGCTCCTGGCCATCTTTTTCTTATAAAAGATAGAGCATACTGAGGCATATACGCAAAACGTTCTGCTTTATTTACTTTATCTACAAATCCAATAAGAGGTTTCTCATAAGAGCGTTTTTTTATGCTAAAAATCTTCTCTTTTGCTTTTATATTAAGCCCGTCACATACTATCCCATAAACAGTATCTGTTGGTATTATGGCAACTCCCCCTGAGGCAAGCACCTTAGATGTTTTAATTGCCAATTGTTTAGTGTTATCAACCTTTAACTCAAAAACTTCCATATCGTCTATCCAACCCTATCTTACATCTATGTTTATAAGAAAGAGCTTCTTCTTTCTTGTAGAGGGATGTCCGTTTAAGTAGTTCATCAAAATCCACTAAGTGAGCATCAAAATCTGGGCCATCAACACAAGCAAACTTAACTTCACCACCAACTGTTACCCTGCACCCTCCGCACATACCTGTACCATCTACCATTATAGGGTTTAAACTTGCTATCGTTTTTATTTTAGATTGTTTGGTAATTTCACTTATTCTCTTCATCATAGGAATAGGCCCAGCAGTAAAAAGGTAATCTATCTTTTTGTTAGACGATATGAGTTCTGAAAGTATATCTGTGGTAAACCCTTTTGTACCTTTGCTCCCATCATCTGTAGATATATAAATCTCATTACTTAACTCTTGCATCTCTTTTTCAAGAATAAGAAGAGAACTGTTTCTTGCACCCATTATCGTGATAATGTAATTACCAACAGATTTAAAAGATTTTGCCATCCAATATATAAAAGCTGCACCAACACCTCCAACAACCATACAGACAGTACCATAGTTTTCTATATCTACTGGATTCCCAAGAGGTCCCACAATATTTAAGACTTTCTCTCCTTCGTTAAGCAGACCAAGTTTTACTGTTGAAGTACCAAGTTCTTGAAAAATTATAGAAACAGTACCTTTATTTTTATTTACGCCTGCAATAGTAAGTGGTATCCTTTCGCCTTTTTCATCAACCCTCAATACTACAAACTGACCAGGTTTAGCTTTCTCTGATATAAGAGGAGCTTTTAGTTCCATCCTTTTAATCTTATCTCCAAGCACCTCTTTCTTAAGGACTCTATTCACGTCTTGTTTCTCCTTATTTTATTTTTTCCCATTTAAGAAGGTTTGCAACACTGCTTAATGTTCCGCCATCCTGTATCTCTTTTCTTATCCTGTTTTCTCTTTCAAGCACATCCATCGCCCTATTAACAGTTTCTACTACTCTATCCTGAGAAACTACTGCAACTCCATCAGAATCTCCCAATATCCAATCATTCGGGTATATTGTCTGGTTACCTATCCTTATTGGAACATTTATTTCTCCAAACCCCTTCGGTTCTGACGCTTCAGGACATATTAGTGTTGCAAAAATAGGATAATTTAATCTTCTTATTGCCTCAACATCTCTTACCCCACCGTATATAACAACCCCTGCAACCTTTTTTGTTATAGCGCTACAGGTTGCAAGTTCTCCCCATACAGCAGGCGCAACCCCGCCAGCATCTATTATTATCACAGAATTTTCATCAGCAATATCTATCGCTTCCACAGGTTTTGCCCAGTCGCCGGGATATGTACGCACAGTTACTGCCTTACCACTAATTTTACAGTTATCCTTCAAAATAGGCACCACCCCTCTCACCCAACCTTGCCTATGCATAGCGTCTGTTAGGTTAGATGTAGATATTTTTTTAAAGAGAGCGTCTATACCGTCTAAAGAGGCTCTCTTGTATAGGTCTGTTTTTATAGAAACCTTATCTTTGAGGGCTTTATAAATATTTTTTACAGATTCTTCAACATTAACAGATTTTGTTATAGCTCCACCAACAATAAGTATAGAAGCCCCTGAGTTAACTGCTTCAACAATATTTTCAGAATTGATACCACCAGCCGCTGCAACAGGTATATCAACAGATTCTGAAATCTGTCTTATCAAAGAAAAATCTGTTTTACCTTTCATTTGGTTATCAATTGGAATATGCACCCCAATATAATGGACTCCAAGTTTTTCTACTTCTATAGCTCTTTCGGCGGAAGCAAAGTTTTCCATCAAATCCACCATAACCTTGCCACCATAATTTACGGACGCTTCAACTGCTTCTCTTATTGTACTATCAGAAGCTGCTCCCATTACAACCACTACATCAGCTCCTGACTTAAAAGCCATTTCTGCTTCAAATCTTCCTGTATCCATAATCTTCATATCAGCTATAACAGTCTTGTTAGGGAACTCTTTTTTTAGAGCCCTAACCACACCAATACCTTCAGATTTAATAAGAGGTGTTCCGGCTTCCACCCATTCAACACCTTCTTTTACAGCTTCTATTGCTACCTTCATAGCTCTCTCAGTTTCTGTAAAATCGAGAGCAATTTGAAGTAAAGGAAATTTGTTTTTAGATTTCAACATTTTGCCTCCAGTTATCGTCCTTTATTGTCAGTATCAAACTACAAACTTCTTACAAATAAAACCATCTTCATTTTGACTTATCATTAATATATCTGTGGTAGGAAATATTCAGCAAACCATCCACGCACTCTCATCCTGAGATTTTGTCCCATTAACTTCTTTGCACCCCCCCCAAGGGAATTGCCACACTAAGAAACCCCTCCTACGCCAAGAGGCGCTCGCAAAGACGGAATGGGGGGGGGAACGTAAAAAACGAAAGCGTAAAGCAAAATCCCCTCCACCTACGCTAAAATACAAGCTTCGGCGGACAAGCCTCATCCCATTAACCTCTTTGCAAACCCCTGAGGGCTCTCTATCCCAAGAACCCCCAAGGGTAGAGGGCAAAAAGAGGGAAGGTGTATGCACCGTAGTACCAGAGTGAGTAGACACCACATACGCTTTTCTTTTATGTCTTTAACTGCCGTTTTGTGGCATTGCGAGGAATGTCTTCTAATGACGTGGCAACCCTCGTATTTATCCTTATTATTTTTTTGTCTTTTATTCGTTAAAAAAGTATGTGTCTATTCACGAATTACAAGGTGCTACTACAACTCAAGCAAGAATCGGGCTGTTAACAAAAGGTTCAAGCCTTTTGTTCTTCTCCTATGTTAAAAGTCAAAAAATTCTACCCTAAAGACTTTTATTTTTAACAATTTTGTACTAACTGAAACTCATTAAAGTTTTCAAACATCAAATCATATTTCA
>Ga0172382_10002498_pt1 | contig 30628 bp, 30 predicted proteins | sample Leawel138RmetaG_FD_122245 | JGI IMG/M metagenome (GOLD analysis project Ga0172382, IMG submission 122245) | Leachate microbial communities from a municipal landfill in Southern Ontario, Canada - Leachate well 138R metaG | ecosystem: Engineered > Solid waste > Landfill > Unclassified | place...
TGAATATATGAAACATCTAAAGACTTTATAAACTCAATACTTTCTTTAAAATTTTCTTCAGTTTCACCATTTAGGCCAACAATTAAATCTATTCCTATAAAAGCATCTGGCATTAAAAGTTTTATTTTTTCAATTTTTGATTTGAATAATTTTGTATCGTACTTACGTTTTATTTTTTTTAGTACTTCATCACTACCGGCTTGTAATGGGATATGAAAATGCGGCATTATTTTTGGTTCTGTGGCTATAAAATTTATAATTTCATCTGTTAATAGGTTGGGTTCAATGCTTCCAATTCTGTATCTTTGGATATTTTCAACTTTTACTAATTCTTTTAACAAATCAAAAAATGTTTCGTCTGTAGATTTTCCAAAATCGCAAATATTTACTCCAGAAATAATAATTTCTTTAATTCCTTCTTCTGCAACAAGTTCGGCTTGTTTTACAATGTTTTTAATTTCAGAATTTCTACTTCTTCCTCTTGCATAAGGAATTGTACAATAAGCACAAAAATAATCGCAACCGTCTTGAACTTTTAAAAATGCTCTGGTTCTATCACCCTTTGAAATAGCTGGGAAAAAGCTTTTCATATCTTTATGATTTGTGCTTTTTAGTTCTGCAATTTTTTGTTTAGAAGAGTTTTCTATTATTCTTTCAATGTCTTCTTTATTATTTGCTCCAAAAATATAATCTACACCATAAATATTTTTAATTTCTTCAGGTTTTAGTTGAGCATAACAACCTGTAACAATTATTATTGCATCTGGATTTTTCTTTATTGCCCGCGAAATTGCATTTCTGCTTTTTTTATTAGCATTAGAAGTAACAGAACAAGTATTTATAAGATAATAATCGGCTATTTCGTTAAATTTTACAGATTTAATATCTTTTTCTGTAAAAAATCTTGAAATAGTTGATGTTTCCGCAAAATTTAATTTACAACCAAGAGTATAAAATGCAACTTTTTTATTTGATAAATTCATTTAAATAATTTTGACAAAATTATGAAAATATCCTGAGATAAAAAAAGCCACTTTTAAGCAATTAGCATATTTTAATGCAATATTTGTTTAATCAATTTTAAAATGTTTAGAAGTTTAGTTAATTTTAAAGTTTTCTTGAATACTGGAAATATCGGGTATATAAAACAAAATTTGCATAGCATATTTACAAAAAATTGATTAAATTTGCAATATGAAACTTGAAAAAATATACAACGAGAATTGTTTGATTACAATGAAAAATATGCCTGACAATTTCATTGACTTTGTAATTACCTCCCCGCCTTATGACGATATAAGGAATTATAATGGTTATCAATTTGAGTTTGAAAAAATTGCAAAAGAATTATTTAGAGTATTAAAAGAGGGAGGAGTTATAATTTGGGTAGTGGCTGATGCAACAATTGACGGAAGTGAAACAGGAACTTCGTTTAAGCAGGCATTGTTTTTTAAAGAAATTGGTTTTAGGCTACATGATACTATGCTATATTATAAAAATAATCCAATGCCTCAAACTGGAAATAGATATCATCAACATTTTGAATATATGTTTGCTTTTTCAAAAGGAAGTCCTAAAACATTTAATCCAATAACAGAGCCTACAAAATATCAAGGACTTGCCAACATGAAAAACAGAGGACAAAATGGTTCTCTTGATTATGAAAAAGAAGAAAGAACAAAAGAAAAGAAAGTTGGAAACGTGTTTTTTTATTCTATTGGCGGTGGAATTTCAACCAAAGATAAGATTGCATATAAGCATCCTGCTATTTTTCCAGAAAAACTTGTTGCCGACCAAATTAATACATGGACTAAGGAAAACGACTTAATTTATGACCCTTTTATGGGAAGTGGTACTACTGCTAAAATTGCATATTTATTAAAACGAAAATGGATTGGCTCTGAAATATCAAAAGAATACGTTGAAATTTCAGAAGAAAGATTAAAAGAACATACAATGAATAATTTATTTACAGAAATATAATATGGATTTAATCGAAAAAGGTTCTCAGACTGCAAAAAATGGTTTTAGAAATGAAGATGATATTGTAGAAAAGTTTAATAATTGGAAAAAAGACAAAGATGCTCAAGCTTGGCTAATTTCAATGAAATACAAACTTTCTGAAATTGATTATGTTGAAGCTGTAAAAATATCTGGTTGTAAAACTGATATTCAAGTACAAATAAGCATTAAATTCAAAAAAACACTTGTTTTATAAAGATTTTTATTATTTTTGTAGATAATAACACTCAAAATACTGTCGCTTTGTTTTATGGATATAGTTGTGAATGTGAAAATTTGTGGCAAAGTGGAATGAGTTACAAACTATTTTAAAAAAAGTAAAAATAATAAATCTAACATAGCATGAAAGAAATTGAAAACCAATTAAAAGAGACTATAGAACAAGTAGTTGAATTTAGGACAGATTATATTTCAAATGAACAAGCTGTAAGAACTCAATTAATTGAGCCTATTTTGAATGTGCTTGGATGGAAAACTTCTAATCCAAAATTTGTAAGACCAAATGCACCTGACGAAGACGGAAAGATACCAGACTACACTCTTTTGAAAAATGAGAGAAGGACACTCATAGTTGAAGCAAAGAATTTGTCAATCGACTTACAAGATAAGAAAATAATAGACCAACTTGCAAGTTATTGTTTTAAATCCGGAATTGACTTCGGGATTTTAACAAATGGTGTAAAATGGTTGTTATTCAAAACATTTGAGAAAAATCCTAAAGATAGAATTGTTTGGCAAGTTGATATTGAGGCTGATAAAATTGAATATGTTATAAGAAGTTTATCTTCTTTTTCTTATTCAAACATTGATACTTTAGATATTTTATTAAAAAAGAGCAAGGTGCTTGACAATAGTTGGAAAGAATTGGTTGAGTCAATTGATAGTATTGTGTCAATAATATCACAAAAGCTTTTAGAAAAAATTAAATCTACAGATCCATCATTCAAAATTGACTCTAATGATTTAAAAACTTTTACAAAAGGAAAAATAGAGGAGCTTTTTGAGTTAGCAGAAATTGAGGAAGAAGAAAAAGCTGATGAAAATGGCTCACTTGATACAAAAACTGAATTTGCAGAAGTTGAAGATGTAATTTTTAAAAGACATCAAAAAAGTAGAATACGAGAAAATATATCAGTTACATTCCCTGATAAGACTGTGTTTAAAAACAAAAAAGTTGTTGACACATTCGTTCAAACAATAAAAAAAATAGGTCCTGAAAATGTTATGTCATTGAACTTGTATCGTGCGGGAGTACCAATAGTATCAGAGGTTAAAGACGAATTTTACAATCAGCACAAAATCGGAAAATACTGGATTATGGTTCATACTTCTACTAAGGAAAAAATTGCTGTTCTAAATGAAATCAACGATAAATTAAATTTAAAATTGATGATTGAAACTTTTATGAATGAAAGATAAGCACTGTGATTACTACTTACACACTTGATGGTATAGTGTCAAAAAAAAAGCCACTTTTGAGTGGCTTTTAATGATTATTCTTAGTCTTGATGTTTATGTTTTCCACCGCAACATTTATGATTTTCATCTTTTTGGCCGTCGCAACAACAAATTTTTGCTTCACTAACTTCTAAATAATATCTAACTTCTAAGTCGTGATGTGTTTCAACCTCCTCGCCGGCTTCAACTTCAACCGCGCGTAATATTCCTTTAAGGTTAACATTTTCTCCAACTAAATCTTCATCAAAACTTCCAAGTTCTTCGTCAGCTCTACCAAATATTACTAAGTCTAAGTCGTCTTTGCTTGCCAAAAATATGTTTCTACCACCATGCTCACAAATATGTGTGCATTTTCCACAAACATTAACTTCTTCATCAATATAATCTTCAAGATTATCTAATAAAAAATCAACAGTCAGTTTGTCCTGAGTACATTCTGCGAATTCAGATTTTTTCTCAGCATTTTCATCATTCTTTTTTTCTGCATTATTACATGCCATTACCAACATCATTGCTGGTATTAAAATTAAAATTAGCTTTTTCATCTTCTTAAAAATTTAATTAATTATTATTTATTTAAAGGTTTACAAGTTTCAGTTTTTTCTACATCAAAACGGGTAAATTCCCATTCTGAATCTTCATTATTAAAAATATTTATATCATTAGTTTTTAACTCAAATACTAACCCGCTTGGCTTACCTGCTTTTGTGCTTTTTGCTGGAATACAAATCTCAATTATTTCACTTTTATATCTATGGGTAAATCCTGTGGAATATTCAATTTCAAATTTAATATTTGCGGGATAATCGTTGGTGTTTTTAAATTTTAAACGTATTTGTGCAGGGCTTTCTTTATTAAAAAACTTGGAATGAACAATTTTATAACTTATTTCAATACCGTTTTTATTTTCTAATTTATTTTTATAATTAAATTGAGCAAAACTGCTATAATTAATCAAACTTGCAAAAATTGTTAGAAATAGTATTTTAAAAATATTGAGTTTCATATAAAAATTAATTAATTAGACTTGGATTATTAAATTTTCCGATAAATAGGATAGAGCCTTTATCTTTTTCTTTAATAATAAAAACAAATGGACGATTTAAATTTATATATTCAGCTTGAGGAGCAGACTTTTGTCTAACAACAACAGCAGTTGCTCCGGCGGCTTCTGTACCTGTTTCGTCAATTTCAATAAAAGTTTGGTGAATTACATTATCTATCATAAGATTTTTTTTGCCGTTCATTTTTTTAAAATTTGCAGCACCGGAAAACGCTTGAACCATTCCCATTGAAATTAATTGTTCTTTTAATTTGTATTTACTTTCCATTTTAAATTTTGGAATTTGCAAATCAACAAGTTTTTCGTTTAAATTATTTTCATACTTGCAAAAATCATCAAAGTTTAAGTTTAAGCAAAAATCATCAATTTTAGTTTCTTTATCAGGCAGTAATATATACATAGATGCTTTGTCGTCTTTGTAGGCTAATTCAAGCATTGTTAGTTTGTCAGTTTTATAAAGGTTTAGGTTTTCTTTTATGTGCATATACGATGTTATATACTGACGATTTTCTCCAAAAAATAACATTTGTCTTGTTTGTGCAGGGTCAAAAGCAAATTTCCAATCTGCTTTAAAATAAATTGCATTTAATAAAACAAGGCGTGTCATATCGTCCAAAGAATTTTCATCAATTAATTCTTTAATTTTATTATTTGTGTTTTCTTCAACCCATTTGTTAATTTCGTTTCGTGCTTTTTCTCTATTGGCAGGGTTTACAAAGTCTGCAATTTTTATTAAAGCTTGATATTCTTTCAGCAAATTAATATAGGAATCTAAAAATATAAATTTATCTTGTGTAAGAGCAGAATTAACAATTTTAAATAAAGAAGCATTATTTTTAGAATAATAATCTAAAAGATTGCAAAATTCTTTATGTGATTGGGCTTGTTTTTTGGAAAAATTAAGAACTTTTCTCATTTCTTTTGCAGTTTTTCCTTTAGCACCATCATATGCCATTGATACTGCTGTTGAAATGCTGATAGGACTTACAAAAATATTTGTAGTATCTGTTTTTACAATTTCTTTAAAAATTTCAAATGCAAATTCATTATTATTATTTACTATATCAGCTTTTGATTGTGCAATGCCATTAAGTGCGAAAACACTAAAAACCATATAGATTAATATTTTTTTACACATATTTTATCGTTTTATTACTAAATTATTATGTCCTGTAATTTTATCGCAATAATAACATTTTAAATTTACATTTCCATCTTTATTTATAACTTTAAATTTTGTTTCTACATTTTCGTTGTTGGTAATACAGTGTGGGTTTATACATTTAAAATATGTTGTAATTGTTTCAGGCAATTCTACTTTTTTCTTTTCCACAACTTTAAAATCGCGAATAATATTAATAACCGCGTTTGAATCAATAAGTGCAATTTTATTAATATCGTCCATAGATGGAAATCTGTCGGCTATTTTAATAATAGCTTTTTTGCCATATTTTTTTGAATCTAAATTACTGCCTATAAATATTTGAGTATCAATGTTTTCTATTTCAATAATTGAAATAATTTTAAAAAGATTTTCAGCTTTAATATGGTCAATTACTGTTCCTTTTTCAATGGCTTTAACTTTTAGTTCACCTTTCATATTTTTATTTTTAAAATTTCATTTTACTTTACTCCAAGAATATGGCAAATTAAAGCCATTCTGACATATACTCCATTTTCTGCTTGTTTAAAATAATATGCTTTTGGATTAGCATCCACATCAATATCAATTTCGTTTACTCTTGGTAGTGGGTGCAAAATTCTAAGATTATCTTTTGTTTCTTCTAACATTTTATTTTTTAACACATAAGCATTTTTCACTTTTTCGTATTCTACTGGGTCAGAGAATCTTTCTTTTTGAACTCTTGTAACGTATATTATATCAGCATATTTAATGTTTTCATCAAGTTTATCATGTTCGTAATATTCAATTTCTTTTTCATTTAAAAAGTCTTTATATTCTTGTGGTAATCTCAATTGTTGTGGTGAAACAAAATTAAAACTAGGATTAAAATCAGACATTGCCATTAAAAGCGAATGCACAGTTCGTCCATATTTTAAATCTCCAACAAGAAATATATTTAGATTTTCTAAACTTCCTTGAGTTTTGCGAATAGAATACAAATCAAGTAAGCACTGGGTAGGATGTTGATTTGCTCCGTCACCTGCATTTATAATAGGAGTGGAGCTTATTTCACTTGCATATCTGGCACTTCCCTCAATTGGGTGTCGCATAATTATTAAATCAGAATAATTGCTTACTGTCAAAATTGTATCTTTTAAAGATTCTCCTTTGGCAACACTTGAGTTTGCAGCTTCGCTAAAACCAACAACTTTGCCACCAAGTTTTTGAATTGCAGACTCAAAGCTCAAGCGAGTTCTGGTTGAAGGTTCAAAAAACAGAGATGCAATTACAAAGTTTTCTAATAGTCTTTGTTTTGGATTATTTTGAAATTCCTCAGCTAAGTCTAATATTTTAAAAATATCTTCTTTGCTGTAATCCATAATTGATATAAGGCTTTTTCTGTTCATTTTATTTATAATTTTTTCAAAAAAAAACCGAAGCTAAAACTTCGGTTTTTAATAATTATTTTTCAATAGATAATAATTCAACTTCAAAAATAAGAGTTTCATATGGACCAATTAGTTGTCCTGCGCCTCTTTCGCCATAAGCTAAATCCCAAGGAATATAAAATTTGAATTTTGAGCCAACAGGCATATATTGCAATCCTTCTGTCCATCCTTTAATAACTCCGTTCAATGGGAATGAAATAGGCTCGTTGCGTGCATATGAAGAGTCAAATTCTGTTCCGTCAAGCAAAGTTCCTCTATAGTTTACTTTTACTGTACTTGTAGCATTAGGTTTTTCGCCTTCTCCCATAGTGATAACTTCATATTGTAAACCACTGGGAGTTGTTGTAACACCTTCTCTTTTTCCGTTTTCTTTTAAAAAGTTTTCGCCTTCTTCAAGTTTGCCTGCAGATTGTGATTTTTGCATTTCACTAAAAAATTCTTGAATAATTTGGTCGGTTTCAGCTATATCAATTTTTGCATTTTTTGCAATTTGATCTTTTATACCTTCTAAAATTAGGTTTATGTTCATTAAGGAATCTAAACCTTGTTGAGCAAAATTCGCTCCAATTTGAACTCCAATAGCATAGCTTGCAGAGTCAACTTTACTTGTTAAGTCGATTTTTTTATTGTCCACTTTGTTTTGAGATTTGCATGACCATGTTGTACTTATTAGCACAGCGGTCATAATTAATAAAAAAGAAATGTTTTTCATATCCATAAATTTTAATTAGGCAAAATAACAACATTATTTTTGTAAATACAATTTTTATTTAATTTTTTTATTAATTTTTTCTTAATAAAAGATTTAGGCATAAAAATTTATTTGTTTTTTGAATATATTTTTAAAGCAGGAACAAACATTTTAATAATAAAATAATCAAGCACTTTGGGTGGTAGGGCGTGAATTAAAAATTTAATTAAATAAGCCTCTTTAGTAACTAAATACCTATTTTTTGGATTTCGTTTTGTTGCAGCTTTATAAATCTTTTTTGCACAGCCTTCCACACTTCCTCCACCAATAGCCTTGGTTGAAGTTGTTAAATCTCTAACCAAAGTAGAATATGCTCCATTTTCATTATTTACCATTGTGGCATGAACGGTGTTTGCAAATCCTGTTTTAATTGGACCTGGTTCTATCATTGAAACTTTTATGCCAAATTTTTTGGTTTCCCATCGTAAAGAGTCAGAAATTGCCTTTACAGAATGTTTACTTGCTGCATACCATCCACCGCCGGGCATTGAAACAAAACCGGCTGCTGAGGACACATTTATTATTCGTCCACCACCGTTTTCTCTGAAAATTGGAACTATGGCTCTGCAAACAGCGGCTAAACCAAAAACATTGGTTTCAAATTGTTTTTTAGCAAGCTCATCCGATATTTCCTCAATAGTACCAAATTGTCCATAACCTGCATTGTTAACAACTACATCAATTTTAGTGCCTGACTTACTTATGTCTGTAAATAACTTGTTAATTTCTTGTTCATTAGTAACATCTAAGTTATAAGTTTCAGCACCAAGTTTTTTAAGATATTCTAATTTTTCTTGATTTCGTCCACTTGCGATTACTTTCCAATTTTTATTTAAAAATAATTTTGCACTGGCTTCACCTATTCCGCTAGTTGCACCGGTAATAAAAATGGTTTTCATTAAAAAATAAGATTTATTTTAAATTATTAATTAAATCTCTTGCTTTTATAAATTCGACTTTACCGTTTTTAGAAACTACAAGTTCACCATCTTCGCGAACTCTATCGTCAATTAGTCTTTGTCCGGCTATATCAACACCTTTCAAGATTTTTGTTTTGATTTCTAAAACTTCTGTTGTGTTCATATTTTAATTTTTTACAATTTTACTAAAAATTTCTGGATAATAAACTTTTTTTTCATTATTTTTATTTCCTTCTGCAACAAACTTGCTTGGAAACTCTGAATTATCAATAATCATCCAAAAGTCTGCCAAATCTAAATATAAATTATTCAAATTTTTCAATCCTGCTTTATATCTTCTATAAATAACGTCTGTGGGGATATTATGCCCGCCTTGTTTTACTCGGGTTTTTACTCTTTCTATTGCTAATTCGGGGCTATTTAACCAAAAATATACTAAGGTAACAAAATAACCTTGTGATTTAGCATATTGGATAAATTTCATGTAAGTTCTTGAAGCAAGCGTGGTTTCTACGGCAAAACAGTCTCCAAATTTTATTAATTCTTTTATTCTGTGCAACATTATTCTACCTGCATCTATCATAGCTTTTTCAGGCTGAAAAGGAGACAGCCCTTTTGCAATTTCATCAGCATTTACAAACTCTCTACACTTTAACATTTCTGGTAAAATTGTGTAAGAAGCTGTTGTTTTTCCTGCACCATTACAACCTGATATGATATACAAATTAGGCATTTAATGTTTTTTACAAATATACACTATATAACTTCGTTTGCAATTTTATGTTGTATAATTTTATTAATATTTATACACAATTCTTTTAAGTTTTTATGGAATTTGTTGAAAATCTGTAAGTTATAGGGGTTTTTAAAAAAAGAAAAAGAAGTTAAAAGTTAAAAGTCGAAAGAGCTTCTCGTTTTTCGCTACGCTCAAAACTCGAAGATAGCAGCCACTAATTACACGAATTTACACGAATTTTGGCTTCTTCGCATTTCGCTTCGCTCAATGCTCGAAGATAGACAAGGACTAATTTATACTAATATGGCTTATCGTTTTTCGCTTTGCTCAAAACTCGAAGATAGCAACCACGAATTACACGAATTTACACGAATTTTGGCTTCTTGCATTTCGCTTCGCTCAATGCTCGAAGATAGACAAGGACTAATTTATACTAATATGGCTTCTCGTTTTTCGCTTTGCTCAAAACTCGAAGGAAAACAACCACGAATTACACGAATTTACACGAATTTTGGCTTCTTGTATTTCGCTACGCTCAATGCTCGAAGATAGACAAGCACTAATTTATACTGATACAGCTTCTCGTTTTTCGCTACGCTCAAAACTCGAAGGAAAACAACCACGAATTACACGAATTTACACGAATTTTTTTAACTTCTTCGCATTTCGCTTCGCTCAATGCTTAAAATGACCGATAGTATCGGTCGGGCGGTGGGGTTGAATTTTATGCTTGTTTTGTCATGATTTTTGCAATAAATAGCAAAAATCCCGCCAAAACCCTCACTTTATTTTCAAAACCAATACCCTCATTCTTGATTATACGTAAATTTATAAATATAGTTTCGTTTTTTGCCTTCAAATCGGTTCGAGTTTTAAAAGTCGGAGTTTTTAATTTTATTGGGATAGTTTTGAGGGATATTAAAAATTCAACTCCTTCAGAGTTGCTGTTTATCGTTTATACTATAACCCGAGTTTCACTCGGGCTTATTAGTATTCAAGTCCTTTGGACTTGTAAAGTATAAAATCTGCAAGGCAAAAAATTTAGCGTTTTGCAAATATGCTGTAAGCTTAAAATCAAATGAAACTATAAGCAATATTTAAATAAGGCATACTCAAACTTGATTTAAGAAACATTTAATAGAAGCGCGACCACAAAGTGGTCGAATTTAAATAGCCGTAGGTGGCAACCTACGGTTATGAATGATATCTCAAGCCGCGACTCCAAAGGAGTCGAACAAAATTATTATTAAATAAAGTTGTATATAATAATCCAAAACTGTCCACCTAATTAATAAGTTAAAAGTTGAAAGTCGAAAATTTATAAAGTTAAAAGTTTGTAAAGTTAAAAGTAAAAAGTGATATAGTGTTGCGGCGTATAGTAGTATTATTTTTTTTTTAAGTTGGGTTTGTAGAAAAATATGTGAACGAGTTTTGGCGGGATTTTTGTTGCAAAGCAAAACAAAAATCATGACAAAACAGGCGGAAACAGGAGATTGCTTTTTTCTTTTGAAATATCAAAGGCTTAATTATTTCTTAGCTTAGACAATCCTTACTTTAAAAAATTTTCTCAAAAATTAAATTGTATTTTTAAAACTTGGCAGTTTTAGATTATTATATACAGCTAGTTATTTTATCTTCTAATTCTGTAAATTCATAATCTGGTTTTTCAATAAAAAGGTCGCCTTCAATTGTTTTAAGTTTATTAGTAGTCGCCATTATTGCGTGTTCCGATTGGTCTATTCCAATCCATTTTCTGCCATTTGTTTGAGCAGATTTTAAAGTTGTGCCTGAACCACAAAAACAGTCAAGCACAATGCTATTTTTGTTTGAAGAAGTTCTAATAATCAAGTCTAACATATCAGAATTTTTTTCTGTTGGATAAGTTGGGTATTGTGGGTCTTTATATTCCCAAATATCTTGTACTCTTTTTCCTTCTCTTTCATCTGCAAAAATTATTTTTCTTGGGTTTCCTGTTGAAGACCATTCTATTAAGCCTTTTTTGTCCCATTGTTCTAATGTTTCAACATCTGTTCTCCAATGCCTTCCTTTAGGTGGCATAATTCCTTTAAAAGCTTGATTTGATTTGCCGTTTTCTGTTTCGCCAGGTGCGTGAATAGGAACAGTTGTATATCTTCTTCCTTGTTTATCCATTTTTGAGAAGAGTTTTTCCAAATCCTTTTCTGTATATTTTTCTCTTGGCTCGTTCCAAATAGGATTATTTGATTTTGTGTAAAAAAGAATTAAATCTTTTACATTACCATAACCAAGTCTGTTAAAGTTTTTGGGATTACATTTAATTCTTGTAATATCATTTCTAAAATTCTCAATTCCAAAAATTTCATCCATTATAATTTTTACATAATGACCTATTTTGTAATCAATATGTAAATAAATAGAAGCTTGTTCAGACATTAATTCTTTCAATAAAAGAAGTCTTTGTTTAATAAAGTCCAAAAAATCGTTTCCAAGTAATTTGTCAGAATAAGCGATATCTCCATTTCTTGAATTACTAATTGTTGAAGCTCTACCATCTGTGATTGTAAAGTTTCCACCTGTTGCAAAAGGTGGGTCAATATAAACCAAATCAATCTTAGCTTTCAATTTTCTTTCGTTTAGCAAGTAAGTCAATCCTTTAATATTGTCAGATTTTATGAGTAAGTTTTTCATAAGTTTAAATTTATTAACTAATTCTTTATGGGCTGATTCAACGATCAAATGCAACATAATTATTTACAAATTTATAAAATATTTTTTAATGATTCTCATAATTTAAGTTTTTTCTTTGTCAGATTCAACAATCATATGAAATATAGTTAAATCTATTAAAAGAAGAGCTTTCGTAGTGCTATACTTTTAATGAATATTAATACTTATTTTTTTTTAAACAAATTATATTAAAAACTGTTATTTAGAACAAATCTAAATACTATTAATATGTTTAAAGAATATGAACCAATAAATAAAAAGATGTTTCAGCTGATGGATAATGAGGGTAAGATTATAAATAAAAAGTTTATGCCTGAAATTTCTACTGAAAAAATTTTAAAAGCTTATAAAGATATGTTATTTGCTCGTACTGCCGACCAAATGATTGTCTCTTATCAACGTCAAGGTAGAATTTTTACATATCCGCCAAATTATGGTCAAGAAGCAATATCCGGAGCAGTTGGTCAAATAATGAGAAAAGAGGACTGGTTGGTTCCTGCTTTTCGCGAAATGGGAGCTTATTTGGCAAAAGGAGCAAGTTTAAAAGAGTTGTTTTTGTATTTTATGGGATATGAAGATGGATTAAATTTTAAAAATGCTGAAAACTTTTTACCTTTTGCTGTTCCAATTGCAAGTCAGCTTTTGCATGCTTCAGGAATAGGATATGAAATAAATTATCGCAAAAAAGACCAAGTTGTTTTTACTTTTGTTGGTGATGGTGGTACTTCAGAAGGTGATTTTCATGAAGCTTTAAATTTTGCTGGAGTTTGGAAAGCTCCTGTAATTTTTATTGTTCAAAATAACCAATATGGAATATCAACTCCTTTTGAATTACAAACCGCCTCTGATGGAATTGCCATAAAATCTTATGCTTATGGAATTAAAGGTATTCAAGTAGATGGAAATGATTTCTTTGCAATGTATGCAGCTGTACAAAAATCATTTGAATATGCAAAAGAAGGTAATGGACCAGTTTTAATTGAAGCTATTACTTATAGAAAAGGAGCTCATACAACTTCTGACGACCCATCAAAATACCGTACAAAAGAAGAAGAAGAAGCTTGGGATGAAAAAGATCCTTTGAAAAGATTAAAGGCTTATTTAATTTCTAATAAACTTTATTCTGAAAAAGAAGAAGAAAAACTTCTTGAAGGCTATAAAAAGCAAATAGATAAAGAGTTTGTTGAAGCTGAAAATTATGCTGCAGTTAGCTTAGAGGATGTATTCAAATTTAATTATGCAGAAATGCCGGACGATTTGAAGCATCAAAAAGTTGAATATGAAAATTTTCTAAAATGGAAAGAAGCAAGAATGTAAAACTAAAAAACTAAGAAGATGAAAAAAGTAATGAATATGGTAAACGCAATAAATGATGCGTTAGATATAAAGCTTGCCGAAGACGATAGAATTATTGTTTATGGTGAAGATGTTGGACTTGAAGGTGGTGTGTTTAGACTTACAGAAGGTTTACAAAAAAAGTATGGAGTTGAAAGAGTTTTTGATTCTCCATTAGCAGAATCTGGAATTGCCGGTACGGCTGTGGGAATGGCTGTTGCGGGTTTAAAGCCTGTAATTGAAATGCAATTTTCAGGTTTTGCAAATCCCGCTTTTAATCAGGTGGTCTCTCATGTTGCACGTATGCGTAACAGAAGTCGTGGAAAATATACAACAGGAATGGTAATTCGTATGCCTTACGGTGGTGGTATAAACGCTTTGGAGCATCATTCAGAAAGTCTTGAAGCTGTTTGGGCTCATATTCCAGGATTAAAAGTTGTAATTCCTTCAACTCCTCACGATGCAAAAGGTTTGATGATTTCAGCTTTAGAGTCAGAAGACCCAATTTGGTTTATGGAACCAAAAAGAATTTATAGGGCTATAAAACAAGAAGTAGATACTGAAAAATTTAGTATTCCAATTGGTAAAGCTAAAGTAATTCAAGAAGGTAGTGATATTACTATTGTTGCTTATGGTGCAATGATTAGAGAAGTTCAAAAAGCTTCGGTTTTGGCAAAAAAAGAAGGAATTTCTGTAGAAATTATTGATTTAAGAACAATTTATCCTATTGATAGAGAAACTATTGCTCAATCAATTAAGAAAACAGGACGCATTATTACTGTTCATGAAGCTATAAAAACCTTTGGTGTAGGTGCGGAAATTTCTGCTTTAGCAATGGAAGAAGCCTTTTTGCATTTAGAAGCTCCTCCAAAGCGTGTGGCAGGATTTGATGTAATTGTTCCATATCCAAAAGGAGAGGGGCATTTTATGATAAGTCCTGAAAAAATATTTTATGAAATTCTTAGAACTGTTAAATATTAAAAGCATAAAACAATGAGATATATATTTAATTTTCCTGATATTGGCGAAGGTCTTGACGAAGGCACAATATTGGAATGGTATGTTAAAAAAGGACAAACTGTAAAAGTTGGAGATCCTTTAGTAAAAATGGAAACCGATAAGGTTGTTGCCGATATTCCTTCTCCAAGAGATGGTGTTATTGCAGCAACTTTTGGTAAAGTGGGCGAAACTTTAAATGTTGGTAATGCTTTGGCTGAAATTGATATTGAAGGAGTTGAAGGTGAAGCTGCTCAAGATTTGCTTAAAGAAACGCAAATTCAAATGGAAGCTGTTGAAGAAGAAGGAGCTGGAGTTGTTGGTACACTTGAAATTGCCGGTAATAATGCTTTTATGCCTGCAAGCGAAGAGGGAATTAAAGCTGAAAAGAAAGAAACTATAACAAAAACTAAAGCTTTGGCTACTCCTGTGGCTCGTGCTTTAGCAAAAGATCTTGGAGTAGATATAAATTTAGTCAGCGGAACAGGTCCAGGTGGAAGAGTTATGAAAGAAGATATTTCTGCCTTTAAGCAAAAACAATCTTATTCTGCTCCAAAAACTGAAAAACATATTGAAAGCAATGATGATTTGGTTGAAGTTGAGAAAATGACTCAAATACGCAAAACTATTGCTAAAAACATGATTCAATCTAAGCATAATGCGGCTCACATGACAGTTTTTGATGATATCGAAGTTTCTGAACTTATAAGATTACGTAAAAAATTTAAAGATAAATATCTTGAAGAAGGTGTTAAGTTAAATTATTTACCTTTTGTTCTTAAAGCAACTGCTTTGGCACTTAAAAAGCACAAATCATTAAATTCAGAAATGGATTTTGAAAATGGTAATATTATTTATAAAAAATATTATAATATCGGTATAGCAGTTGACACAGAAGATGGCTTATTAGTTCCTGTTATTAAAAATGTAGATAAAAAAAGTGTTTTTGAGCTTGCAAAAGAAATCGCAGAAATTTCAGAAAAAGCAAGAACAAGGAATATTAAACTTGAAGATATGAAAAATGGAACTTTTACTATAACAAGTTATGGTTCTATTGGTGGAAAATATGCTGTACCTGTAATAAATTATCCACAAGCTGGAATTTTGGGTATTGGTAGAATTTTTGAATCAGCTGTAGTGAAAAATGGACAATTAGCAGTTGGAAATGTTTTACCGATTTCTTTGTCTGTAGATCATCGTATTGTTGATGGTGGCGAAGTTACACGCTTTTTAAATGATATTTTGAATTATCTAAGTGAGCCAGTGACCATGATTATGGAATAATATTAGCTAAAATTATTGAATTATGAATTACGATTTAATTATAATAGGAGCCGGACCCGCAGGTTATGTATCTGCAATCCGTGCAGGACAATTAGGAATGAAAACTTTAATTGTTGAAAAATCAAAACTTGGTGGAATGTGCCTAAATTGGGGTTGTATTCCTTCAAAATCTTTAATAGAATCAGCAAAATTATTTGTTAAAGCAAAAGAATTAAAATCTTATGGTATTGACGGTATTGATAAAAATGCTTTAAGTTTTAATTGGAAAACTGCTGTTAGAAAAGCTTTTGCTACAACAACAAAGCTTTCAAAAGGGGTTGAGTTTTTATTGAAAAAAAACGGAGTAGAAACAATAATAGGAAATGCTGAAATCACTTCAACAAATTCTATAAGTGTAAACAATCAACTAATTGAGGCTAAGAACATTATTATAGCTACAGGTTCTGTTCCAAATTCTGGTGGAGATAGTGAATTAAGAATAGACGATTTTTATAATTTAGAAGCACTTCCCGAAAATATAGTTTTTTATGGAAATGGTCCTGTATCTGTTGAGTTTGCACAAATGGCCGCAATGGCAGGAGCAAAAGTTCAAATTTTTACTCAAGAAGATATTTTAGTGCCACAATTAGACGAGTATTTATTAGAGTTTTTGAAAAAGAAACTAAAAAAAGAAAATATTCAAGTAATAAATGATGAAAGTTTAATCCCTGAAAATGCTGTAAAAGTAAATGCAAGAAGGCGTAAAGCAGTTTTGCCTAATTCAAAACTTGAATTTAAACTTAATGAAAAAGGTTTTGTTGAAACAAATGAAAATCTTGAAACAAGTATTCCTGGAATTTTTGCCATTGGCGATGTAAATGGTAAATCTGCTTTTGCTCATTCTGGCTCAGCACAGGGTTTGTATGTGGTAAATAAGCTAAAAGGAGTGAAGGCAACTTATGATTTAAAAAAATATCCAATAAATATTTATTCTTCACCAGAAATTGCTCAACTTGGTTTTACAGAACAAGAGTTAAAAGAGCAAGAAATTGATTACAAAATAAGCTCTTTTCCGCTAAGTGCAAATGGAAAAGCAATTATCACTTCAGATACAGAAGGCGAACTAAGAATTTTATCAGAAAATAAATATGGTGAAGTTTTAGGTGTTCAAATTATTGCAGCTAATGCTACAGATATGATTGCAGAAGCATCGGCTTATATGAGCTTAGAAGCTACGGTTTATGATCTTGCTTCAACTATTCATGCTCACCCAACTGTTTCTGAGATTTTCTTAGAAGCAGGTTTAGAAGCAGTTGATGCCGCAATCCATAAATAAAATTTTTAGATTAATTTTTATTTTAATCCGCTTTTTCAGTGTTTAAAGCGGATTTTTTTATTTATTTGCAATAAAATTTTAATTTTGATAAAATTAAGTCCATATAATATTCCTGATAAAAACCTTTTTGAATCCAGAAAAAATAGTATTTTGGTTTGGCAACCTGATGCTGTTTATGTAATTTTAGGCCAAAGAGATAAGATAAAAGATGCTGTTTTAGAAGAGGCAATTTTAAAAGAAAAAGCTTTAGTAATGCAACGTCCCAGTGGCGGACATAGTGTTGTTTTAACACCTAAAACCATTGTGGTTTCTATGGTAATTTATTCTGATATGTTACGAGAAATTAAACAGTTTTTCAGAGATTGTAATATGAAAATAATTACTGCTTTGCAAAAGCAAGGAGTTGAAAATTTAGATATTAAAGGAATTTCTGATATAGTTATTAAAGACAGAAAAATTGCTGGATCTTCAATGTATAGAGCTAAAGATTTTTTATTTTTTCATGCTGTGCTTAATATTTCGGAAAAACCGGAATATATTTCAAAATTTTTAAAACATCCTAAAACAGAGCCAGATTACAGGCAAAATAGAAAACATTATGAATTTATTACTTCAGTTTTGGAGCAAGGATATAAACTTGATTTAGAAAAATTAAAAATTGATATTGAAAAAACTAATTGAACAAAGCATATTTTAAATAAAAATCATTATTTTTGCACAAAATTTAGAGCCATTAGCTCAGTTGGTTTAGAGCACTAGCTTGACAGGCTAGGGGTCATAGGTTCAAATCCTATATGGCTCACTAAAATAAAAATTTCAATAGAATTAGATATTCCTATAGAAATTATATTAAAAAGATTTTTTTGTAACTTGGAGAATCTAAATTATATTTTTTTTATTAACTTTTAATTATGGCAACTACATCGGTAAAAAATGATCCTATAGAAGAAGCAAAACGCTACGTGGCTAACGCTAAAAAGCTGTTAAAAGATAATGGAAAGCTAGACTCTCCTACAAGCACATATCAAGATAGTAAATATGTAAAAATGGCAGGCAATACATTATGGAATGGCTGTTTAATTGCCTTGGATGCGGCTTTCCCTAATGTTAAGAAAGAAAAGGGGCGACCTTCAATACAAAAATATTTGGAAGCGGTATCTATACGCGATAAAAAACTTAAAAATTATGTTCTAAACGCATATAATATAACTAACTTATATATGGGTTATGATGGTACGGGTAGTAAACATGTTGTTGACGGCGGTTTAAAAAACACCATATTACTTATAGACCGTTGTGCAATATTGTATGGCAAAAAGTAAAAATTGTTATACAGACAAACGTATGACAATATGATAATGCACATAAAAAGATATGCTAAAAATAATTTTCATTGTTTATTTTGTAATTTTTTTATTTCCGTTTGGATTTTATTAATTACATCTTTGTTTGCAATTTCACCGTCCAAGCTAAACACAATAAATACATTTCCTTTAAAATCATCTTTAAAACTATCAAAACTTGCTTTCATTCTTTCAGGAACTGAATAATTCCCAAAATTTGATTGTGCTGTTACAGGTTTTATTTGAATTCCAAAAGCCTTGTTTTTTGTAATATAACCAAGATAATCAATGTCTCCTGCATGGTCTAATTCTGATGAACTTTCTTCGAAACGCACATCAGGAAATATTTTTGCTAAACCGTCATTGACAACGGATTTTTTTCTTAAATAACCATCATAAGTTCGGTTTATGGTTAAATTGTAAATATAATTGTAACAATCTTCTTTAGTTAAAGCATTGAACGCTTCTTGCCATTCAGGAATTACAACTTCCGTGATTTTTTCATATAATCGTTCTCCCAATTCTTGTAAAATTAGTGGATGGTTTCTTAGTGCGTTATGTATAAATTTATCTTTCATCTATTCTAGAAATTTAAAACTTAAATTCATTCTACTTTTTTTGAGTGTTAAATCTAAACTAAAAATATTGTTTATTTCCACACCAAGCGGAGTCAGAAAAACTTGATCATAATTAGTGGTTGATTTTATTTTTCCAATCAACCCTAATTCTATACAATAATTTGAACACCAAGTTAAAAACTCATACATAGTTCGTTCGTTATATGAAACATTAAATACACCTCTAGCAATATCCAATTTTTCTTGGTCAAATTTGTTCTGTTTGGGTAACCAATTTCCTTGCGTTACTTCAAGAAAACGCATAAACCAATAAATATTTACCTTATGAATTTTATTATCCCAATTACCGTTCGTTAAAACTTTGAGTAATAATCTTTTTTGCTCATTAGTTAGGTTAATAGAAGATACATTTTTTGTATTATGAACGTATGGGTTGATATTTTCTACAAATATTTTTCCATATTCAGTTAGAGAGTATTTTGATTTTATAATCTCAAACAACTCAAAATCTAAAGCCAATCTTTCATAACAATTAAAATTTGTTCTGCTGTTACTGATATTATTGAAAGGAATAAATATTTCATTATCTGTCAAAATACTTTTATTTAAATCAGCAAATGTTTTCATTATTTTATTCATCCACCGAAGGAAACACATTGTATAGTTTTTGGGATTAGGTAATGCTAAACCAATATTTAAGCTAAGCCTATCAATAGTTGTTGAATAAAGTTCTTTTATTTTTTCTAATGAATAAGTTTGAATAATTACATCATTTTCTTTTCCGAAATTTTCAATGTTTTTTTGATTTTTTGAATTTGTTTCATTAGCATATAAAATACAATAATTAGTATTATCTGAGAATTTTACATTTTTATAATTTAATGTTTGAGCAAAGCAGTAGTCAATTTTTGATTTACTGTTTAGTATAGTTTCAAGTTCTACGATTAAGTGATTATTTTCTGAATTTGCTAAAACAAAATCTATGCGACCGTGATCAGTATTTATTTCTTGACCTATAATTTTTGAAAAATCAAAACCTAAATAACTCTGCAATATAGAAGGATTATTTAATAATGTCCATTGTACTAAAGATTCAACCATAATTAAGCTACATTTAAGTTTCTTGTAGCCAAAGTAATTATTCCACTTCCCATTATACTTGCTCCACCCGAAGTGTTCATAGTGGTTTGTTTTTGCCAAATTATTTGACCCATAAAATCAAAACCAATCATTTCACAAAATTTAATAATTTCTGTATGAATAGGTATTATTTTATAACGTCCATAATAGGTTGAACGAGCAAATTGATCTCCAATATTTATACATAAACGACAGCCTTGATGTAAAACCCTAAAACATTCTGCCCAAGTAATATTCAAGTGATTAATATAAGTCTCATAATCATCGTGAAAGCCTATTTGATTATCTGTGCCATAATCTTTTAGTTGCCAATAGGGAGGCGAAGTAGTAATCAAATGAACACTTTCGTTTTTAAGTTCACTCATTTGCCTACTATCTCCGTTTACAATTGTATGTGTTGTTTTATTCATCATTGTTAAAAAACTTAAATTGGATTGTGAGCTTCAAAATTATTAATATTTTTTAGAATTAAACTTTGATTTTAAGTAATTTTTTAATTGCCCATATTTTTTTAGCATTGTATTTTTATTTTTTCCAAATATAAATAAAATTTAACAAAACTAACAATTTATTTTATAATTTTTTCATATTTTTCTTTTAAATATTGGAATATATGTATTATCTTAGTAAGACTAATTTTTTAAAATTTATTTCAAGCGTTTAAGCTAATTCTATTTCAAATGTATTTTATAAATTTTAGAATCTATTTCAATAAAATATATTCCTTTGCTTAAATCCGACAAATTAAGTTTTTGATTTTCAAGCTCTTTTTTACAAATAATCCTACCTGATAAATCTATAATTGAACATGATTTGTTTTTAGCGTTTTCTATAAAAATTATTCCATCAGAACTTGGATTAGGGTAGATATTTATTTTATTTTTAGCAGAATTTTCATCAATTAAGCTATAATCAATGCTTATATAGTAATTTTTACAAATTTTCTCAGAATCACAATTTCCTTTATAAGCAGTTAGGCAAACCTCATAATTACCGGATTCAGGATATAAATGTGTAACTAATTCATTCATATCATATTGCCAAAAATCTTCATCATCGCCAAATTGCCAGTAGCAAGAATCTGCATTTTGAGACGAATTTAAAAAATATGATTCTGTATTTGACAATAGGGTTAGATACTCAAAATCTACTCTAAGTTTGGTGGTATCAATATTCCAGGTGTCTAAACTGTCGGCAAAAACACTCCAAGCTGCATTTTGTAAAATTTCTGCTTGATTTACATTAATTCCTGAACTTATATAAGTTGAGCCTACAGGTGATTTATGAAAAATTGTTGAATAAAAAGTACAAGCAGCTAAATAAGTTCCATAAACGCTTGGGTGTGAATTATCAGCAGAATAAAGCTCTATTTCAGGATTAGTTTCAATAATTTTTGCAAAAGCCATTCCAACCGGACTTAGCCAGGCATCATTGTTTTCTGCCATTTCAACATAAGATTGACGTAAACGCCATTGCATTCCTTGGTAAGTACAAAGAGGTTGGTAATTTTGACAATTTGATTGATCTCCATACTTATGTCCCCAAGTCATAAAAAAAATAATTTGAGAACAAATATCATTTTGTCTAATTGTATTACAAAGCGATTCAGCATAAGGATAAACTTCGTTTGCAACTTGACTTGGGGGAAAAGAAGGTTTTTGACTTTGCTCTTGAAGCACTACATAATCCCAATTGCGAGAATTAATTAAATCTAAACTTGTTTGGTTTGTTGAATGAGATTGAAAGGAAAATCCTCCCGGGGCTATCATTTCTGTACTTATTTCTTGGTCAAAAGATGTAGCAATATTTTTTAAAGCAGTTGGTAAACCTTCGTTATAATATGTGTAGGAATTTCCTATAAATAATATGGATTTTGATTGGGAAAATAAACTAGACTTGCATAAAATCAATGCAATGTAGAGAATAATAATTTTGATTTTCATATGTTTAATATTTAATAGTTTAAAACTAAACGTAATTTTTGATTAAAGTTGCTTTATTTCTTTTTAAAATATTTCATATAATTTAAGTCTATTATTAAAGTGAAAATCAATAAAAACATCCAAGGTAGAAAAGTAGTGGACATTTGTTGTGGCAACCAAAACCAATTAAGTAAATGTAATAAAAGAATTATTAAATATCCAATTTTAATATATTTTAAATATTTTTTTGTCCATGAAAAAATTAGAATTAAAAAGGCGGGGATTGTCCAAATAGTGTTTAAATTATAAAGCACTGCAATATGTTCTGAATAAAGTCCAAAACTTAAAATAAAAACCCCGAGTAATCCAAAAATAGAATACAATAAATATTTGAAAAAACCTCTTGTTTTTGGTATTGAAATTAAACTTGCAAATGCTATTACAATAATCCAAGGTAAAACATATCCAAAATCAACACCTTGTTTTGTTTTGGGCGAAGCATCTAAGATGATTTTTGAATTTTCTGCATATTCAGAATTTTCACAAAAATCGTGGATATAAACAGGTAAAAACATATATTGCTCAGCTGGTACTTTTTTATCAGTTTCTAAACCTAAAATAAAATTAATTCCAAAATCTATCCAGTAATTCTTTTTTAAAAAAGGTATTAAAAGCTGTCTATAAGTTTGCCCTTTATAATTGGATTTTGAAAAATCAATGCGATTATTTGTAGCTTCTTGAATAATATCTCTAATTTTAGTAGCACAATTATCATATAAAAAATCATATCTATAATAGCGAGCTTCAGAATTATAGTAAGCTACTAAAAGGTCTAATATTTTTTGTTTTTCCTGTTGATTTAAGTTTAAAACTTGCTCTTTTATTGTTCTTTGTGTTTGTTTTGAGTAATAAATAAAACTTTCGTAACTACTGTAGCTCAAGGTGTAATTTAAAGTTCCTTTAGCAAATTGAGTGTAAAAATCAGGTGTATCAAAGTCAAAAGTACCATAATTAAAAACAATATCTAAACCCAAGGAATCGTCTTTTATTCTCAAAGCAGTATGTCCGAAATACGCATAAAGTTCATAGCCTTCATCTTGAGTTAGCAATGTAACTACTGCGTTTTTACTTAATTCTTGAGAAAATGAATTATTCAAGAATAATAAATTTGTTAAAAATAATAAATATAAAATTTTTTTCATTTTCCATTTTTTTTACTTTGCAAATTTAAGGAAAATTCAAGTTTAAACTTAATTTTTTCTGTTATTTATTTTTATTAACGTTCTTTTTACTTAATTTTGTTGTTTATTTGATATTATTTTATTTTTATTTATTTAGATTATGACATTGTTAAAATTTCAAATCACTTTATTTTTTCTTTTAATTTTTAATTTATCAGTATTTTCTCAAAATTTTACTAACAGTAATCTTCCAATTGTTGTGATTACTACAGAATTTGATACTGTTAGCGGTAATTATCAAAATATTCCGGATGAACCCAAAATTTGGGCAGATATGAAAATTATTTTTAGACCTGATGGGTCAAGAAATTATTTAACAGATATAGATTCAGTGGAATTTTTAAGTTATGATGGAAAAATTGGTATAGAGCTACGTGGTTCAACTTCTCAAACTTTAATAAAAAAACCATATGCTTTATTTACTTTGAACTCGGACGGAACCAAAAACAATGTTGAAATACTTGGAATGGCAAAAGAAAACAATTGGATTTTACATTCATTTGCTTATGATTCAACTTATTTGAGAGATCCTTTAATCAATTTTATTTCCTCTGAAATGGGCAATTGGGCTTCTGATTATAAATATTGCGAACTTGTTGTAAATAATAATTATAAGGGTTTATATGCTTTTGCAGAAAAAATTAAAATTGATAAAAAAAGGGTAAATATTAAAAAGCTAAGCGAGTTTGATAATGAATTGCCAGATCTTTCGGGGGGATATATTATTAAAGCCGATAAAACCACAGGAGGCGACCCTATAGCTTGGACTATGGAAACATATTCAGATTCAATTGAAGAGATTAATTATATACATCATAGGCCTAAACCTGTTAATATCACAGATGAACAACATGAGTATATAAAAAATTATTTTACAGCTTTTCAAGAAGCTATGGACAATAATAACACTTCTATTCTTGGTGGTTATCCCTCAATGATTGACATTCCTTCGTTTATTGATTTTATTATTTGTAATGAACTTAGCTCGAATGTTGACGCTTATGTTTTAAGTACATTTTTCTTTAAAGATAGAAATTCAAAACTTTGTGCAGGACCTATTTGGGATTTTAATCTTTCTTTTGGAAATGACTTTAAACGCTGGAATAACGATAGGAGTAAGGTTGATGTTTGGCAATTTGATTTCGGTGCTACCGGCTCTGAATTTTGGTTAGATTTATTCAATGATGAAGAGTTTAACTGTTATCTTACTAAACGTTGGAAAGAATTAAGATTTGATGGCGAAATTTTAAGTTATGATAATATAGAAACCAAAATTGATTCTATTTCTGAATTAATTGCCGAGTCTTTGATAAGAGAGGAGCAAAGATGGGGAAGTGTAGGAATACATCAAACTCATGTTGATTCTTTAAAAACTTGGTTAGTTGAAAGATTAGACTGGATGGTTCAAAACCTAACAGATTGTGAAATATGTGCTGAAATTGAAGTTCCAAAACTTGTAATAAATAAAATTCATTATCACCCAAAAGAAGAATTTGCTTTTGATAAAGATGATTTAGAGTTTATTGAAATTATAAATAATAGTGAAGACGATATTGATTTAACTGGGATTTATTTTAAAGAAACGGGTTTTGTGTATAGGTTTCCCGATAACTATATTGCAAGTCCTTTTGAAAGTTTTTATATTGTTTCTAATGCCGAAATATTTGAGGAATTTTATGGTTTTACGCCTTTTGGTCAGTTTACAAGGCATTTATCAAATAAGAGCTTTGATTTATGCTTAGTTGATGCATTTGGAAATATTATTAATCAAGTTATTTATGAAGATTCTTATCCTTGGCCTGAACTTGCTGATGGGGATGGTCCTTATCTAAGTTTAATAAATCCAGATTTAGACAATAGTCTTGCTGAAAACTGGGTAGCAACTAATGCCTTACCAACTGATATAAATAATCAAATTTTTACTCCTAATATATTTGTTTATCCTAATCCTTGTTCTAATATTTGTATAGTAGAAAGCGAAGAACTTATAAAAAACATTTCTTTACAAAATATTTCTGGTCTTCAAGTTTTAAATTTCATGGATATTAAATCTTATAATTATAGTTTTCAAGTCTCAGACTTAAGCAAAGGAGTATATATTTTAATAACAGAATTTGAAAATGATATAATTCAAACGACAAAATTAATTGTTTTTTAAGCCTATTCATACAAATATCTTTTTATACTTTTTTTAGGCGTTTTTTCAAATTCTTCTTCACGGATAATAAGTTTTTTAATTTGCATATATGCAGGTAAATCTTCATTTACACGCTTTTGATAATGATTTAAAACCTTTTCTACTTGCTCAGGTTTTAAATTAGAAGCTTTAATTCTGTCTTGATCGGGATAAATAAGAGCAGTAATTGCACCGGAACGACTAACAACAACAATTTCGCTTACAAGAGGAAAATTATTAAACTTAGATTCAATTTCTTCAGGATAAACGTTTTGACCAGAACTGGTTAAAATCATACTTTTACTACGTCCTTTTATAAATAAATAACCGTCTGAATCAATTATTCCTAAATCACTTGTATGAAGCCAGCCATCAGCATCAATAGCATTTGCTGTCTCTTCTTCATTTTTATAATAACCTGTCATTACATTTTCTCCACGAACAAAAATTTCTCCAACCTTTCCCTCTTGAGTTGAATTAATTTTCATTTCTAAACTGTCAACAACTTTTCCGGCAGAGTAAATTTTTGTAGTTTTCCAACCGTCATATGTAATTAATGGACCACACTCTGTCATTCCATATCCTATAGCAAAATTAAATCCAATTTTTTGCAAAAAAGTTTCAACTTCTCTATTCATCTTGGCTCCACCAATAACAATTTCTTTAGCTTCACCACCAAAAGCTTGATTTAAAGAGTTTCGTATCTTTTTATGCAACAAGCCTTTAGCTATAGGTATTTTAAGTAAAAATTTAATTGCTGGTTTGTCTATAGTAGGTTTAATTTTATTTTTATAAATTTTTTCTATTACAAGAGGGACAGACAAAACAAGTCGAGGTTTTATTTCGTTAAATGCTTTTAAAATCACTTGAGGCGAAGGTAATTTTCCTAAAAATATAATTGAACAACCAAGAGTGAAAGGAAATAAAAACTCAAAAGCAGCTCCATAACAATGGGCTAAAGGTAAAAATGATACTATTCTATCGCCTGATTCTAAAGGCATATTAGCACGAGCATATCTAACATTAGCTGCTAAAGAATTATGTTGTAACATAACGCCTTTTGGCTGACCTGCAGTGCCTGAAGTGTAAAGTATTGCAGCAAGTTCAGAATTTGGAATATGTTCTAATTTAAAATCTTTTTGTGAAATAACATTTGGATTATTATCAAATAAAATGTTTTTATTTGAAAAGTCGTGGGCAATCTCAAAATTATCTAAATAGTAAACTGTTTGTAATTGTTCAAACTTTGAATAATCAAATTTTTGACAAATAAATTCCGAAGCAAACATTAATTTTGCATCAGAATGATTTGTTAATGAGTAAATATCTTTTGAGGTAAAATCTTGCAATAAAGGAACAATTACTGCACCATAACTAACTGTTGCAATATAGATTAAACCCCAATTAGCTGAGTTTTTGCCAACAACAATAATTTTATCACCTTTTTCAATTCCGCACTCGCGATAAAGCTTGTGAACATTGTAAATTTGATTGCCTAATTCCCCAAAACTTAAGCCACCGTTTTCGTAATCTTGCAAGGATATTTTGTCCCAATTATTTGCTATCGCGTTTTCAAAATAAGCTATTAAATTTTCTGCTATCATAACAATAATGTATTTTTTGTAAAATTAAATAATTAATTTGAAATATAATGATTTTAAAAAGTATTATATAAACAGCAATAAATTGTTTTAATCTCTATGGTTTTTATAGATGAAATTTTGAATTAAATTCATTGTTCCATAAATGAATAGGTGATAGTGCCGGTTTCTGTTTTTCCACCTGAAATTGCAGAAAATTTAGATTTTAAAGCAGCGTTTTTTGCTGCATTGCTAATACAACTTGCATCACCGCTACTTTTTGCTGAAATAATATTTACAGATTTTACACTGCCATCAGGCGAAATATTAATCCCAACAACAACACGCCCACCATTTTCACAAGTAAATACAGGAACATGTATATATGTTTTACCACGATTTGGATTTTGCAAGTCAACATAAACCAAAGCAGGACCAGAATAATTTACTGTATTTTTATTCTTAGTATCATCCTTGTTTTTTTCATTAGAAGAATTAGGCTTTTCCTTATCTTTTAAATAATCTTCATAGCTTGTATTCATCATCTTATCATACTCGCTACCATATTTTTCTTTTAAAAGTTCTGTTTCATATTTTTGCCTTAATTCTTCTTCACTTAGAGCATTTGCATCGTTAAAATACTTATTATTAGGATTATTAGCTCCAATATTTCGTATTTCTTTTAAATAATTTTCAATATCAAAATCTTCTATAGAATTTTCATCTTTTAAAATATCATCTTCATTTTCTAAAATTTCTTTTAAAAACTCAGGTTCAATAATAAAATACTCTTCATTATTTGGATTAGGTTCAGCAAGCTTTAAACTCATAGTAATAACAAGTATTATTAAGTGAAACAAAATAGTTCCAAGAATACCGTTTATATTTCGTTTAAAAAAGCCTGACATAGAATGCAAAATTAAACATAATATAGATTGCTTAAAAATTATTTTTAAAAGTATTTAACATATAGAGGTTTAAAAGAATAAAAATCACTTAGATTTCTGTCTTTTATCCAGTTTTATGGTTTTCCTATTTGTTTTCCACCTCCGTTTTCTTGGCTGTACAATTACTTTATATTCAGGAGCAGAGCTAAAACCTTCAGGCAATTTACTTTTTGCAATTTCTCGCTTCAAAAGTTTTTCAATTCTATTAAAATTTGAAATTTCATTTTCATTAATAAAACTAATTGCCATACCAAGTTTTCCGGCTCTGGCAGTGCGACCAATCCTGTGAACATAATCTTCAGCTTTTTCAGGAATATCATAGTTTATAATTAAATTAACATCCTCAATATCAATTCCGCGTGAAAGCAAATTTGTTGTAACTAAAATATTAAAATTTCCGCTTTTAAAGTTTTGTACGGTTTCAATTCTTTCTTCTTGAGTAAAATTTGAATTAATTGAAGAATGTTTGATTTTACAAGTTCTTAAATATGATGAAATTCTTGAAACGCTGAGTTTTGTTCCTGCAAAAATTAAAATTTTATTGTTTTTAAAATTATTTAAAACAGTATTTAATAATTTTGCTTTATCTTTTTCAAAAACCATAAATACTTTCTGCTCAATTTCTTCGGCAGGCAAAGAAAAATTCAAATCAATAAATTCAGGATTTACTAAGATTTCGTCTGCAAGTTTTTTAATAGAATTTGGCATTGTTGCAGAAAATAAAAGATTTTGGCGTTTTTTTGGCAAATAGGAGATAATGCTCATTATATCAGCATAAAAACCCATGTCAAGCATTTCGTCAGCTTCATCCAAGACTAAACTAAGTAATTTATTAAGATTTACATATCCTAACTTTAAATGAGCCAAGAATCTTCCTGGAGTTGCAACAATTATATCAGTTTTATTTTCTAAAGCATTTCTTTGTTTAGTGAAATTTTCTTGATTACTACCACCATAAACAGCTAAAGAAGAGATGCCGGCAAAATATCCTAAACCTGCAATTTGCTCTTCTATTTGAATGCATATTTCACGAGTAGGGGCAATTACCAAAGCTTTAATTCCATCTCTTTCAGAATAAAGAATTTTATCCATTATAGGAATTAAAAAAGCTGCGGTTTTTCCTGAACCTGTTTGTGAGCAAGCTAATAAATCTTTATTTTTTAAAATTATTGGCAAAGTCTTTTCCTGAATAGGAGTAAGCTCTTGATAATTAAAACTATCAATACCGTCTTTTAAACTTTGTGCTATATTTAATTCTTCAAATTTCAAATTTTATTTTCCTTTACGTTGGAAAAGCTTTAAAGTGGATTTGTTGTTTTGCATAAATACGCCTTTATTAACCAATCTAATATCTTCAACAGTGTAAAAAGCACCTTTATTGTAAACGTTGATTAAATCAATTAATTCTTTTAGTTTTTTTCTACTTACTGTAATAAACAAAACATTTACCGGACCTGTAGCTCCTTTTGCATCCATATGAGTATGCCCATATCCGTTTTCTTTAAGCGATTCAATTAGCTGATTTGCCGGGCTTGCTGTAACTAAACGTAAACCAACAATTCCCATTGCAATTTTTTCTTCAACAAGCATGCCTATATAATTGCCGGTAGCAAAACCAAGAGCATAAGCCAAATAAGAAACCCAGTTGTCTAAGTTGCTCATAATTTGACTAATGGCAATAATCCAAATTAAAATTTCAAAAAATCCTAAAATAGGAGCAAGTATTTTTTGTCCACGTGCGACTAAAATTATTCTGATTGTTCCTATAGTAACATCGCATATTCTTGCTAAAAATATTAATAAAGGCAAAATAATGTAAGCAAAATAATTAAATTCCATAATTCTTGTTTTTTTGCAAATATAAGAAGTTAAGTTTAATTATCTAAAAACAAAATTTATAAATTTTTGTTTATCTCTTTAAAATATGTTTAACTTAATAAATAATTAAAAATGGAAATTTTATATACAGCTAAAGTAACAGCTTCAGGCGGAAGAAACGGACATGTAAAAAGCTCTGATGGAATCATAGATATGGATGTAAGAATGCCAAAAGGTTTGGGCGGACAAAATGATGATTATGCCAATCCAGAACTATTATTTGGAGCAGCTTATTCGGCTTGTTACGATGGCGCTTTGAATTTAGTTGCCAGAATGGAAAAAATTAAAATAACAAGTACTACTACAGCAAATGTAAGTATTGGAAAAACAGAAGATGGTGGTTTAGCTATTTCTGTTGTACTTGATATTGATGTACAAGGTGTTGATAAGGAAACTGCACAAAAACTTATAGAACAAGCACATCAAGTTTGCCCTTATTCTAAAGCAACAAGAAATAATGTAGATGTTGTGTTGAATTTACTATAATTTTTCATTAATGTGTGTTTTTTGGTTTTGCCCTGCTAATTTTTAGTAGGGCTTTTTTATTTTCTTCATTAAAAAACAACTCCCTGTTTCCGCCTGTTTTGTCATGATTTTTGTTTTGCTTTGCAACAAAAATCCCGCCAAAACCCCACAAAACCCCACAGATCCCTTATTCTTCAA
>Ga0172382_10002499_pt1 | contig 30617 bp, 28 predicted proteins | sample Leawel138RmetaG_FD_122245 | JGI IMG/M metagenome (GOLD analysis project Ga0172382, IMG submission 122245) | Leachate microbial communities from a municipal landfill in Southern Ontario, Canada - Leachate well 138R metaG | ecosystem: Engineered > Solid waste > Landfill > Unclassified | place...
CCATCACCTGAAGAAACTTTTTTTCCATCTTTAAAAACTCCAATAACACGACTAAGGCTCTCTAATTCAGTATATCCGATAAAAATATCTTCTTCTTTAAACTTCAACATATCTTCATTTTGAGTATTCATAGAGTCATTATTTCTTCTAGCTTCTCTTGCTCTTTTTCTTTGAAGTTGAAGAAGCTCATTAAATCCAACTTCATCAACTTCACATCCATGTTCAGAAGCAACTTCACTTGTTAATTCAAACGGAAATCCAAAAGTATCATATAGTAAAAAGGCTACCTCTTTATCAATTAGTTTATTATCACTTGCCTTAATGTAATCTAATAACTTTTTTTCACCTGACTCTAAAGTCATTAAGAACTTTTCTTCTTCCATTTTAACAAGTTTAGTGACTAATTCTATCTTAGTGATTAAATATGGATAAGCATTCTTCATATTATCAACTACAACGCTAACTAATTTATATAGGAAAGGCTCATTCATTCCTAGCTTTTTGCCAAATCTTACAGCTCTTCTTAGTAATCTTCTTAATACATAGCCTCTACCTTCATTTGAAAAAGTAGCGCCATCACTTAATGAAAAAACAACTGTTCTTGTGTGGTCAGCGATAACTTTATATGCCATCTCACCATCATATTTCCTATTAACTAATTTTTCAACTTCATTGATAATCGGCATAAATAAATCAGTCTCATAGTTTGTATCAACACCTTGAATAACACAAGCCATTCTCTCAAGTCCCATACCAGTATCAATGTTTTTACTAGGAAGTTCTTTATACTTATCTCTTGGAACTCCATTCTTTGCATTATATTGACTAAATACAATGTTCCAAATTTCAATATATCTTTCGTTAGACATATCTTCTTCTAACATTTTAATACCTAATCCATCCGGATCGTACTTTTTACCACGATCATAGAAAATTTCTGTATCCGGCCCACACGGACCTTCACCTATTTCCCAAAAATTACCTTCTAATTTGATTATATGACTTGGATTGACTCCTAGACTAATCCATTTATCAATTGTATCTGTATCATCAGGATATACTGTAAAGTAAAGTCTATCCAGATCAAAACCATACCATTTAGGACTAGTCAATATTTCAATTGCAAATTCTAAAGCTTCTTCTCTAAAATAATCACCAATAGAAAAATTTCCTAACATTTCAAAAAATGTATGATGTCTTGCTGTTTTACCGACATTTTCTATATCATTTGTTCTAATACATTTTTGAGCATTAGCCATTCTTTTGTTATTTGGAATATCACTTCCATCAAAATATCTTTTTAATGGAGTAACCCCAGCATTAATCCACAGCAAAGTGGGATCATTATTCGGTATTAGTGGAGCTGACTCTATTATGTCATGTCCTTTTTCTTTAAAAAAATCTAACCATATCTGTCTGATTTCATAACTTTTTAAATTCTTCATCTTTCTCTCCTTATAAAAAAATTCCTATATGAAAAAACTCATATAGGAACGAAATTCTCGCGGTACCATCCTAATTCACTTATAATATAAGTGCCCTTTATTAATGTTAACGCCATTCCTACGTGGATTATTAATCCAAACTCCAAAAGCAGCAAAATTTATATCAATTAAAAGTGTTACACCAACCCACTTCTCTCTGGATAATCAATAAAAATCTATCTTTCTTCTTTGTTTTCTACAACATCAATTATATTAGTCATAATGATTGGACGTTTTTTCATCCTTCTATATAATGCTTTTGAGACAACATCTCTAACATCATTCTTAAGTTTACTCCAATCAATATACTTCTTTTTAAAATCATTATACACTACTTCAGTAGCGTCAATCTTAAAGTCTTCAAGCATCTCTGTAAATTCCTCAGACAATACTAATCCCTTAGTAATTATTTCAGGACCAGATAAAATTTTCTTATTTCTGGCATCAATTGCTATTGTAATAATAACTAAACCTTCTTGAGCAAGTAGTTCACGATCTTTTAGAACATATTCATTAATATCTCCAACAATCGAACCATCAACTAATACATCACCATGGCTAATTCTATTACTAGACTTAGAATATTCTTTATCATTAAACTCAGCAATCTCACCATTTTCTAAAATGATGATTTTACCTTCACTATAACCAGATTCCAATGCTACTTGTTTTTGCGTGAATTGATGACGATATTCTCCAATAACAGGAATAATATACTTCGGTTTAAGCATATTATATAACATCTTCAAATCTTCTCTGCTAGCATGAGAACTCTTTAATAAATCCTTTTTAATTTCTATTACCTCAGCACCAGCTTTATATAAAATATCAATAGTTCTTGCTGCCATTCTCTCAGTACCTGGTACTGGTGGAGTAACAGTAACAACTTTATCATTTTCTTTAATTTTTATTAATCGATCTTGTCCTCGACACATTCTTTGTAACATATAGAATGGCTCATGACGATTACCTGTAACAATAACAACTAAATCATCATCATCATTCGTATTTTTATCATCTATATATCTTAAATTAACTAAATTTTCATCAGGAATTTTTAAGTATCCACTATTCATTGCAATATTTACAATCTTTTGAGCTTTTCTTCCAATTATAGCAATGCGTCGATTGTTTTCAACACTGACATTAATAATTTTTTGAATTCTATCCAAGTCGGATGAAAAAGTTGAAAATATTACTCTTTTAGGACTTTGAAGGGCATCTGAAATTGCATAAACCATATTTATGTCTGATGTCACTCTATTGATATTTGATGTACCAATACTTTCAGAAGCTAGAGCCAAAACTCCTCCAGAAGCTATTTCGCCAATTTTACTAAATGATATACGATATCTACTATCACTATTTACATCAAATGTAAAATCAGGAGCATACACAATAAAACCATCATCTGTTTTAATTGCAATATTTACTGCCTCAGGTATACTGTGGCTTACATAGTAGAAGTGAACTTGAACATTTCCAAATTTCATGATTTTTTCTTCATTAATTCTATATAAACGATAATCACTTATCTTCATATCATTATCCTGAAGTAGATCCTCTAATACAGAAATTGTGAAGTGAGTTCCATAAACCCCAATATTTAACTCTTTTAAAAGTTCTGGAACTGCTCCAATATGATCTTCATGACCGTGGGTTATAAAAAGTCCCTGAACACGATCTTTGTTTTCAATTAAATAACTAATGTCTGGGATTACTGCATCTACCCCATATAAATCAACACTAGGATATTTTAAACCGGCATCCAGAATGAATATTCTATCATCTACTTCACAAATGAACATATTCTTTCCGTTTTCAGCTAATCCACCCAGTGCAAAAAACTTTATTTTACTCATAATAAACCTACCTTTACTTATTATATTATACCAAATCGAGCAGTAAATTACAATTAAAAAGTATTATTAATATAATTATAAGGTTAATAATAAAAATTGCATGAACTATTCACGCAATTCTATAACTTTTCTAATGAATTTGTTTTTATATATCTCAATACATTCATCAATAATATTCATTGCTTCTTCTCTACCTAAAATCTCAGTAACAGAAGTTGTTTTATTTTCTAACTGTTTATATACAGTAAAAAAATGAGAAATTTCTTCAAATACATGTGATGGTAAATCAGAGATATCTTTATACTGATTCATAGACGGATCTCCAGTGCTTATAGCAATGATTTTTTCATCAATTTCATCAGAATCAATCATCTTAATAACACCTATTGGATAGCAGTTAACTAAACAAAGCGGAGTAATTTCTTCATTACATAAAACTAATACATCTAATGGGTCATTATCATCAGCATAGGTTCTTGGAATAAATCCATAATTAGCAGGATAATGTGTTGATGTATACAAAACACGATCCAAAACTAACATACCCGTAGTTTTATCCAGTTCATACTTCATTTTACTACCTTTAGATATTTCAATACATGCAATAAAACTATCCCTCTTTATTCTTTTTTCATCAATGTCATGCCAAATATTCATATTTATCCCCTTTTCATAATATTTCTTGTAGCTATAATATTACATAAACCGAGACAATTTTCAATAATTATTTGATTTATATAAACAGGAGCCTTTATTTCTACTTTTCTTATTTCATTAATCAAATCAAAAACACTATTTTTAGGAATATATCTATCAGATTTTACAGGAACTCGATTTATCATTCCATTAAGAACTGAAACCGTTGAAGTGAATAATCTCATCGGATTATTTACTTCATCCAATCCATATTTTATTCCTCTTGGACACATATTCCCAGTCACAACATCATTTTCAACATGTAATTTACAACCTCTAGGACATACAATACATATTAAATCAGGCATCACTGACTCCTATTCTTATTACCGAGTTAGAACTTGTTGAAAAATGAATCCTAACCATTTCACTAGGTAATAAAAAATTCTTTTTGACTCTCTTAATTATAGCATCATTTTGGTAAATTTCAATATATTTATTCTCAAGGGGTGTCTTAACTCTAAAAGATACTTCTACTTCTTCATTAACAAAACCTATTTGTGGTAAAACATATGAAATCATTTTACCCGATTCCATTTTAAAACTATCATTGATGTTAACTTGTTCATTAACATATTTTGCAGCATATTTACCGGCAATCATACTCTCTTTAGTAACATTATCAACGAGATCATGTACATGTAACCCATTTCCACAAGCAAAAATACCTTTTATACTTGTTTCATAATGAGAATTAACTACCGGACCCTTAGTGATTGGATCAATAATTATATTTAATTTCTCAAGAAGTGGATTATAAGGAATAAGCCCAACTGATAATAACAATGCATCACATTCAATTTCTATATCTGTTCCATCAATATAATTAAAATCATCATCAACTTTACTTATAATTATTCTTTCTAAGTTTGCTTTACCAATTATCTTTTTAACAGTGTGTTTTAGATATAATGGAATATTAAAATCATGTAAACATTGGACAATATTTCTACTTAAACCATTCGAGTAAGGCATTATTTCAGCAACACCTATAACATTAGCACCTTCAAGAGTCATTCTTTTAGCCATGATTAACCCAATATCGCCGCTTCCAAGAATAAATATTCTCTTACCTATAAGGTAGCCATCGATATTCATATATTTTTGGGCTAAACCAGCAGTTAAAACCCCATTTGGTCGATCTCCAGGTATATTTATAGCTTCTTTTGTTCTTTCCATAGCACCTGTTGAACAAATAATTGCTTTAGCTTTAATTTCTATAATTCCATCTAAATCATTTATACATTTAATAATTTTATCATTATCAATACTTGTAACTATTGTATTATTTAAAAGGTTAATGTTTCTTGATTTTACCATTTCTTCAAGCCTAAACGCATACTCCGGACCAGTTAATTCCGATTTGAAAACTTCAAGTCCAAAGCCATTGTGAATGCATTGAAGAAGTATACCTCCTAAAAACTTATCTTTCTCAATAATTAATATTGATCTTAGTCCTTCATCATAAGCACCAATTGCACTACTTAATCCAGCACTTCCTCCACCAATTATGACTAAATCGTATTCCTTCATGCTTATTTACCTAATTTCTTCATAACTGGAGAGTTTAATTTATCATAATCAACCAAACTAACATCAATGTTTAACTCTTCAGCCAATATTTTAATAACTCTAGACTGACAAAAACCACCTTGGCAGCGACCAAACCCAGCTCTTGTTCTAATTTTTACTCCTCTTACAGATTTTGCTCCACAACTTCTTCTAATTGAATCTCTAATCTCCGCTTCTGTGACTACCTCACATCGGCAAACTATATTACCATATTGTTTGTTTTCATCAATTAATTTTTGTTGGTCAACTTTTGATAGCCTATTAAATCTAATTACTTGCTTCCTATATGGGCTATAATCTTTTCTTAACTCTAATTTAAATGATTTTTTAATCATGTTTTCAACTTCTACAGCAATTGCAGGAGCAGCAACTAATCCAGGAGACTGAATACCAGCAACATTTATAAATCCGGGTTGCGATTCTTCAATAATAAAATCATCCTTATCACTAACAGCTCGATTTCCAGAAAATTGTTTAATAATATGCTTATAAGGAATATTATCAATTATCATATTAGCCTTTTCTTTAACATTTTCTAATACATCTTTAGAAGTTGATACATCATCTTTGCTATCAACAAAATTACTAGAAGGACCAATTAGATAATTGTATGCTGTAGTTGGTGTTAGTAATACTCCTTTACCCTTACTTGATGGAACAGTAAATATAACATGTTTAATAAAGTTATCATCAAAATGATCCAAAACTAAGTATTCACCTCGCCTTGGTTTGATATTAATTTTATTTTCGCAAACCATATTATTAATATCGTCTGCATATAATCCAGCACAATTTATTACTGCTTTTGTTATATATTCATTTTTATTGGTATAAACATAATAATTATCTTTTTTTACAATGTTAATAACTTCACTATTTAGAAGAAATTCAACCTTGTTTTCTATTGCATTTTCCATCAATCCAACACACAACTCAAATGGATTGATAATTCCAGCCCTTTTAGCATATAAAGCTGATTTAACATTTTTAGTAATGTTAGGTTCAAGTTCCAACACTTTATCTTTATCAATAATTATCGCATCAACACCATTTTTCTTAGCCCTAAGTAATAATTCATCTAATATTCTTTCTTCTTCATCATTTCTAGCTATTGTTAATGAGCCATTTCTGATAATTTCAATATCTAACTCTTTGCAAATATCATCATATAAAGAATTACCTATAACATTTAACTTAGCTTTTAAAGTGTTTGGAAGTGGATCATATCCCGAATGTAATATAGCACTATTAGCTCCACTTGTACCAGCTGCAACATCATTCTCCTTTTCTAAAACAAGTATTCTTAAATTGTACTTAGAAAGGGTTCTTGCAATCATTGAACCAACAACACCAGCTCCGACAATGATAATATCATACATTCTACCACCTCTTATTTAAATGCTCTAGCAGCATTTATTGCTTTTTTCCATCCATTATATAAAATATCTCTTTTTCTGCTGTCCATCTTTGGTAAGAATAATTGTTCTATACCATGTAATTTCTTCAGTTCTTCCTTGTTTTTCCATACTTTTACAGCTAAACCTGCCATATAAGCTGCTCCTAAAGCAGTTGTTTCAAGACATTCAGGACGCATAATTTTACAATCGAGAATATCAGATTGAAATTGCATCAAATAATTATTAGAACTTGCTCCACCATCAACAGCAAGTGAGGTAATTGCCGTTTTTGCTTCTTTAACCATCACTTCCATTACGTCTTTTGATTGATAAGCAATCGATTCTACAGTTGCATTAATAAAATGTTCTTTTTTAGTTGATTGAGTAATTCCAAACACACTACCTCTAGTATCATTATCCCAATATGGCGTTCCTAAGCCAACAAATGCCGGGACTACATACACACCATTAGAACCTTTAACTCGATCTGAATATATTTCACAATCTTTAGATTTATTAAACATTCTCATAGAATCCCTAAGCCATTGAATTGCACTTCCAGCAACAAATACCGAACCTTCAAGAGCATATTCAACTTTCCCATCAAAACCCCAAGCAATAGTCGTTAGTAAACCATATTCACTAAAAACTAATTTTTCTTTAGTATTCATCAACATAAAGCATCCAGTACCATAGGTATTCTTAATATTACCAAGGTCAAAACAGCATTGACCAAATAATGAAGCTTGTTGATCTCCAACAATACTAGCGATTGGAATATTAATCGATGGATCAATGTCTTTTAACTTAGTTGCTATCCCATAAACTCTACTACTATCACATACCTGTGGCAAAATAATACTAGGTATATTAAACAAATCAAGTAATTCTTGGTCCCATTTAAGAGTTTTAATATTAAAAAGTAAAGTTCTTGAAGCATTTGAATAATCTGTAACAAACACTTTGCCTTCGGTAAGTTTCCAAACCAAGAAAGTGTCTACGGTACCAAATAAAATATCACCTTTTAATGCTTTTTCATAAACTCCTTCAACATTATCAAAAATCCATTTAATTTTACTTGCTGAAAAATAAGGATTTACCATTAACCCGGTTTTTTCTTTAATCATTTTTTCATAACCACGATTAATTAAATCCTCGCATATCGCTTGAGATTGCCTTGATTGCCATACAATTGCGTTATATACCGGTTTTCCGGTATTTTTATCCCACATAATTGTTGTTTCCCTTTGGTTTGTTATACCAATAGCAGAAATACTTTGATAATCTATATTGCTACTATTTATACAATCTTTTACAACCTCATAAACAGTTTCCCATATTTCATTTGCATTTTGTTCTGCCCATCCACTTTTTCTAGAAATCATAGAAACTGGCATTTGGCTGCTAGAGACCTCTAGACCTTGATTATTAAAAATGATAGCTCTGGAACTAGTAGTCCCTTGATCAATTGATAAAATGTATTTTTTCATATTAGTTCCTCTCAAAAAATTAAAATTTAATAAAAGCAGTATCAAACACTCAATAATGCCTGTAATTTGGCTTATGTTGTGTTTTTAGTTCCTAATCTACTAACTAAACACCCAAAAAGAAACTATAGCACAGTGAAAATTAAAGCCTCGTGGGATTTGGGAATTATATATATTTTTAGTTATTTTATACTATATATTAATTATATAATAAAACTAAAAAAAAAGATATATCTTATCATCAAAAAAAGAGCATATATATTGCGGAGTATTTTGTTTTTGGTATAATATAGATAGGTAGTATACATTATATATTAAAATATTATATTTCCCTCAAACAATTATTTTATTAGAATATTTGTATACTACCTATTTTATATACCTTCTCTTTTTATATATATAAAACTACTCTTTCCCTCAGAGTAGTTTTTTAATTATAACAAAAGGACATACTAAATTGTATGTCCCTTTTTTTATCTATTTTCAATTAGATCAACAACAGCATCGGCAATATTAACTGCATGATCGCCAATTCTTTCAATATTTGCAATAATATCAACAAATACCAGGGCAATAAAGCGGTTTTGATCTGCCGTTCCTTCTCTAAATCTTTCTATGTGTTTTACAATATAATTTTTATTTAATAAATCTAATTCATCATCTTGATTAATTACTTCTTTTGCTAGATTAATATCATTAACTTCAAATGATTTAATAGATTTTTCTACCATTACTTTTGCTATTTGAAGCATTTCAATAATATCTTCTTTTGCACTGGTATTTACTTTTTCTCCTCGAGAAGCAGCTTCATCAAAATATTCTACTAGATTTTCTGAATGATCGCTAATTCTCTCAATATCTTTCATTACATGAAGTATTTGCGAATATAGAATTACATCACGTTCTTCTAGTACGCTTCTACGCATCGAGTTTAAAAAATCCGATACTTTCTCGTAAATATGATCAATTGAAGTTTCTAATGAATATACTCTATCATGTTCAACTATATCGTCTTCTACAATATACTTCGATAATGATACTACCCCATCAATTGCCATGTTTCCAATATTTATAACTTGCTTCTTGGCAATTTCTAGAGCTGTAGATGGTGCTAACTCAACTACATCTCTTTCAAGTTCATGCAAATCTACAATAATACATACGTCTTTTCCACTATCCGGAATTAACTTAGTTGCCATTTTAACTAATAAGTATGTGAAAGGGAGAATCAAAGCAGTTGTTGCAATATTGAAAATAATATGAGCAAGTGCTATTTGCATTTTCGGATCAGCATTTACAATGCCACTAAACCATTCAATCCCCCGTGAGTATGGTTTTAGTAAAATCATGAATATTATTGTTCCCGTGACATTGAAGACAATATGGATTAAAGATGCTCTTTTCGCGGCTGTAGAAGAACCAAATGATGCAAATACAGCTGTAATTGTAGTTCCAATATTCGATCCAAATAGAATTGGTAATGCAGCAACTAAAAGGAATGACTCACTTGAAGAAATTAAACCCTGTAAGATTCCAATAAATGCTGAAGAAGACTGTATTGCAGCCGTACCTACAGTACCAATTAGGACTCCAAGTAATGGTCTAGACTCTAAACTAGAAACTAAATTAATAAACTCGGGAAGTTTGGCCATTGGTTTGAGTGAAGTTTCCATTAAATATAAACCAAAGAATAATGCACCAAAGCCAAATACTGCTTCTCCAATATGTTTAGAAATTTGTTTACGACCAAATAAATACAACAGAGATCCTACAAGCAAGAAAAATGGTGCATATGAAGAAATATTTAAACCAATAATGAATGATGTTACTGTTGTACCAATATTAGCACCCATAATAACACCTACTGCTTGAGGAAGGCTCATTAACCCCGCCTTAACAAATCCAATAGTCATTGCTGTTGTTGCACTACTAGATTGCATTAATACAGTAACTAATGCCCCAACAAATACTCCCTTAATTGGATTAGATGTAAATTTATCTATAAGTATCTTTAATTTTTGACCAGCAATTTTTTTAAGTCCTTCTCCAAGGAATGTTATACCAAGTAAGAATATACCTAGTCCCCCGAGAATAAATCCCCACCAATTAAGCGAAAATATTTCGACTGAGTTTCCAAAAAAAAACATAATTAATCTCCTGTAAATTTATTTTTGTTTTAGAAATAAAAATTAAGGTAATAGTTAGATATCTTATCTAACAATTAAACCATTCAAGAAAATTATAACACATAATTTTTTTTTAATAAACAAATAATTTAAACTTATAACGTTTTCATTAAAAAAGCCAAAATTAATTGGCTTTTTCTAATCTCTTATATCAACACTAAAATCGGTAGTATTAACAAAAACTTTTTCCGAACTTGATGTTGGTATATTTTTACCGATATAATCTGCTCGAATTGGAAGTTCTCGATGCCCTCTATCTACTAATACAGCAAATTGAATTTTACTTGGTCGACCATAATCAATTAAAGCATCCATAGCAGCTCTGACACTTCTACCAGTATATAAAACATCGTCTACTAATATAACCGTCTTCTTTTCAATATGAAAATTTTTAACACTGTTTTGTTGGTTACTTTCATTATCGATTCGATCATCACGATAATTACTTATATCTAAAGGATAGCAATCTACTTCTATTCCTGCAAATTTCATTAAATTCTCTTTGAGTATTTTAGCAATCGGATATCCTTTTTTTAGTATTCCAACCAAAACGATATCATTTAAGTCTTGGTTTCTTTCAATTATTTCATGGGTAATTCTTTTGAGTGTCCTAATTACTTGTTCACTACTCATAATCTCTTTAACGTTTGCCACAAAGCCCTCCTTAAATATCTAATCTAAGATTTTGAAAATGCGTATCTTTCCCAGCTTCTTGTTCACTTAAAATTTGCGCTACTCTTGTTGAAGCGGCAGCTGCTATTGCACCCACTATATCATCTAAAAAAGTATGACATCTATCTGATTTTCCATCCGCATTTAGTTGATATACTATTCCCGGTTTATTAACATCAATATCTCCAAAATTTGTTTGACCAATTACTCCGTAATTTCCAGCAATTGATAAACCAAAAATCTCATCGATACCAAACATTCCTAAATCAGCTCTCATGATGTCTTGAATTGGAGATCTAAATACACCTTCTTCAGTTAAACGATCAATCTCAATTCCTAATTGAATTAAGTGAAAAATATCACGATAAGATAAAATTTTCTCGACAGATTCAATACAAGTCTTCATTTCAATGTTAGAGTTATATCGAGATTGTTGTTTAAATGCTATCTCAGCGATACTGTCAATTGATACTCCACGTTCTAATAATCTTTCTTTATTCATTTTATACATTTCTTCTCTTGAGAAGAATACTTTTGGTTTCATAGAACCCTCCTATTTAAAGTTATTATATTTCTACCCTTACCATTTAAAAAGTCACTAACATTCATTAATTTCTTTCCTTCGGGTTTAATTTGATCAAAACATATCGTTGAGAAGCCTCCACAAGAAACTGCAAAACTGGTTTTTGTTATAAAGACAATAACTCCTGGTTCTTCTTTATGATCAAAATTAATAATCTTACTAGAATATACCTTATATATATTGTTATCAATTTTAAAATATGCTCCAGGATTAGATGATAAACCTCTAATTTGATTAAAGACATCTTTCGAAGTTTTACTAAAATCAATCAATTCATCTTCTTTTGTTAAATTGTATGCAAAAGTTGCTTCATTTTCATCTTGAGCAATTATATTTAAATTATTGTTTTCAATGTCATTTAAAGCCTCAATTATCATTTCACTTCCTAAAGATGCAAGTTTTTCAAACATCGAATCGGCATCGTCAGTCTCCAATATTGGAATCGACCTTTTAGACAGCATATCCCCAGCATCCATTTTTTTAGCCATATAGATAATGGTTATTCCCGTTTCTTCTTCCCCATTCATAATCGATCTTTGAATAGGGGCTCCCCCACGATATTTTGGAAGCAAGGAACCATGAACATTTATTGCTTTATATTTGGGATAATTAATAAGCCTCATACTTACAAACTGGCCAAATGCTGCAGTAACAATAATATCAAAGTCTAATTTAAGAATTTCTTCTTCAACTTCTTTAATTTTGTATGGTTGTAATATATTAATGTCGTTTTGTAGAGCCAACTTTTTAACTGGACTAAATACTATTTCTTTTTTTCTTCCGACAACTTTATCTGGTTGAGTAACCACTAATACTACTTCATGAAATTTTAGTAGTTTTGATAAAATTGTAGCTCCAAACTCTGGAGTACCCATAAATACTATTTTCAATCTATCACATTCCTTTTGGATATCGCTCATAATTAACTAAAACACCTTTATCCTTAAATGTTTTAGTAGCATCATTTATTATTTTTATAACATTTTCATAATTATTATGTTTAATTATCAACTTAACCCCTCTAGATGGATAGTCATATGTCGGACCTAAGACATTTTCGCCAACAATATGCTTTAATGCTTTTCTAACATAATATGCAAAATGATATATTTGATCAAATGGACCCTTAGCCATTAATTTATTAATTTCAAAAAAAGGATCATAATTAAGGGTTTCTCTTAAAGAAATTTCTTTATCGTAATAATTATCAAATGAATTACTTGTTCCATATTTTATTGCATAATGATCTTTATAATAAGTTTGAATTACACTCACTTCTTTGTTTGCCATTTTAGCAATCATATTATAGGTAAATTCACTTGCACGGTGATCATTTAAATTTAAAAATGAATCAACATATAACAAACCTACAACCTTAATATTATCATATTTTAGTGATTTTGTCAAAAAATTAGTTCCTAGTATAATATCTACTTCATTTTCTTCAATAGCATTAATCACATTAATATAATCATTCAATTCTTTAATATTATCACTATCTACTTGAATTATGTTAGCTTTAGGAAATAGCATAGACACCTTTTGAAATACTTGTTCTAACCCAAAACCAAGAGTCATATAATTAGTAGAGCCACATTTGCAGGTTGCATAACTTTCGGTTTTATAATCACAATAGCTACACTTAGCTTGTTTTTTATTATTTAGGTAAGTAAGTGGAATATTACACTTAGGACACTTAACAACCTCTCCACAACTTCTACACTTGATTTGCGTTGAGTAAGCCTTATTATTAACTATTAACATTGAGATTTTATTCTCTTCAAATGCTTGTTTCATCTTATCAATTAGAATATTTGATAAAACAAATGTATTGTTTTCTAAAACCTCATTCTTCATATCAACAACAATTACTTCATTATTGTTACTTATATTATATTCAAGCAGATAACATCTGTTAATTCTTGTTTTATAATAAGTTGATATTGATGGCGTACTTGTTGAATACATGAGTTTTGAATTCAAATTAGCAGCACGAGTACTAATTACTTCTCTTAAATCATAGTTAGGAAAATTATCATTAATATACATACGACTTTCTTCTTCAAGAACAATAAAAGTACCAACATTATCAAAAGGCAAAAATAGTCCCATGCTTGTTGTTACTAAAACATGGTATTTACCATGCCTTATATTCATGAATATATCATAATTATCACTTGTCGTATTTTTTGAATGGTATGTATAAATTGTTAAATCATCAATCATCGAAGAAATATATAAACTAAATTCTTCAGAAAGCATAATATTAGGAGTAAAAATTACAGTCTTTTCATTCTTTTTAATATTTTCAATAATAATTTTTATATAAAAAGATACTTTAAACTCTTCATCATTAGAAAACAATAAAAAAGGTTTATTCTCTAGTTCTTGATACATACTAATTAATTGTTGTTGATCAATATTATATGTGTACTTATCTTTGCAAGTGATGTTATCACTAACTTCATTAATCTCTAATCGCTCTTCAAATTGTATAATCTTATCTTTTACCATTTTATTAAGTAAAAGTTTTGTGCATCCAGAAGCTATTCTTATGTCTTCTTCTTTAGTTACCCCAGAAGAAATTAATGACACAACTGTATTTCTAATATTACTCTTTTGAATATTATTATCTATAACAAAGTAAAATCTAACTTTCTTGTTTTTTCCATATGTGGCAAAATCGTATTCTATTTGAATATTACCTTTGTCTATCTCTCTTTTTATTATATTTTGATACTTAAGTATGTTATTATCAAATTGTATCCTTGATTTTCCTTTAAAAAGCAGGGCAAGTTCGGGATTTAGTTTATCATATTCATTTACATAAATATACTTTCTTTTTTGTTCTTTAAGAAAAGTGGGTCTCATTAGATTTAAACTATTTACCATGGAAATGTTTAAGTTCTTGCTTAGATTAAAAGCCAAACTTATTTGTTCATCTGTTAACTCTTTATCAAAATCATAAACCTCTTTAATATCTTTTAAGTTACCTTCAAACTCACTATTATCATTTATTTCGATAACATATCCTAAAATATCCTGCATACCAAAAGAAACCAGAACTCTACTTCCAACATAAACATAGGATTTTAAGTATTCTGGTATTTTATATTCAAATGATTCATCGATATTACTAGTTTTTAAATCCACCACTACCTTAGCGATCATTAAACTCACCACCTTTAAAAAAAGCCCATCAATTGACGGGTCATCTAATTTCAATTTTATTTTCGTAAATTTCTTCTAGTGCGATGCCAATCGATTTTTTACTACTCGGGTTTGTAACTAAAATTTCAGAACCATTTTCAATTTGTCTAGCTCTAATCGCCGCACCTATTACTAATCTATATTTAGAATTAGTTTTTGAAACTAATTGGTCAATAGCTGGATATCTCATCCCATCTTTTTCTTTTATCATTATTACAAGCAAACTATTTAAGTTTGCAACTCCTTTCTATTCTTTATCTAATCCGATAAGTTTTTGATATGTTGCAACAGTTCTTTCTGTCTTCGCATGTTCTGCTCTTATTATTGCCATGATTTTGTCAGCTGCATTTTCAACAGTGTCATTTACAACAATATAATCATATAAATATGCAAGTTCAATCTCTCTTCTTGCTTTTTCTGTTCTATGTTTTACAACCTCAGCAGATTCAGTACCTCTAGTATGTAACCTTTTAAGTAAATCCTCAATTGTAGGTGGTGCAATAAAAATAAAAATTGCATCTTTCATTTTCTTTCTAACTTGAAGCGCACCTTGAACTTCAATTTCTAAGACAACTTCTTTTCCAGCAGCTAATTGCTCCTCCACTTTATCCAGAGGAGTACCATAATAATTATTTACAAATTCTGCGTATTCCAAAAATTTATTTTCTTTGATTCTTTCTTGGAATTCTTCATGAGATACGAAATAATACTCTCTGCCGTTTTTTTCGCCTTCACGTGGAGGTCTTGTCGTCATGGAAACTGAGTATACTAAATCATGGCCGGTCATTTCAAACAATGCACTTCTAACAGTACCCTTACCAACTCCTGATGGCCCTGATAAAACTACTAATAATCCTCTATTGTCTAATTTCATACACTACCTCATTATATATACATTATACTACATAAACGAAATAATTAAAAGTATATTTTGAAAATTCTTTGTTTATATGGTAAAATGAAAATAGGTGATTAGAATGTCTTTTGATGGATTATTTACAAAACATCTCGTAGAAGAGATGAAACCAAAGCTAATGAATAATAGAATAAATAAAATAATCAACATTAGTGATAGTGAGATTGTTTTTTCTATGCAATCTAAAGATAAGGTTCTTTTCTCTTTAAATCCTCAAAATCCTCATTTTAGAATTACTCATCTTGATTACTTAAATAGTAATACCTTACTGTCTAATTTTCTTAAAAGAAAGATTGAAGGCGGTATTATATCTAATTTTTATCAAATAGGAAATGATCGAGTAGTTGTTACTGAAATTTCTAATACCGATGATTTAGGATACAAAAAAAGTTATAATTTAATTTGTGAATTTATTGGAAGAAATGCAAATATGATAATTACAGATAGTGACTTTATGATTTTAGAGGCCATTAAGAAAAGTTATTTAAGTGATGATAGAATAATACAACCAAAAGTCAAATATGAGTTTTTAAGTCAAAATAAGGTTAATCCTTTTTTAAATGATAATACAAACTTTCAAAACAACATATTTGAAGGGGTTGGTCCATTATTATTTAAAGAAATTAACTTTAATAATTCACTAATTAATACTATCAATCAAAAAACCAAACCTACTATTTTTACATCCCTTAAACGACAAGAATATTATGCTTTTGATCTAAATCATATCGAAGGTGATCGAATTTATTTTAATACATTATCAGAAATGCTAGAATATTATTATGTTACTATCCAAAATGATGAACTACAAAATGCCGATCAAAAAAGAATTAATCAGTTTATTTCCAAAGAATTATCAAAACTACATAATAAACTATCTAAACAAAAAACTGAACTATTAGATGCTCATGCCAATTTAAAATATGAGCAATTAGCTAATTTGCTTACAACTAATATTCATAAAGTGTCAAAGTATCAAGAAGAAATAAAAGTTTTTAATTTTTATACTAATGAAGATATAATTATTAAATTAAATCCTAAAATTAAACCAACTGAAAATATTAATATGTATTTTAATAAATTTAAAAAAGCAAAAAGGACAATCGAACATCTAAATAATACCATTGAAGAAACAAAACGTGAAATACTTTATTATGAAACTCTAAAATCTCAATCCACATCAACTAATATTAATGACTTAAAAGAAATTATTAGTGAGGTTGGTTTATCAAATGAAAAGTCGAAACCAAAAAAGCCTCAAATATTAAGATACACAGATGATAAAGAAAATATTTATCTTGTTGGTAAGAATAACAAACAAAATGAATATATATCATTTACATTAGCAGATAAGTTCGACTACTTCTTCCACGTTCTAAATTATCCAGGAAGTCATGTTTGTTTTAAAGGAAACATTACCGAAGATACAATTTATAATGCTGCATTGCTTGGAGCCTATTACTCAAAAGCAAATACCAATGTGAATGTCGATTATACCCAATACAAATGGGTCAAAAAAATTAAAGGAATGAAAGGCTCTTTTGTAAGATACACGAATCATTCAAGTATTAATGTACCCTGTTCTTTAGATGAAATTAATAAACGATTAACACAAATAAAATAAACACCAAATTCAAATTATGAATTTGGTGTTTTTTATGTCTTATTATAATACTTACAAAATGATGTAAAAGGACATTCATCACATTTTGGGTTTCTTGCATTACATAAGTAACGTCCAAAGAAAATCAGTAGGTGGTGTAGAAGATGCCAGTTTTCTTTTGGAAAACCATTTTGTAAATCTATCTCAATTTTATAAGGATCAGTAGAAAGTGATAAACCAAGTCTAACAGAAACCCGAGAAACATGAGTATCAACAGCAATAGCAGGAATATGATAACCTTCTGATAGAACAACATTTGCAGTTTTTCTTCCAACTCCAGGAAGTTTAACAAGATCATCTAGAGTATTAGGAATAATACCCCCATATTCATTCACAATCAATTTTGCTGTATTTATGATATTATTCCCCTTTGCTTTATATAAGCCAAGAGAAGAAATAATACTAATAACATCTTGATAGTTAGCTTCTGATAATGAATATACATCGGGGTACTTTTTAAATAAATCAACTGTTACAATATTTACACGAACATCTGTAGATTGAGCTGAAAGCATGACAGAAACAAGCAATTCATAAATTGACTTATAGTTTAGTTCACACCCGGCATTAGGAAATAGCTTTAGAAGATTATCGAATATGAGTTTATTTCTTTTTGTATACATTATTGAATAGTTCTTGTAGATCACCTTTTGGAATAGGTTTATCCTCTTTTTTGTTATTTAGGAATACATCTACATACTTAACATTATTCTTCTTTAATCTAGTTGCTTCACTTACTGCTTCTTTAATGGTGTCGATACTATATTTATCAATACTAATCCAATGATTAATTACTTCTAAATCTAATGGCTTCAACAATGTTCCAAACTGGTTTTCAATAAATTTAACTAATAATTGAAAACTATTATTCTTTTCTTCAGATGTCACATTTTCATCTTTATTCTCTAATAAATATGATAGTCTAATATATGTTTCATCCAAATTAAATTCTTCTCCACAACTTGCATCAACTACAGTAAGATTTACATATCCTTTATTAACTAATTCTACCAACTTCTTACCTAAAACAGAACTTGAAATTTTCATTGATTTAGCAATATCAGATGCTATAAGCTTTTTATTGCCAATTTTCAATAAACTATTTAATTTCATTAATATAACAACTTCAACTTCAGTAATATCTAACAAATGATATTTTTCAAGAAGTAACTTATTAAAATCAATAGTTTGATTTTTTATTAAATTGAAATATTGACTCATAATTTACCTCGCAACTAATTTTAATGCATCCTTGGCTGCATTTTGTTCTGCTTCTTTTTTTGTTTTACCCTTACCAATTCCTAATTTAACTCCATCATGAAAAACCGCAACCTCAAATGTTTTATTATGAGGCGGCCCTTCTTCCTTAAACAATGTGTAGTTTACACCTTTTCGACTTTCTGCTTGAACATATTCTTGTAATTTACTTTTGTAATCAACAAAATAGTCAATATTTTTAGTCTTAATTTTTGGAAATAAAAACTTCGCAAGAAATGCTCTAACATAAGCAATATCATTATCTAAATACATAGCTCCTAAAAAACTTTCAAACAAATCCGCTAAAACTGCTTGACTATCTTCATTGTGATCTTTTGCACCTTTACCCAATAATAAACATTTATCGAGTCCAAGAGCTAAACTATACTCGGCATTTGCTGGTGTACATACATAGTTAGCACGAATTTTAGTCATTTCCCCTTCGGAAATATCTTCATTTTTATACAAGACTTCTCCAACAAGAAAACCCAAAACAGCATCACCAAGAAATTCTAATCGTTCATAATGTCGACAATTATTCTCATTGGCAAATGATGGATGAGAAAATGCTTCATAATAGAGATTAATGTTTTTAATGCTGATTTTCCAAGGTTTTATCGTTTCTTCAAGTTTTTGTTTAAATTCATCAATCTTCATTTTTAGATACTAGGCTTTCTTTCATAATCGAAACCACATTACCAAGCACAGCAAGTCTTGCTTGACGAATTGCTCTCATAAAAGCATATGCACTACTAGAACCATGAGCCTTAACAATTATACCATCGACTCCAAAAATTAAAGCTCCGCCAACTTCATCGGCATTTAATCTTTTTTTGAACTTCTTTAAATTATTTTTCATAAAGATATATCCTATTTTGCCGAGAATATTTCTTCCGATTTCTTCTTTTAATGCACCACCTAGAGCTTTTGCAGTTCCCTCCATAGTTTTCATAACCAAGTTTCCGGAAAAACCATCAGTAACTAATATATCACACTCTGTTGTTAAAAGTTCTTTAGGCTCAATATTTCCAGCAAAATTAATTGAAGAATCATTTGATAATAAATTAAATAACTCTTGTTCTAATTCCCTACCTTTTCCAGGCTCTGTTCCTATATTTAATAAGCCAACAATCGGCCTTTCTATATTTTTAGTCCCCCTTAAGTATACGGAAGCAAATTGAGCATGTTGAAGAACATGTTCAGCTTTAATATCAGTATTAGCACCCACATCTAGAAGTAAGCGATTTTTACCTTCAAAATATGGAAGAATTGGACACAAAGCTACTCTTTTCATACCCGGAATCCTTCTAACAATTAAGTGAGCAGCAACAATAGCTCCTTGCGTAGGACCTGCAGTTACAGCTCCATCACTTAATTTATCATGAACATGAGTAAATGCTTGAACCATCGATAAATCTTTATTTTTTCTAATTGTACTAATCGGGTCTTTTTCACCCATATCTAATTTTTTTGGAGCATTAACAATATTTACTCTTTCTTTAACTGTCAGGTATTTATTGATTTCTTTCTCATCCCCAAACAAAGTTAATTCAATATCTTTATACTTGTTTATTGCTAAATTAACCCCTTTAACAATTTCCTCAGGAGCATAATCTCCACCCATAACATCGATAGCTAATTTAATCATATTTAATACCTCTATTCCAAATTTTCTTTTGTCTGCTGATAATTATTATGAGCCATATCTAATAGCAACTTATACTCATCAGTAAAAAATTTTTTGCTTGCAAATAAAGAATCAGCTAACTCATTAACTTCTTCTAATAAATCTTTATCTTCAATCAAATTCGCAACCTTAAAATCAATATTTCCAGTCTGTCTTTCACCAAAAATATCACCAGCTCCACGGTTCAGCAAGTCAGCTTCAGCTAAAACAAATCCATCAGAAGTCTTTTCAACCAAATCTAAACGTTTAATAGCCGTTTCATTCTCAGCTTTACTAATAAGAAAACAGTATGATTGGTAATCACTTCTTCTAACTCTTCCGCGCATTTGGTGAAGTTGAGCAATACCAAAGCGATCAGCATCTAATATTACAATTGATGTGGCATTTACAACATTCACACCAACTTCAATAACACTTGTCGAAACAAGAATTTGAATTTCATTGCTTTCAAACTGGTCCATAACCGCCTTTTTTTCTTGAGCACTTAATTTTCCATGAATTAATCCAACCTTAGCAACATCTTGATAATATCTCTTTGTGTTTTCAAAAACATCAATGGCATTTTTTAAGTCCATAACATCAGAATCATTTATCATCGGAGTAATTATATATATTTGTCTACCCCTCTTTATTTCCTCTCTAATGTGTTCAAAAACCATATGTCGATGCGAATAATCTAAATATTTTGTAATTACTTCTTTTTTATGTCCAGGCATGGTTTTTATAAATGAAATATCAGAATCGCCAAGTAAACTTATTGCTAGAGTTCTTGGGATAGGCGTTGCACTCATCTTAAGATGATCAATTAAATAGCCTTTTCCTACAAGTGATACTCTTTGACGCACTCCAAAGCGATGTTCCTCATCAGTAACAACCAAACCAAGTCGATTAAAAATTACATCTTTTTGAAATAGAGAATGAGTACCAATAATAATATTAACTGTACCCTCTTCTAATTGTTTTAAAATTAACTTTCTTTCTTTTGATAAAATAGATGAAGTCAATAAAACAATGTTTATATTCTCCTTTTCAAATAGTTTCTTAAATGTATAATAATGTTGATTAGCTAGAACTTCAGTAGGAACCATAATAGCTCCTTGATAATTAGCACTAACAACCGCTAGAAGGGCAATTGCTGCAACTACAGTTTTACCACTTCCAACCTCACCTTGTAATAATCTATTCATTTTATATCTTGAAGAAATATCATGTAAGATATCATTTTTACATTTTTCTTGATCACTAGTAAGCGTAAATGGTAATTTTTTTATGAATTCATCAACTCTATTAGGATTATAGGCTATTGCAACACCCTCAGGATAATTCTTTCTTACATATAACATATACTTAACTTTAAGCTGATACTTTAAGATTTCTTCGAATTTAAGTCTTTTCCTTGCGAGCTCTACTTCTTCAATAGTATCAGGTATATTAATAAACTTAATTGCAGCATCATACGATAGCAAATTATATTTTTCTTGAATTTCTTTAGGTAGAAAATCAATTAAAGTATTACTGTATTTGTAGTATATTTTTTCTTTAATCTCACGAATTCTTTTATCTGTAATCCCTTTTACATTATATACTGAAACCACATCAGATGTCAACTCATCAAAAGAGATTTCACTAGCAATAAATTTAGTATAATCTTTATCAAATTTACCTGTCAAACGTATATACTTACCGTAAAGAATTTTTGTTCTTAAAAAATGACGATTAAAAATAGTTACTTTTATATTATAACCCTCAGAGTCAATATAGAAAGTCATAATTGATAGATTATTTTTAGCATTATAAACAGACGCTTTTCCTTCACATATTCCATCTATTGTGACATTTTCCCCGATAATGCACTCATTAACCGAGACTACAGTATAATTAACAAATCTGCTCGGATAAAAAGTTAATAAATCATTAACAGTATTAATTCCACTTCTCTTAAGTGCTAAAACATCTTTTGATGTCATAAAATCTAATGTATTCAACTCCAAAATAAGCAACACCTTCCATTTAAAATAAAAAGGGCCAAAGCCCTTTTATCTATTCTATTGCTAGAATGTAGCTATAGACTTCTTGATTTCCTTCGATAACTTCTACTTCAAGATCGCTATAATTCTTTTCAACATACTTAATTACATCATTTAATTCTTTTTGAGGTACACCCTCACCATAAATAACCGTAATTATCTCTTTATTTTCAGTTATTGATTTACTCAATAAATTCTTAATAGCATCAATTCTACGATGATTAGAAGTAACTATTTTATTGTCACATATTCCAATAAAATCATCCTTCTTTATGTGAATCCCTTCAACATCAGTTTCTCTGATTGAATATGTAACTAAACCAGTAGTAACATTCGCAATTACTGATTCCATTTCTTCAAGAATATCATTCGGTTCACCATTTAAATCAAGCATTGTTAAAGCAGAGAAACCTTGTGCTAATGATTTAGACTCAATAACCCATACTTTACTTTCTTTATAAATTTTTGCCGCTTGATTAGCAGCTAAAATTATATTCTTGTTATTTGGGAACACAATTATGTTATCAGCATTCAAATGATCAAAACCTCTAATAAAGTCCTCAGTTGATGGGTTCATACTTTGTCCACCTTCAACCACGTAATCTGCACCCATTTCTTTAAAAGTCTTAACAAGACCTTCACCAGATGCTACTGATACAATTGAATATTTTGATCGTTTCTCAGGTTTAACAGGTTTTTGAATATGCTCTTCACCACATGCACATAAACCCTCTTCAACATGATTTACATCTTGAAGATTATTATGTTGAACAGTCATGTTTTCTATCTTTAAGTGAATAAATTCACCAAATTGTTGACCGATATTTAAAATCTCACCCGGTTTTAAAGTGTGAATATGTACTTTGATAATTTCTTCATCTTTAACTACAACAATAGAGTTTCCTAAAGGTTCAACTTGATCTAAAACCAGCTTTTCATCAAAACTATCAACATCAAATTTGTCTTTATTAATTTCTAATATAAATTCAGTACAATAACCAAACTCGATTTTTTCTCCATTAGTTACAACTAACTTGCTCGCTGTATGCAAAGTTTCATCAGTTAAACTCTTAGTTGATACAAAATCTCCACTTAATGCTCTTTGCATTCCTTCAAGAATTGTTATAAAGCCTGCACCACCACTATCTACAACCCCTGCTTCTTTTAAAACAGGTAGTAAATCAGGAGTCCTTTTTAATGAAGCTTTTGCTTCGTTTATATACTCATCAAAAAACTCATTAATTGACATTCTTGATGATGCAATTGTAACTAACTTTTCAGCCGCCTCACGTGCAACTGTAAGAATTGTTCCTTCAACTGGTTTCATAACCGCTTTGTAAGCTTGTTGAACACCACTAATAAAAGCCTTAGCAAGATTAATTGCATTAACAGAATTAAAACCTTCTAAACCTTTATAAATTCCTCTAAATAATTGTGATAATATAACACCAGAGTTTCCTCTGGCTCCCATTAACATACCTCTTGATAATTTTTTTGAAACTTCATATATACTATTTTCTTCTAAGTTTAATATCTCGTTAACTCCACCATCGATTGTCATTTTCATATTAGTTCCTGTATCACCATCTGGTACAGGGAATACATTTAGAGCATCAATCGACTGATAATTTAATTTTAAATTTTCGGCTCCGTTTATAACTAACGTTTTAAACAATGAACCATCTAGCTTGTTTATTTGCATTGAATCTGTCGCCTCCGTTATAAGTTCAATTTATATAAAATAACTTTACTTCAAAATATTACTAAAGTATTATAGCATAAATTTTTTAATATTGCAACTAAAATAATGCCATTACCCCACTAAACAGTGATATTTCCTTTGATATTCAAAGGAAATATCGATTTCACTACAAATTACATTAAAAAATGCAAACAATGTAATAATAACCAATTATATATTAATAATATATTGTATTAAAAACTAAAACTAATTCTTGCTAATAATTATATAGTATGGTATAATATTCTTGGTTTAAATTTAAAGGAGGTACATCATGGCTCGCAAATGTTATGTAACAGGCCTAGGCACTGTAGCTGGTAACAACCGCCCTCACTCATTAAAAGCATCAAGAAGAATGTGGAAAGCAAACTTACAAAAAGTAAGAATCATAGATGAAGATGGTAAAGTTAAACGTGTTTATGTTTCAACACGTGCTTTAAGATCTGGTCTTGTAAAACGCGCATAAAATCTTGAATGTAAGCAATAGATATCTATTGTTTTTAATTTAGTGATTAAAAAAAAGTATCGTGGAAGATACTTTTTTTTATGTTCTAATAACATTTAAGAAAAAAACATGTTCTTAAATATATTAATTAGATCTAAAAACCAATATCTTTTTATTATTAGTTATTAATGTTCCTTCTTTTTCTAGTATTTCATTACTTAGTCCGAAACTATCATAAATACTTAAAGGTGCATTATCCAAATTATACTTAAAACCCTTTAGTGAAATTTTTGTGTCAGGATCAATAGCAAAAAATGAAATATACTTATAATCGTTTTTTTTGAAAACAGTATTGGCATTTACAACCTCAATACGGTTGTGTTTATCTAAAAGCACGATAGGTAAATGAGTGTATCTTATTAGCAAATTAATAACTGAACGATAATGATCTAGTCTTCTTCCGGTTGCATTGTATAATATGATTTTTCTTAAAAGTTTTTTTGTATTATGTTGTTCTTGAAAATCTTTGCTAGCTAAATGTATGAGTGCCAACTCCAAATCGCTTTTATCCTTATCCGGATGGTAAATAATCAGGGACTTACTCTTATTCCTAATTTTATTAATTGATCCACTATCAAAATCACCAATTGAAAGATCTGGGCTAAGTTTATTTCTTATAATAGTCTCAGCACCTTGATCAACACCAACTAAGTATTCATCATCATCTGGTGAATACATTTTTGAAAAATCATCAACTCCCGCACACACAATTTTTATAATCATAGTTCTTTAAGCTCCTTTATTAATTTTTTTCTATTATGGCTCTTAAAAATATATGTACCAGCAACTAAAACATCACAACCAGCATTAACCACCAATTTAGATGTTTCTTCATTAATCCCACCATCTACTTCAATTAGATAAGTGTATTCATTTGCTTTCTTCTTATCATATAAATATTTGATTTTATCTAAAGCACTATCAATAAATTTTTGTCCACCAAATCCAGGTTCTACGGACATAATTAAAATTAAATCCAAATACTCTAAATAAGAATCTAATACCCTAACATCAGTATTAGGTTTAATTGATATTCCAACTTTAACACCTAGGCTTTTAAAATATTCAATAGTTTTGAGCACATCATTAACTGCCTCATAATGAAATGTTAAATAATCAGCTCCAGATTCAACAAAATCTTTAGCGTATTTAACCGGGTCACTAATCATTAAATGAACATCAAACACCATATCTACTTTACCTTTTAAGTTCTTGTAGACTAATGCTCCCAAACTAATATTTGGCACAAAGTTCCCATCCATAACATCAACATGGAGAAACTCAGCAGATGATACTGATAATACTTCTTCTAATAAATTATTAAAATCAGCTGATAATATTGAAGGTGCTACTATTGCCATATTAAACTCCTAATACTTTTTATTTTTCTTAATCTCATTAGAAAACAATACATAATTGTCATAGCGAGATTTTAATATTTCATCATTATTTACTTTTTCTTTTACATTACATCCAGGTTCAGCTAAATGTAAACACTTAGAAAATCGACACTTTGTTTGAAAAAATTCAACAAAGCACTGCGATAAACTAAGAGCATCCATTTCTAAATCTAATGTCCCAAATCCCGGAGTGTCTGCAACATATCCATTACCAACTTTTAGTAATTCGGTATGTCTAGTTGTATGTTTTCCCCTATTTAATGCAAATGATATCTCATCAGTCTTTATCATAAAATTCGGATTAAATCGATTAATCATAGTTGACTTGCCAACACCAGACTGACCAGCAACAACACAAATACAACCATCAATCTCATCAATAATCTTATCACTATCATTTGGAAGGTAATATACAGGATAACCTAAGGTCTTGTAGTATTCAGTAATAGTTTTATACTCTTCATTTTTAACTAAATCTAACTTTGTAAAAACCAAAACAATACTAATATTAGCATATTCAGCCATTGTAATAATACGATCTAGTAGATTAGTATTTAAATCAGGTTCTACAATCGAAGTCATAATAAAAACTTTATCAACATTACTGACAAATGGTCTTACTAAATCATTTTTACGATCGTGAACTTTAGAAATTTTCCCATTTTCAATAGATACTAAATCTCCAACTTTAGGCACAATTCCTTGGTGCCTAAATAGACCAATCGGTTTACAAATAAAATATTCACCGTTAATATCAATGGTATAATCACCACTAATAGACTTGATAATTAATCCCTTCATTTACCCTCTCTTTTAATTCTCAACTGCCCACAAGCAGCTTCGATATCATGTCCCTGTTCCCTCCTTAAGGTTACAGGGATTTTATTTTTTGTTAAATAATCATAAAACAAATTCATGTTTTCATTCGTACTTCTTCTTAAAATCTTACTTGTACTATTCATCGGAATTAAATTAACATAACAATTCATTCCTCTAACTAAACTAACTAACTCCCTAGCATGTTCAATCGAATCATTAATACCATCAATCAATATATACTCAAATGTTATTCTCCTATTAGTCTTATCAAAATAATATTTCAATGCTTTAAATAAATCTTCAATATTATATGAACGATTGATCAACATATGGGTACTTCGTAACTCGTCATTAGTAAAGTGAAGGGAAATTGCTAAATTAACCTGCAATTCAAATTCACTAAATTCATAGATCTTTGGAACAATACCACAAGTAGAAATAGTGATGTGTCTAGCACCAATCTCTAAGCCTTTAGCGTCATTAATAATTCTTAAGAAATCTAATAAATTATCATAATTATCAAATGGTTCACCAATTCCCATAACAACAACATGACTAACCTTTTCATCATTTTGACGAATTATTTGATCAACCATTGCTACTTGTAGAACCATCTCATAGACTTCTAAGTTTCTTTTTTTCTTGTTTAATCCACTCGCACAAAATGAACAACCCATATTACAACCAACTTGTGTAGAAACACAGACACTATTGCCATAATTGTGCTTCATTAAGACGGTTTCGATAAAATTACCATCATGTAGTTTAAACAAAAATTTTCTTGTTCCATCACTGGATTTATGCTCTGTTTCAATCTCAAAAAAATCAAAATTGAAATTATCTTTTAATTTATCAATTGAACTTTTTGATATATTAGACATATCATCAAATGAGTTAACCTTTTTCCTGTAAACCCATTCAAAAATTTGGGTGGCACGAAAAGGTTTTTCACCTATATTAATTAACTCTTGTTCTAATTTTTTTCTCGTCAACCCAAAAAAATTATTCATCGATTTCTCCTCATTTTACATATGTAGAAACCATCAGTATGGTGCTCATATGGTAAATACATCACTTCTTCAACTTTTTCATAATTATCATTACTTAAAAGGAACTTTTCAATTTGTTCTTCATTTTCTTTTTTATTTATCGTACATGTACTATATACATAATAACCACCAACTTTTACTAAATCCTTTGTGGTTTCTAATATCTCTTCTTGCAATGTAATTATTTCTTCAATAGAATCTAGATTTATATTATACTTTAAATCAACTTTATGTCCAAGTACACCTAATCCACTACAAGGTAAGTCTGCTAATATATAATCAAATGATTCCTTTTTAACATAATTCCTGATATTTCTAGCATCAACAAGTTGTAACTTAACATTATTAACCCCTAGTTTTCTAAAGTTAGATTTCATTAATTTAATCTTATGTTCATGAATATCACAGGCATATATCTCACCAGTGTTTTCCATTATACTTGCTAAATGCATTGTCTTGCCACCAGGAGCACTACATAAATCTAAAATTTTTGATTCATGTTGGGGATTTATAACCTCTGAAACTTTTTGGCTAGCAATATCTTGGACAGTTATCTTACCATTAATAAACAAACTGTGACTTATAATTGACTTATTAACAATAATTCCATTTTCAACAAGACTACTAATACTATACTCTATTCCATCTTCCTCTAGAATTTTTATTACTTCTTCATTAGATGATTTTAAGGTATTAACTCTTATTGAAGTCTTTTTGTTATCTTCATTTTCTTCAAATATTTTAATTACTTGATTATAGGAATAATCTTTAAGTAAATACGAAACTAACCATTGTGGATAACTATACTTTACGCTAAGATATTCTATACCTTCTAATTTTTCAATATCCTTAACTTCAGCTCTTAAAAAACTTCTAAAGACAGCATTAACAAATTTGCCAACAAATTTATCCTTGGTATTAGCTACCTCAACAGTTTCATTAACAACAGCATGCTCTGGAATATTTAAGAATACTAATTGGTATATTCCCATTCTAAGCAGATTAATAACCCAAGGCTTTTGCTTTTTCTTCAGAAAATCCTCTAAGTAGTAATCTAGTGTAATCATTTTTTCAACGGTTCCAAGAACTAAAATCGTAAAAAGCGCTTTTTCTTCTTTAGGTAGTTCATATTTTGTTAAATATTCATTAACAACAATGTTTGAATAACCACCTTTATCAACAATTTTAACAATGGCCTCTAAGGCTAATTTTCTAACATTCATCTAGTTTCTCCAAGAAAATGTTAAGATCATCACCACTTAAATAAGTTTGACCTAAATTACCATGTCTACCATCATTGAAATAATGAAAATCAGTCCCACCAGTAATGAATAATGAATTATCTTTAGCGATTTTTCTAAATATATTTTCCTTATCCGCTTGATTTGGATAAATTGCCTCAATACCATCAACGCCCAACTTAACAACATTAATTGGATCATTTTTCTTCAGTAGCATTGGGTGAGCTAATACCGCTAATCCACCAGCATCTTTAATTAATTTAATTCCAAACTTTGTATCCATCTTTGTTGAAGGAAGATAGGCTGGACACCCATCACCAATCATTTTTGTAAATATTTCGCGATTTGAATATTGATACCCTTGTTTAATAATTTCTTTAGATATTGTTCCTCTAGTGATGCTTTGAATGTCATCCAAAAAACTTCTATCTAATTTAATATTGAAAAATTCTTCAAGCTTATCCAACATCACAATAGCTCTGCTTTTTCTTTTTATAATCAAATCATTAAGAATTGGTTCCATCTTTTCAACATTATCCAAATTTTTAAAATAACCTAGAATATGAACACTCTCATCATTTAAATAAGTTGAAAGTTCAATCCCTAAAATAACTTTAATATTTTTATTTATTTTAACAGCTTCTTTAACACCAGAAAAAGTATCATGATCTGTTATACTGATTATATCTATATTATTATTAATTGCATAATCTAATAATTCATCTGGAGAATATTTTCCATCTGAAAAATTAGTATGCGAATGTAAATCTGCTTTCATAAATCCTCCATTAAATTTTCTTTTGTTTTCTATTTGACTCTAAATTCATCATTAAAATTAGATATCTCATCTCAAAATCATTAAATTTCTCCTTAAATGATCTATCATTCACCAAAGTTGTATCCGAAAGTAATTTTGTAACAAACTTCACTTTATTATATAGTTCAATCCATTCAGTAAACTCTAGGGTGATAACAACATCGCTTTTAAGAAAATATTTTATGTCATATGTTTTTAAATGTTCCTTATTTTTACTTTGATTGATTTTATTTACTATACTCTCAACCAAGTCCAGGATAATTGATCCACTATTATAGAAAATATACTCACTTGCTTCTTTTAAACTCTTATAGTCATTTAAGAAACTATTTAACCTATCATATAG
>Ga0172382_10002500_pt1 | contig 30611 bp, 21 predicted proteins | sample Leawel138RmetaG_FD_122245 | JGI IMG/M metagenome (GOLD analysis project Ga0172382, IMG submission 122245) | Leachate microbial communities from a municipal landfill in Southern Ontario, Canada - Leachate well 138R metaG | ecosystem: Engineered > Solid waste > Landfill > Unclassified | place...
GCGTACGTTATTTACTCGGCTGCCCCGTTGCGAAACGGTAGAAAACTTCGAGGCGTTACTACCTTGGAATATTGAGATCGAATCTATTATAAAAAGCTAGACGGGTTTTGTTGATCGCTTACGTTGCCTTTACATCGAGAAAACGCTTCCTGCTTGATGTGATGATGTATTCGCGAGGCAATATTCGCATTTTCATGAGCATCACACTGTAGAATAACTAGCGTGTTATCTGCTTCTTTAGGTAGTTTGCCGATGAAATTAGTGTCGATTTTCCCCGAGCAAAAAATATAATTAAAGTACAGAGAATAAAACGCGGACATTCCTTTTATGGCCTTTGTGCTCAATATGACTTTGCGCGCACATCGCGCTAGAAGTTCAATGTTAGTGTTGTCGTTGTCCTCTAAAAAGTCAGCTAAGCACATCGTTAGGTCGTGGCCTGAGGATATGACATTTAGGTGATGGAGCGCATACTTAGCTGCTGATTGGCACAGGGAATCGACGTCGTTGTGATCAAGGGTTATTTGAGGGTTCATGGTGGTTAGCCTTCCTTTAGTGGGTTGCTTTTGTTGTCGAGTTTTGAATTGATTAGCTGTTCAAACGCGCTCCCATCTTTGCGTGTTAGGTTAGGCACGTAGCGGCTGTATACGGTAAACAGCATTTCTGTCGTAGTGTGGCCCATTTGCATGGCAATCCATTCGGGACTTTCGCCTGCAGCAAGCCATAAGGTTGCTGCGGTGTGACGCGTTTGATAGGGCCGCCGTTTTGTTAAGCCGAGGTGTCTAAGCAGCGGATGCCACACTTTTTTGGTTATATCGCCATGCGAAAGCGGTTTGCCCGCTTTGTTGGAGAAAACAAATTCATTGTTCTTTGTGACTTTTGCTTGGGCTTTAAGGGCGTCATAAACAATATCTGACATATCGACTGTTCTGAATGAACCATCGTTTTTTGTATAACCCATTTCTCCCATAACCAAAGCTTCACGGATCAAAATTTGTCGGCGCTTAAAATCCACATATTGCCACTTCAGTCCGTCAATTTCGGAGGTGCGAAGGCCGGTAAAAAACCGTACCGTGTAATAGCTTTTAAAATCTGGCCTCACGGTATTGATAATCAAGAGCACTTCTTCAATATCAAACGGCTCTACATGAGTGCGCGGGACTTTGAAGGGTTTTATGTTGCGCCAAGGGGATACGAAGTCATATCGATCTGCGGCTTCAGTCAATATCATTCTCAATGGCGTCATCACATGATTGATGCGCGATGGCGACAGGGCTTTTTGTCGATCATTATCCGGCCTTGCCAGCACACCACGAAAAGCGAGGAGGTCGGCTTTAGTGATTTGGTCCATAAGGTGTTCACCAAATTCAGGGATCAGATACTTATTAAGTGTTTGGCGAATATTATGTTTATAGGACTTTCGCCACTGAGGCTCCATTTCCGAATACCACAATTCAGCAAAGTCTTTGAATACAGGTTTATCAGAGTTGCTCTGGCTAATGCGTTGATCATGTTTATTAAATTGATCAGCTTTTTTTGAGCCGGGAAAATACCTCTCATAATCAAAGGTGCCCAGCGTGATTTCAGCTTCAATTCGATCGAGTAATTTTTGTAACGTGCGCCTATTTGCTGGGGTATCTTCGAGCAGGGTTTGTTCACGGCAGCGCACGTTACGGTAGCGAAAGTCTATAAACAGCTTGCCGCTAGCTTTTCTGGATCGAATGCTACCCATGACAAACCGCACCATTTGCTAAAGGGATAGAAAAACCTGTACCACCAGATAAATATTTGGGCATATCTTCTTCAATGGATTCCCACAAGTAGAGGATTTTTCTGCCGCCAAAAGGTCTGATGTAGTGAATGCCTTCGAGTAGCACGGAATCCTTAAGTCGCTCACGGATAGTTCTGCAGTCATACTTAATCCATTCTGATAATTCGCTAGTGGTCAGATAGGTAGTTGAGTTTTTCATCGCGTGCTCCTTAAAAGCGTGTTAGTCTGAGATACATAAAAACTACTTCAAGAGACAATATGTCATCTTGGATAACAATTTAACACATAAAATGCCATTCGCAATAGTTTTTTGCCATTTCAGATGACATTTTTTGATTCCGCGGGGTAAATCGGTGTGATTCGTTGTCACTTGGCTCGATTGATGGGCGAGAGAAAGCTAAAAATTGTGGATGTAGCCAGAGAGACTGGCCTTAATCGCAATACGGTAACGTTGCTCTATAAAGAGACAGCTCAAAAAGTCGACTTAGATGCGATTGATAAGCTCTGCGATTTATTCGATTGCGAAGTTGGCGATCTGTTTGAGCGGGTAAAGGATTGATTCATGGAGCGGGTACTTGTCAGTTGGATTGGAGGCCACGATCTCAATAGCATTGATGCTGAGGGAGCAGGCCGCGGCCCGGTTATCAGCACCTTGTCTGCCCAAGCATTTGATCAAGTTGAGCTGCTCTATAACTATCCCGAGCAAGACGTTAAACCCTATTTGGCATGGTTAAAAAAACAAACCGGCCAAGTAGTACGGGCTCGCTATGTGAAGTTAACGTCACCTATTCATTTTGGTGATATTTATCTAGGCGCCAATACGCTACTTGAAGAGCTGGAGGCAGGCTCTAAAACCCGCGCTCTGAATATTCTTTTAAGCCCAGGCACACCTGCGATGCAGGCGGTTTGGATTTTACTGGCTAAGACGCGCTTCACTGCCACCTTCTGGGAATCCTCAAGGGAGCAGGGTGTGCAAGAGGCAGTAGTGCCTTTCGACATCGCTGCAGAATATATACCCGCAGCAGACCACATATCGTCAACGGCTATCAGTCGTCTTGCAGCTGCCGAGGTGCCTGTTGACGCGGCCTTTGACGACATCATTACCAAAAACCCACACATGCAAGCGCTTAAAGTTCAGGCTACGGTTTTAGCCGAGCGCGATGTTCCAGTTTTAATTTATGGTGAGTCCGGCACGGGCAAAGAGCTGTTTGCCCGTGCTATTCATAATGCTAGTAACCGTGCAGCTAAAGCTTTTGTGGCGGTGAACTGTGGCGCCTTTCCTGGTGAATTGATCGATTCGATTTTATTCGGGCACAACAAAGGAGCCTTCACCGGCGCAACAACAAATAAAGAAGGGGTGTTCTCACAGGCTGATGGCGGCACCTTATTCCTTGATGAATTTGGCGAGTTGGAGCCAGCGGTACAAGTCAGGTTGCTCAGAGTCTTGCAAGATGGCACCTTCACCCCTTTAGGTGCGGCTAAAGAATCTAAGGTAGATGTTCGAATCATAACCGCGACCAACAAAAACCTCATGGTTGAAGTGAGTGAAGGGCGGTTCCGTGAGGACCTGTTCTATCGTATAGCTGTGGGTGTGCTTCATTTGCCACCATTGCGCGAGCGACAAGGAGATATCTCATTGCTGGCTCGCACTTTATTAAAGGCCATCGGAGAGGTAGATACCCACCTGAAGGATAAAGAACTTTCTCCTGACGCAATAAATATTATCCTTCAACAACTGTGGCGGGGTAATATCAGAGAGCTACACTCGACGTTATTGCGCGCTGGACTCTGGAGTCAGGGAGACACAATTTCCGCTGCAGATATAGAGCGAGCCCTGTTTCGTATGCCCGAGCGAGAAGTCGGTGTATTAGGTAGAGATTTATCACAAGGTGTTGATATAAAAGAATTAATATCGAGTGTTAGTGCGCATTATATTGAGCGAGCGCTGTCCGAAAGTAACGGCAGTAAAAGCAAGGCAGCAAGCTTATTAGGTTTTAATAGTTATCAAACATTAAGTAACTGGATGAAAAAATACGGCATAAAATAGCCATTAATAATAACTTGGCACAGCCCCTGCAATACAGCGGGCATGGAAGCAATAAAATTTATGCAATCACAAAACTTTGAGCACCTTCGTGCCCATTGGCCTGAGTTGGCCAATCTGGGTGGGCACGCAGAACAATACGTTTTTGATGATCCTCAAAGTGCGTTGATCAAGCTGCGCTGCTTTGCTGAAAAGCTAGTCGGTATTGTCTACCGCGAATGGCGACTTCCCTCCTACCCCAATGATAAGTTTATGGATCGTTTGGAGAACCATACCTTCGCATCGGTGGTCGATAGTGCCATCATTGATAAGCTACATGCGATTCGTAAAGAAGGTAACAAGGCCGCCCATGAAGGAAAGTTCGGCAAGGGCAGTGGGCTTTGGCTATTAAAAGAAGCCCACATTCTTGGCTCCTGGCTACTGTTATCAATGAACAAAGGCCAGAAGAGTGATCTGAATCCCTTTGTTGAGCCGCAACCCATCGAGAAGGTCTCGGCAAAACAAACCAGATCTCTAGAGAAACGCCTTGCTGAACATCAGCAGCGTTTCGATCAAGCAATTGCTGAGTTGGAGGCTTCACAAAAAGCTGAGCAAGAAGCCCAGCGCGAAGCGGCAAAGTTAAAACAGCAGCTTGACGAGACTGCAACTCAAAAGCACAAGCAGGCCAGCGACCAAGCCAAGAACTTACTAGAGCTAAACGAAGCCCAAACTCGCCGCCGTCTCATTGATACCGAACTCCATAGCCGCGATTGGGATATTGACTTAGTTAACGGCAGGAATACCGAGCAGGTCACCCTGGAAGAAGAAGTCGATGGTCAGCCAACTGTTACCGGCATCGGCTACTGTGACTACGTGCTCTGGGATGACAACGGTAAACCACTAGCCGTCATCGAGGCCAAGCGCACCCGTGAGAATGCCGAAAGAGGACGTCAGCAAGCTAAGCTCTATGCGGATTCGCTAGAGAAGAAATACGGTCAGCGCCCCGTCATTTTCTACACCAATGGTCACGACATCTATATTTGGGACGATGCTCAAAATGCAGCGCCCCGTAAGATCTATGGTTTTTACGCCAAAGAAAGCCTGCAATACATGATCCGCCAGCGGGCAGAACGCAAAGATCTAAACGCCACACCGATTGCCACTGAAATTGCTGGTCGTATGTACCAGATCGAATCAATCACGCGGGTGTGTGAGCGTTTCGCTAACAATCACCGCAAGGCTTTACTGGTGCAAGCCACAGGGACGGGTAAAACCCGCGTAGCGATTGCTTTGAGCAAACGCATGATCGATGCCGGTTGGGCCAAGCGGGTGCTATTTCTCTGTGACCGCAAAGAGCTGCGCAAGCAAGCCGGCAAAGCCTATAACGAGTTTTTGAACGAACCTTTATATGTGGTCGGTAAAAGCAAAAAATCAGATCGCTCCAAAGCCCGTATTTATGTTGCTACCTATCCGGGCATGATGACCATCATGGAAGACTTCGACCCCGGTTACTTTGACCTGATCATTGCCGACGAATCCCATCGCTCCATTTACAACGTGTTCGGCGATATTTTTAAATATTTTGATGCCATGCAACTGGGGCTTACCGCCACGCCGGTTGAGATGATTAGCCGCTCTACCAGCCAGCTATTTGGCTGTGATTATAAAATGCCCACCGCTAACTACCCGCTAGAGCAGGCGGTGGAAGAAGGCAACCTAGTACCGTTTAAAGTGGTGACCCATACCACCCAGTTTTTGCGCGACGGTATTCAGGGCCATAGCCTTACGGATGAGCAAATTGCTGAGTTAGAAGAGCAAGGCCTAGACCCTAACGATTTAGATTTTAGTGCAGCGTCTATCGATAAGGCGGTATACAACAAAGACACCAACCGCGCCATCCTGCGCAACCTCATGGAAAATGGCCAGCGCCTAGCTGATGGCCAAACCCTGGGTAAATCGATGGTGTTCGCTCGCAATATTCAGCATTCAGAATTGCTGGCTGAATTATTTACCGAGATGTACCCAGCTTATGTTAAGGGCAGTGGCGGCGGCAATTTTTGTCGCGTCATCCACTCCAAGTACGAGCGGGCTGAGGAGCTGATTGATGACTTCAAGGCGACTGATGGTAAAGACTCAGAAATAACCATCGCCATATCCGTCGATATGCTCGACACCGGTATCGACGTACCGGAAGTACTCAATCTAGTTTTTGCCAAACCGGTAAAGTCCAAAGTGAAATTCTGGCAGATGGTTGGCCGAGGTACGCGCCTGTGTGAAAACCTGTTTGGCCCGGGTAAGCATAAAGAAAAGTTTTTAATATTCGATCACTGGGGCAACTTCGAATACTTCGAAATGGAACCCGAAGAAGAAGAGCCCCGCCAAAGTAAGTCCCTCAGTCAAAAACTGTTTGAGGCGCGGCTCACCTATGCCGAAGAGGCTCTTAAACGCGGCGAGATGGACAGCTTTGGCAAAATGGTGGTGCTGATTAAGCAAGACATCGATGCCCTCGATGACAACAGCATCGCCATTAAAGATAACTGGAAACTCAAGCAACAGCTCAGCCAAATAGACGTGTTGCACCAATTTACACCGGTTACCAAAAATTGCCTTTATGAGCAAATGGCCCCGCTGATGCAATGGCGTAATATCGTCGGCGAAAGTGAAGCCATTAAGTGGGACCTCGATTGGGTCAGTGCGCAATATGCCAAACTCTGTGAGCCTGGCTTATTAGAGCTGGTAAAAGACCAGGTCTTGATGAAGGTTCGCCAGTTGGCGATGCACCTCAATCAGGTTAGGGCTAAAGCGACTGAGATTAATCGCGTGCAACAAAAAGATTATTGGTCAACGGCGGGTTTTGATGATTTTGAACAGACCCGCCAAAGCCTGCGTTCAATTATTCACCTGCGCAGTAAACCACCAGAGCCACCACCCGAGCCTATATTAATTTTTGATATCAAAGAAAACCCCGGCGAATACAAAACCGGTGAGCGAAAAACCAATATTCGTAACGTAGATTATGAAATCTATCGGCAGGAAGTTGAAAAAACACTCACGCCCTTATTTGATAAAAACCCCATACTGCAAAAAATTCGTGCCGGTGAGCCGGTAACAGCAGCAGACCTAGATGCCTTAAATGCGCTGGTGCATACACAAAACCCCAATGTCGATTTGCAGCTGCTAAAGGAGTTCTATCCCGAATCCAGTGCCGGCATTGATCAATTGTTGCGCACTATTATCGGGCTGGATATTGGATCCATAGAGCAACAGTTTATGGCCTTTGTTCAGGAGCACCATATTAGCCTGAGTGGCCTACAGCAGCGTTTTCTGGGGCTGCTGAAAAGTGAAATTTGCCGCAAGGGTCAAATGACTATTGCCGACCTTTACGAGCAACCGTTTAAAGGTTTACACCAAGATGGTATCGATGGATTGTTTCAGGATAAACAGGCAGAGCTCATCGCTAATTTCGTGGCAGGCTTTACCATTGATACCAAAACAAAAAAGCCTACCCTCAGCGTGGCGACAAAACCCGTTGGCTAAGTAACATCGTCATCACCGCATAAGCGGGGATCAAATAGAGAAGTATTGAGCAATATATGATTACAGGTGCACTAAAAAGCAAAGTAGACAAGCTGTGGGAAGAATTTTGGACCGGGGGTATTACCAACCCCTTAACCGTTATCGAACAAATTACCTTCTTAATGTATGCCCGCTTGCTGGATATGAATGAAACCAGCGATGAAAAGCGATCACTGCGTACCAAAAAGCCCTTCAAGCGTCGTTTTAACGATGAGCAGCAACACATCCGCTGGCAAAACCTCAAGCATATCGAGTCAGCTGATAAGTTGATGGTTACCATACGGGATGGATTATTCCCTTACTTCAAAGAGAGCACGGCTGAAAGTAATGAGGGCACGTTGTTCGCCGAGTTTATGAAAGATGCACAGTTGATGGTACAAAAGCCGTCACTGTTAGTGAAAGCCGTAGCCATGGTTGATGAGCTACCACTCGATAAAGGCGACACCAAAGGCGACCTCTATGAGTATCTGCTGAGCAAGCTGACCACCGCCGGTATTAACGGCCAGTTTCGTACCCCGCGCCATATTATTCGCGCCATCGTTGATTTAATGAACCCTGACGTTACTGACCGTATCTGTGACCCTGCCTGTGGCACTGCCGGCTTCTTGAATACCGCCTACGAATTTATGCTGCAAAAATACAGTTCACCCGAAGGTACCTTTACTGAGGTGGTGACTAACGAGAAGGGCGAGGAGGAAGAGCAAACCGTCTATACCGGCGACCTATTAGCGGAGCATCGCAAGCATGTCGATACCGATATGTTTCATGGCTTTGATTTTGATGCCACCATGTTGCGTATTGCCGCCATGAACCTTGTAATGCACGGCGTAGCCCAGCCCGACATTCATTATCAAGACACCCTAAGCCAAGGCTTTATCGAGCGCTTCCCGCAAGAGGCAAAAGACAGCTTCGATTTGATTTTAGCCAACCCGCCTTTCAAGGGCAGCCTCGATGAAGAAGATGTTGACCCTGATCTGCTTCGCACCGTTAAAACCAAAAAAACCGAACTGCTCTTTGTTGCATTAATCCTTCGCATGCTCAAAGTCGGTGGCCGCGCTGCGGTGATTGTTCCCGACGGCGTATTGTTCGGCTCATCCAAGGCGCATCAGCAGTTACGCCAAACCTTGATTGAAGACAACCAGCTAGAAGCTATCATCAGCTTACCTTCCGGTGTGTTTAAGCCTTATGCGGGTGTTAGTACAGCGGTGATGATTTTTACCAAGGGCGGGAAAACCGATAACGTTTGGTTTTACGACCTGCAAGCTGATGGCTTTTCGTTGGACGACAAGCGCACACCGCTTAAAGGTGATGGCAATAACGACCTGCCGAATTTAATTGCTCAGTGGCAGGATTATTCTGCCAAAGCGAGAGCGGGTAAGTCAGTAAAAGCTTGGGCGGATAAAACGCAAAAAGCATTTTTGGTGGATAAGACGACTATTGCCAGCAATAAATATGACCTGTCGATTAACCGTTATAAAGAAGTGGTATATGAAGAGGAGCAGTATGAATCGCCTAAGGTGATTTTGAAGAAATTGCAGAAGTTGGAAGAGGAGATTATGGCGGGGTTGTTTGAACTGGAGGAAATGTTGTGAGTTGGCCGCAGGTTGATTTGTATGAGGTTTGTGAAATTAACGTGGGTAAAACACCGTCACGTCATAATGAGTTGTACTGGGGATCTGGTCAGCCTTGGTTGTCAATCAGAGACATGAGCCAAGGGCTGGAAATTGTAGATACTAAGGAGCAGATAACTGATCTTGCTATAAAGGAATCTAATATTAAAATTGTTACTGCTGGGACTGTATTGTTTAGCTTTAAATTGAGTATTGGGAAAATCGGAATCGCACAGAAGAATATATATACAAATGAAGCCATAGCGGCGCTACCTATAAAAGATGATACTAAACTGTGTAAAGAATATTTAGTACATGCGTTGAGCCGTTGGGAGTTCGGCATAAAAACTCATAGAGCTGTGATGGGGGCGACTCTAAATAAGGAGAAGTTACAAAGTCTTAAAATCCCTCTCCCACCCCTAAAAGAACAAAAACGTATCGCCGCCATCCTCGACAAAGCCGACAACCTCCGCCGCAAGCGCCAGCAAGCCATCCAGCTCGCCGACGAATTCCTCCGCGCCGTTTTTTTGGATATGTTTGGTGATCCGGTGACGAATCCGAAGGGGTGGGAGATGAAATCATTAAAAGAGATGGCGGTAGTTACAACAGGGAATACTCCATCTAGAAATGAACCAGATTACTACGGTGATTATATTGAGTGGATAAAATCTGACAACATCAACACTCCCAGCAATTTTTTAACGACAGCTAAGGAGTGTTTGTCGAAAAAAGGATATGAGGTTGGCCGGCATGTATCCGCAGGCTCTACCTTGATCACTTGCATAGCGGGTAGTTTTGATTGTATTGGTAATGCTGCTTTTGCGGATAGGCAGGTTGCATTCAACCAGCAGATCAATGCGTTAACTCCCAAGCAGGGGATCAATAGTTGGTTTTTATATGCTCTGGTTATTTTTTCAAAAAAACACATTCAGGCAGCTTCTACCAATTCCATGAAAGGAATGATAAGCAAAGGAAAGATGGAGGTAATTCAGTTTATTTGTCCGCCTGAAAGTCTTCAGATGAAGTTTGAGAAGGCATTTTCTCATTGCAGAGATAATCGGGAAAAAATGGATGAATCCATGTTTGAAATAAACAATACTTTTTCTGCTATAAACCAAAAGGCTTTCTCAGGACAGCTTTAGATAAGGGCTTCAATTATGCGGCTAAAAACAGTCAAATTAACTAATTTTCGTGGTTATCAAACGACGGCATCAATTCCCATTGAGGATGCGATGACAGGTATTGTTGGTCGCAACGACTATGGAAAGTCTACTGTGTTGGAAGCCTTGGCTATATTTTTTGAGTCAGATGGTGCTAAGGCAGATAAAAACGACATGAATTGCTTTGCTCTGGAGGGCGGTGCTGATTTTTTTGAAATTTCCTGTGAGTTTGATGACTTGCCAGCATTTTTAGTCCTTGATGAAAATGTTGAAACGACACTTGCAGACGAATACCTGTTAAATAATGAAATTAATTTTGAGATCGTAAAAACGTTTAAGCCATCTACAGGAAAACTTGATAAAACGGCTATCCGGTGCCAGCACCCAGTTGATGAAGCGTTGAGTAACTTGCTGGGGCTGAAAATGGCTGATCTCAAGAAGCTAGGCCAGGCACAAGGTGTAGAAGATTCCGTGGCGGATAAACGGGTGGCCTCACAATGGCGGCAAGCAATTCGTAATAATGCGGCACCGTTTGCCTGTCAGGAAGTTTTACTGGATGTGGATAAAAGTTTTTCTACTGAAGGTAAATCTATTTGGGGAAAGATACAGGAGGCTCTTCCTACTTACGCTTTGTTCAAGGCCGACAGAGAAAGTAGTGACTTAGACCCAGAGGCCAAGAACCCACTTCAACAGGCGGTAAAAGATGCTCAGGCAGCATTGCAGACGCAAATATCGGCTCTAGAATCTCAGATTGAAGCCAGTGTTTTGGATGTTGCCAATCGTACTCTAGATAAATTACGTGAAATGGCGCCCGAATTGGCTAATGAATTAAAACCGAGATTTAAAGATAAGCCTAAATGGACCTTTAATTTTACGCTAGATGGTGAAAATGGTATTCCCATCAATAAGCGTGGCAGTGGTGTGAGGCGTTTAATTCTTTTAAATTTTTTTCGTGCTGAAGCTGAAAAGGCGGTAGTAGGCACGCAGCGCAATGTTATCTATGCTATTGAAGAGCCAGAGACATCTCAGCATCCAAATTACCAAATTATGCTGATGAAGGCTCTCCTAGCATTAGCCAATCAACCTAATCGCCAGATCATTGTTACGACCCACGTTCCTGCGCTTGCGGGGCTTATCCCGATTGAGGGGGTGCGCTATGTAACCAGAGATGAGCATGCTGTTCCTATTGTGAAAATGCCAGATGAGAGAGTGCTTAAGGAAGCAGCAGAGAGTTTAGGGGTGCTGCCGGAAACAGGCATGGAGCGAGCAAAGGGGGTGGTGCTAGTTGAAGGGAAATCAGACGTTACCTTCTTGCGTCACGCTGCCAATACCTTAAAGGCTGCTGGTCATATCGCTGCGGATTTTGATGATGCAGGTATTGTCCCCATTCTCGTCGGTGGTTGTGGCAGCGTGAAGCATTGGGTAACGTTGAATTTGGCAAATGATTTAGGTGTTCCATGGTGTGTTTTTCTCGATTCGGACATTGGTGGCGATCCTTCACAAGTTAAGTCAATTCAAAAGCGTAAAACTGAAGTTGAAGCAGAGGGGCGGGCGTTTTATTCGACTCGTAAGCGAGAAATAGAAAACTATCTATGCCCCGATCTTGTCAAGGCGGAGACGGGAGAGGATATTACATTCACTGATATATGTGATGCAAAAAAAATAATTGGCAACGCTGTGGGCATGAAGCCAGACAATGTTATTGACCGTTTTTGGCCTTTAATGAATGCAGAACAGATCATCCAGTGTTCCACCTTTAACGACGGTGATGGCGATAAAGTCGAGCTGGCTGAGTTGGTGAATAATATTTTGGATCTTGTCAGTTAAATAAGCATTGATAAAATGGACTTAGTATTTTGAAATTTATTGCCAATCGAATAAACCAAACTCATCTGCGGGATATCTTGCCGGTTATTTCCGAAGACATACAGGTAGATAATGTGCTGGCCGCAATTGCCTATGGCAGCAGCGCCTCCGATGAAACTCAGGACTTGTTGGGCCATGCGCTGGCCAACAAACTGCGCTTGGATTTATGGATGCGCTACGACGAAACCGTGCCTGTCTCGATTTCTTTTCTAAAACGTCTTTTAAAAAACCTTCCGAATAATATATTTACCCAGTTTGTACCTGATTGCTTTCACGCCAAGGTAATCTGGTGGAAAGGTTATGGCGCTTATATAGGTTCCGCAAATCATACGGATCGTGGCTGGCTCACCAATATTGAAGCCGGAATGTTTATAGAAGAGGATGAGTTGGTTGCCAGCGGTGTGGATGGCCAATTAGACGCGTTCTTTGATTACTTGCGTGAGCTGGATAAAACCATCCCTATTTCAGCGGATTATATTGCCGAAATGAAACGACTTAGTGAGTTAAATAAGGATGCCCATACTGCGGCCAAAAAAGCCCGTGAGCATGCTGTGTGGGAGGGTCCCAGTTTCGTTGCAAAAAAAGCCGCCTTTGATCGCCGTAAAGAAAACTTCAAAACCGAATGGTTGAATACATTAGGTTATTTGCAGAGTATTCAGCAACAACTCCCAGATTATCGACCTAAGTGGGTAGAAGAAACCGTTCCTACCGCTTGGCAAGTGGACCAGTTTTTACATGCGTACTATTACAACCAGGTGGGTGACAACTTACGTAAGCCCTATGATGAGTATTACCAAAACAACCAGGGCAACCCAAACGCTGCATTAAAAGAGCAGCTGGAGTGGTGGCAGGCAACCCCCGACGCACCTTCGAATGAAGACATTACTTTTTATGAAGGCGCTCCCATCGTTCGGCAGCTATTAGCCAAAGATAAAGTGCTAACGCTAACCACCAAAGAATTTGAAACGCTCTGTGGCAAAACCCATGCGACCATGGATCATGTGATCAAAGTCCCCATGTCAGTACTTGGTCGGCCAGAAGTGCAGTCAATGAATAGAGCGGGACGATTAGAATTGTTCGCCCCCGTCATCATGGCCGAACGCAATAAAAAAGGCTGGGATGTTCGCCAGCTCCTTCATTACGTACTCTATGAAGGCGCTGACAAAGATATCTGGGAACGCCTCTATCATGCCGGGCGCGATAGCGATTACAACATCCCGCGCTATGGGCTCAACTCCATCGCCGAAGTAGTGGGTTGGGCAAGGCCGGAAGTCGTGCCGCCTAGAAATGGCAGGACCAGCAAAGCGCTTAGGGCTTTAGGTTTTGATGTAAAAATATACTGATTGAAGTATCGACGAAGACAGAAAAATTTTATGAGACTAACAAAGCTATCACTAACGAATTTTCGCTCCTTCGGAAACACCCAGTCTATCGAATTCGCTCCTGTAACTCTGTTGTTTGGTCCGAACAGTGTGGGTAAAACCACCGTGTTGATGGCGTTGGCATATTTGCAGCAGATTCTCGAAAAGGGGCAGTGTGATCCTAAGTATCTAGCGGCTCTAGGGCATAAATATGTAGGTGGTTTTAAGTCGCTAGTTTATGGGCATGACCTTAGCCGAAATATAAAAATTAAAGTGGAGTTCGAGCCTGGATTAACAGTTGGGAGTGAATATGAAACCTATATTGAGCTACTTCAGACCGACGACAATTTCATCAAGCTTCAGGATATAGCTGGCAATACCGAGCATGTGGCCCTTGAGTTTGAAATTTCGTGGTCAGAAAGATTTCAGCATGCCTATGTCAAAAATTATCGTGTTTGGATTAATCATGATGATATCGGGATGATGGATTCAGAAGAAGATACCAAGCAGGTGATGATACGAGAGTTGAATTGTAGGCATGAACTTTTGTTTCCAGTTAATCATGAAGAGTGGCTCGATTCAGAAGGTTATTCTGAATTTCGAGAGGACATGGATTTTATAGAATCTGAAGATAAAGAAATTGATGTGACTGATAGTCTCGTTTCTCCCGTTGATGAGTTTCTAGTAAATAAGCTTGAAGGGGTGTCGAGTGATCATGACCCTTTAGACCGCGATTTTTATAATTCTTTTGCGCATATTGAATATATAACTGAGCTAGTTGATGTCCTTCGAGTATTAAACCCTAATATTCCATTAGCTTGGGGTGGTGGTGAAAAGCTTTCGGGGATTGATTCGCACAATTTTATTTACGGTTTCATAGCCCCGATCGGAGTCTCTGGGTTTTCTGGGGCCCTGCCACACCTGAACAAACGTATAGTCACTAATTTAATTGGCGAGGAGTATGGTAGTAGTGAGCATAACGATTTTGAGGTGGTGACTCGAGCGCTGAGCCAAGCATTTGTTGCGCCCTTGGATATGCTGCTAAATCTATTAAAGAAGAGTGTTTATATCGGCCCATTAAGAACTATCCCTACTCCAGATTTCAAAGGTAATCCCTATCCATCTCAAGGTGATTGGTTTGACGGTACAGCAGCCTGGGATTTATTGGATGTTGGCAGTGATGCCAGTTTACTTAAAAAGGTAAGTTCGTGGTTTTCAGACCCCGACCTGCTAAATACGGGCTACGAGTTACATCGCTATTCTTTTAAGTACGCTTTCTTTTCCCGAATTTCTCAAGAGTTTATTGCTAACTTTCCGGATGAGGTTTTTGAGGAGATGGAGAAGCTATTTGGTGACACCTCAAAGATTATCTTTCGGGATAAAAGTAACGGTGTGGAGCTATCACCAAATCAGGTGGGTGCTGGATTTTCTCAGGTCATGCCTTTGATTGTGGCCGCTAATTCGGTGAAGACTGGCGTTGTGTCGATTGAGCAGCCCGAGTTACATATTCACCCCGCGTTTCAAGTCGAATTAGGTGACTTGTTTACCCAGCTTGATGTTCCAGAATCTCGCCGCCCAATGTTCCTGATAGAAACACATAGTGAGCATATCATGCTTCGCTTGTTGCGCCGTGTTAGAGAAACAACGGACGGTGATTTAGAAGAGGGCATTAATCCGGTAAAACCAGAGGATATTTCAGTAGTTTATTTAGAGTCTATTGAACCTTCTGATAACTGCTTAGGTGGTGTTAAGGCGACTCGCTTAGAGATTGATGAGCAAGGTGAGTTTATTCAGCGTTGGCCCAAAGGCTTCTTTTCTGAGCGTGCAGAGGAGTTGTTTTAATGCATGCGGTTTTTGCTGTAGAGCCTAGGTCGATTGATAACTGGAAAGATTTTCGATATTTAATTGAAAAGTTTGGTTTCCATAAAGGTGTGCTAATTGCTCGTTATCCCAAAAAATGGATGAGCTTGGTCCTGGATGCCTGTGATGCGAATAATATAGGCGATGTTGAGAGGCTGAAAGTAGTGGAAAAGCTTCGGCAGGCGAAAGAGGATCGAATGCTGAATACGCCATTTCCCTTTGATGGCGGCGAATGGTTAGAAAATGTTAACAAGCCAGGGGTAGCTAATATATTTGACGCACTGGTGTTGAGGGAAGATGACGCTAATGCTCATTCATATCGTCTTGAAACTATGCCTGAAGAGTTGTTCGATAACAGAAGAGAGATGGAATCATTACGTGATCGTGAATCCTTGGCGACCGTTGCTAGTAGATTGTTTGTAGATGCAATCGAGCTGACATTGATAGATCCTTATTTAAAACCAAGTAGGGCTTGCACGCATTTATTGAATTCATTCATAGAGAGCTCTTTTTCCAATGGTAAGGGAATAAAGAAGCTGGTTATACATATGGCCTTTTCAAAGGATGAGTCAGAGCCGGATGAAGTGATTAAAAACTACAAAAAATATTTGGGAAATAAAATTTCAGATGGTCTGATTATACAAGTTAATCGGTGGCGTGATACGGCTTTAGAGTTTGATTTTCATGCAAGATACCTTCTAACAGAGAAGGCTGGAATTCGATATGACAGAGGTTTTATTGAACCATCTGATCATGATGAGCGCGCAAAGAAAACTGATGTTGTTTGTATAGAGCCAGGCACTGTTGATCGACTGAGACTTCGGTACAGCGTTACTAATAGCGCTGACGATATTGTTGATGTTATAGATATTAGAGGGTGAGAATATTAAGCGAGGGTTAGCAGCTAAAACAGTAGGGCGCTGCGTATTAGTAGCAATCCAGTGGTTCGTTGCCGTCTAAAGGGAAAGTATTCTAGTGGTATATATAACTGTTGGTTTGTTGCTTGTAGTGTTTTTTTTCTGTCTCATAAATTCTGATTGGTGGCAGAATGTTCAAATAGACTCAGACTTTAAAGAGCATATCGAAGAAAAGAAAAGGGCGCATAGCGCTAAAGCAGATCGTCGTTTCAGTACGCGTAAATTGGCTGCGGAGCTTGCAGATATTAATCGGCGGGTTAATAGAGAGTCTGATGAGTTATACGGTGGACCATTAAAAGCTGACAAGGAGACTAAAGCCCAATTATCTGATGAATTTGAAGATGTAGCTTCGAAGCTTAAATACTTTACTAAAAATTATAAGAAAGAATTGGACAAGCTTTACGCCTCTAAAGCAGCCAAGATAGAAGAAGTGATAGCGCTAAAAAATATTGCTCGTGAAACTCAGTAAAAATTGAACGCAGAGATAGCCGATGTTCACCAAGGCATAAGGTCCGCGAACGATGATATACGTTCATTAAATGATCATGGTAACAGTAAAGGGATCCCAGGGATTTTGCCGAAATTATTTATGGTGGTGTGCATTTTGTTGGGGCTGAGTGGTGATAATGGGTCGCCTCTAGATAGGGCTGAAAAGTATTAAAGTCTAACCCGAAAGAATTATATTGCTGAAATTAGAGTTGGTATAATTTGTAAGAGCTATAAGTATTGAGTGATCCAGATTTATCGTTGTTGTAGTCACTCAGGAGGTGCAATCACTAAGCAGAGCAATTGGCCGAGGTCAATAATTTGGTAGAGGGATCCCTATCGGACGTAATGTAGACAAAAAGCGTGGGCATGACCTTTCAGGGACCGACCATAATCGAGCCTGCCCGGCCAACCCTATTTATTAGTCTCTCTGTTACATTTCTATGGTTATAGCGCTCGATTTTCAAAGCACTCAACAAGGGTGTTGGCTGATCTACAGATTAAAATTAGCCATAATATTATTGTGCGTAGGAGCTTTCTGTTCATGATGAAAGAAGATGCAAAGCCTAGCCTAATATTAATTCGAGGCTTGCCAGGCAGCGGAAAAAGTACCATTGCTAGTAAGATGATTGGATATAAACATGTCGAAGCGGATATGTATTTTGTAAAAAATGGTGTTTATACCTTTGAGCCTAATCGATTACAGCAGGCACATGACTGGTGCTATGCGCAAGTTGCTAAGGCTTTAAAAGCTGGTTGTAAGGTCGTTATCGCAAATACTTTTGTGCGGCGCTCGGAGGTTGAGCCATATGTTGGTCTGGCCAATTCATTAGGTGTTGGCTATCAGGTTGTTCATGCCTCAGGTGTTTGGCAGAGCATTCATAACGTACCTGCAGTCACTGTCGAGCGCATGCGGGATAGGTGGGAGACGTTGGAATAGCTGTGGTAGTGGGCGTGGTTATTTCCTGTAGCGGCAGCGGGTGATCAATGAATGATGCAATGATATTTTTTGGCAACCTAACAGTGCGTACACCAATATGGTGTCTGCTTATACAGAAGAACCTGAGATTAGCTGGTAAATCGAGGCTGTTTGGATAGCGGATAAGAGGCGGTATTTGAAGAAATTTAAGCTTAGTCGGCGATATATCATGGGTAATTAATATTACTTTTACATAAATATATTTATATGTTTAGTTTTATCTATTTAAAGGCTATTCTTTAACCCATTGAAAATAAAGAATAAAAATATAGTTAAGGAGTTGGCACGCTCTCTGCAATAGTCATAATACATTCATTGTTAAGGGAATTATTATGAGAGCTGTAACTATTGATACCTATTTGGATTTAGGCCATGCAGCGGCCAATGACGAGCATTTTGGTTTGTCACGACATGCGTTGAAGCGTATGTCCCAGCGGTCTATCGATGTGGAGCAGGTACAACTTGTACTCTGTCATGGCACGGTCATTCATAGCCGCCGGGCTCGATTTTATGTGGTGGGCCGTAAGGAAATGAAAAGATTAGTAGCGGTGGGGTGTGATGTAAGGGGTCTCGAAAACATCCAAGTCGTTGTAGATGAAAAATCAAATAACATTTTAACCGTTTATCGTAATAGGGATTTTAGACAGATCCGTCCAAAGCATCGCCGTGAAAGACGCATGCACTAATAACAGGATCACTTAAGGAGAATACGATATGGGTTTTGCTAAATACCATGAAGATATTGTTAGTCGCTATGTCAATGATAACCGTGACAAAGGGTACGATTATGTTGCTATAGGCGTAGAAGCGAATAAACCAAAAACAGAGAAAAAACGCAAAGCGAAAAAGGAAAAGTCTATGGCACTTAAACAATTTGCAGTACAGAAAGCACGGCCTTTACCGGTTATTATTCTGGCTGATACCAGCGGCAGTATGTCGGTGGATGGGAAAATTGATGTATTAAATTCGTCGATCAAGGATATGGTTGCAGCGTTCGCAGAAGAAGGACGCCAGCAGGCTGAAATTCAATTGGTGGTGGTGACTTTTGGTGGTAGTCAGGCCGCTATGCATTTACCTCTCACGCCCGCACATGAAATTGCTGACATTCAGCCTATGCAGGCATCAGGGCCGACTCCTATGGGTGGTGCGTTTGAGTTGGTTGCGCAGCTACTTGAGGATAAGGAGAAAATACCCTCGCGCGCATACCGCCCAGCGCTTGTTTTACTTTCAGATGGTCATCCAACAGATGATTGGGCTAAGGGTTTTAAGACTTTGTGTGATTCTGAACGTGCACAAAAGGCCACTCGCTTTGCGATGGCTATAGGTAGTGATGCGGATGAGTCGATGTTGAAAGACTTTGTTAATGACGCGGAGGCTCCGGTATTTAAAGCAGATCAGGCGCGAGATATTCCCCGATTTTTTAAGGCCGTCACCATGAGTGTAACTGCTCGTACACGTAGCCAGGCGCCGAATGAAATTCCTGCTATCGATTTTGATGCGATGGACGATGAAGATGAACTGGATCTTGATTTTTGAATAAGGGATGGTTTTTGGCAGGAGCGTCTGTGATTGGGCCTGGCCATGCTATTGATGGTTCTCCCAATCAGGACTCCCTCCTTTTCAGGCGGTTTAATGGCTGTTTCCTAACCGTTGTTTGTGATGGGATGGGATCAAAAAGTCATTCACATATTGGGTCTAACCTAGCTTGTCGAGCTGTTTATGAAATTATCAGTACGTCGGATTTCGATGTCGATGGAAAAGTGTTGATCGAAAGTATATACCGGCGCTGGTTATTTTTACTTGATGGTGTGAATCGTAAAGATGCTGTCACTACATGCCTCATTTGCTGGGGTAACTCTACCGGAGTGGTTAGGTATTTTCAGCTTGGTGATGGTCGGATTATAGCGCCTGATATTCAGGTTAAAGACGATGGTACTAACTTTGGTAATGAGACAACTGGGTTGGGTGTTTCAGAAAAATATTCAGATTGGTTTGTTGGCGAGCTTAAGTTGGAAAAAGGTCGGGGGCTCGCGATCATGACTGATGGTATTAGTGAAGATCTTGAGGAGGGTTGTGAGAATCAGCTTCTAGCTTCCCTCATTGGTTCTATGAAGGGTATTAGTTCTCGGCGTGCTAAAAAAACATTGGTACAGGAATTAAATGATTGGCCAACACCCAATCATCTCGATGATAAAACAATTGCGGTAGTCATCCGTTAATAACAGTGATTAATAGCTATGAGTAATGCAAAAGTTAAATCAAAAAAACGGGAAGTTAAGGATGAGAGAGGGAATGCTTACATTCTTAAAGACAGTATTGGCGAGGGTGGCCAGGGCGTTGTATGCATTACTGATCATAAAAATACGTTGGTGAAAATTTGTAAACGACCAAAGTCAGATAGAGAGGGTTGGATGGAGCATATCCGTTGGCTGATGCTCCAAGACTTAGATGGTTTGCAAATTGCTAGGCCTGTAGCCCGTATTGTGAAGCCTCAGCCTGGTTATGTTATGGAATTAATGGACGGCTTACAATCACTTCAGGCGCTGATGGAGGAGACAGAATTGGCGCTTCAAGAGCAAGACGTGCAGAAATATCTTGAGCAAGGTGGAATCCGACGTCGATTGATGCTGATGGCTAAATTAGCAAGAACATTGGCCAGCCTGCATGGACGCGGTATGGCATTTGGTGATTTGTCCCCAGCCAATGTGTTTATTTCAGAAAATCCAAAGTATAGCGAAGTTTGGCTGATTGATTGCGACAATATTTCGGTTAATCAGCGTGTAAGTTTTGATATTGCCCTTGGGTCGGCAGCTTCTGTGTACACACCGTTTTATGGGGCTCCAGAAATTGTTCGTGGAGACGCCATGATAAATTCGCTCACTGATAGCTGGAGTTTTGCTGTAGTAGCTTTTCGCCTATTGACAGCAATTCATCCATTTATTGGTGATCTTGTGAATGACGGTGAGCCTGAGTTGGAGAATGAGGCATTAAAGGGAGCGCTTCCATGGGTTGATCATTTGGAGGATCGTACCAATCAGGCCTCAGTTGGTTTGCCAAGAGAGTTAGTGCTATTAAAACCGCTAGCTGATTTATTTGAACAGTGTTTTAACACGGGGCGTGATCTTCCAGGTCGTCGTCCTAGTTTAAGTGAATGGGCTGAAAAATTTGAGCATGCATGTGAATGGTTGGTTGATTGCCAAGAGTGCGGAAGCAGTTATTTTTATAAGCCGGTTGAAAAAAAATTAGTTTGTGGGTTTTGTGATTCTGCTGCAAAAGGTGAGTCGCTGCTGTACTTAAAACATTATTTATACGATCAATCAATACTTGATATTGATGGGGCTAAAAATTCTGATTGTTGGGTGGATACAGGTTTGCGTCAAGTGCTCAATATCGGCTCTACACTAGCTATAAAAACTTCTCCCCCAGGCAGCAGCTTTCATGTGGACGCCAAATCTCTCTATCAAATACACCTTTCAGATAAAGGTGTAAATATTAATCCACTTGGAAAAACTGAGGTTCAAATTCGTGTAGGACAGTCAAAGCTTCAGACGTTTAGCAAGTCTTTCCAGTTGGATATGAACGCTCGTCAGGGAAAAAATATTTATGTATTGGTTGGTAATGAATCTGACATGTACGATGCCTGTGTTTTTAAGTGGTAGGGTAAATAAAAATGATACTTAGTGATTTATCCGCCTTTTTCGACGATTCAATAAGAGCGCTGACCAGTCGAGAGAATCTTGATTATCTCAAGGTGGGTTCAGAGGTGTATTTACACCCATATATTCAAGACAAAGAGCTGTTGTTAAAGCAGGGCGATAATGTCATTGCTTTTGATTTGGCCGATTCAGATATGTGGGCGGCTAATTCGGATAATTGGTTATGGCTATTAAGGTCGATCAAGGGCTCCAGTATCACGCTGCAAGGGGTCAAAGTAACGACTGCCTTAGAGTCTTTTTCTGAAGCTCTAAATGTTGCAGTCGATGAAAAGATTCGTGACGATGTGGCCGAAAAGGCGGGCTTTGTAAACCCTTCAATTGAGCAGGCGGCTCAGTGGCTTGCCGAAGAATTTGTGCTTGTTGAAGGTGGTAAGGATCGGATTTTTCAGGCTAGTTATCATGATGATAGTGAGCGTAAGGATATCACTCTAGTAGGACGGAATTTTCAATTAATATTGGAGGTTACTCCAAATGATGCGATTTGGATACGGCGGCTGGTACCACACTCTAGAAACAGGAGATACGGATTATCAGTTATTAAAAGTGGAATTAATTTCACAGACGCCACTATAGCCGCCAAGTTAACCAATCCGGAAGAAGTAAGAAAGCTACAAGACCTTCGTAGGGATCACAGTAGTTATATAGCTTTGTGGGAAGAGTATGATCGTATATCTAACAGGAAGGCACAGGAGCATGCCAGAGAGGTGGGCTATATCCACTATGTGAGGCATGAAAAGGAGGCCACAGTTGATGGTGTTGAATGGCGATTTTATTTCAGCAGAGACAATCTGGAAAAAGTGAATAACTTTCTCGAAGTATTAAAGGCGGGCGATGACGCTAACTTGGAACTCGATAAGGAGCTTCCCTCATGGCTTACTAATCAACTTCAAGCCGATACTAAGATGTTGGGTGACTACGAACCTCGTTTGACTGCAGCATACCGGGGTAGATCTGATAACTACTTAGTTCTAAATCTTGGTAGGGGCGCAAAGCCAACAGATAGCGGTTTTATATTCAGTTCTATGGCGGGCACAGAAACGTCCTCAAAGCGCCGGCGAGCAGCGAGAGAAAGAATCAATACTCAAAAAAATGCGATGCCACAACTCTGTCATTTGATTGAGGGTTTACCTGTCCAGGCACCCCGTTACAGGCAAATCAAACCAATGAGTGCTTCAGCTCGAGATAGCTTTAGTGGTGTTCCTACCGATAAACAGATCGATGCACTAGATCTTGCTTTGAACACACCGGATATTGCTTTAATTCTTGGTCCGCCAGGAACAGGAAAAACCCAGATTATTTCAGCTTTGCAGAGACGTTTAGCCGATGATGCTGAGCAAGGTATCAGTAGGGAGGTCCTTGTCTCTAGCTTTCAGCATGACGCGGTTGATAATGTTGTGGCTCGTTCCGATGTCTTTGGTTTACCAGCTGTTAGGGTAGGTAAGCGAGATAGGGGTACAACAATTTTACAGCAGTGGATCAGTAAGCAGCAAACGAAGGTCAAGATGGTTCTCGAAGAAGAGGAGTCTAGCAATCACTGTTATCAGCTAATTGAAACTGTTCGTAAAGATATAGCTGTTTTGCTGAATACTGGCCTTGCCGAAAAGGAATTTAATTTCACATTAGCTAATTTGGAGCAGTCTTTAGAAGGCTTAGCGCGTGACCATAATTTCATGATCCCATCATTACTAAGCGCCAAATTGAAAATTGCGAGAGATAAAGTATCCCAGAATAAAGTTTCGGTTGTTAATGCTGTGCATAAAAGACTCTTGAGATATGTGAGAGGTTTACGTGTCAATGCGGCAGCATTTTTGGACGATGGCGTTGATCGCGCTTATGAATGCCTCTATGCCTTTGAGCAATCCGATTATAACGTCGAAGAAAAGGATTTGGCGATTCTCAGGTCGATGTCGGAATGCTACGGGGATCCAAGTGAAGAGTTACTTCAGGCACTTGCCGTTGTAAGAAGGCGTCTAATAGAGCGGCTAATTCCAGACTATAGACCAAGAGCTATTAGGACGAAGTTGGATGCAGAGTTTGAGAGTGTCCTTAAAAATATTTCGACCGAATTAACGGGTCAGCTTGCTTCCAGTGTGGCTGGGATTGCGGATGTTCTTGCCGAATACTCGCAAACGCTAGCCTATCAAAAGGCACGTGTTAGAAAAACTGTTGAGGACTATACCACGACACTGGGTGCGACATGTCAAGGGGCGGTTTCAAAAGAGATGCTTAATATCCTCTCATCAATAGGTGAAGATAATATCAGTTTCGATACAGTGATAGTTGATGAGGCTGCCAGAGCTAACCCCCTAGATTTATTTATACCTATGTCATTGGGTCGCCGAAGAATTGTATTGGTAGGTGATCATTACCAGTTGCCTCAAATTCTGGAGCCTGACATTGAAGATGAAATGCGTGAATCAGGATCGTTATCCGAATCGTTTTCTGAATCCTTGAAAGAAAGTTTGTTTGAGCGGTTATATGTTCAGCTAAGAGAGCGAGAGAAAGAAGATGGTATTAAGCGAACAGTAATGCTGGATACGCAGTTCCGCATGCACCCTGAAATAGGACAGTTTGTTAGCCAGCAATTTTATGAAAAAAATGGTGAGCCTGAATTAAAACCGGGTCTAGATTTTTCTTATTTCAATATTGATATTCCAGGCTTCGAAGATGCTGTCATGCATTGGGTTGATGTACCGAATTCACAAGGAGGCGAGAAAAGACCCGGAAGCAGCTGGGTTCGTAATGTGGAAGTAGATAAGGTTGCTGATATTGCCGCGAGTATTGTTCAAGAATGTCCTGATGTCAGTGTGGGTGTCATTACATTTTATGCTAAGCAGCGCGACGCGATTTTTACAGCATTAGAAGCTAAGGGGGTTTGCCGAAAAACCGAGGACGGCTGGGAGTATGAACCTGGTTATGTCAGTACTAAGGACGGGGAAGAGCGAATCAGGGTGGGTTCAGTTGATGCGTTCCAAGGTAAGGAGTTTGACGTTGTGTTGTTGTCGATGACTCGTAGTAATACCTATACGGGTCTTGAAGAAGCGCAGCTGAATAAAAAGTTTGGATTTTTGCAGCTGCCCAATCGCTTGAACGTAGCTTTTAGTCGTGCCAAAAAACGATTGATTGCTGTAGGGGATAGGAAAATGTTTAGTACTGATGAAGCTCGGGCTGCAGTACCGTCGGTCTATGAATATGCAGTGTCTCATTGTGGAGATAGTAAATGATCGGCCACAGGAGCCTCGACCAAGTCGAGTATATACGTTCACCTTCTAGAGAGTATTACACGAACAAACCTCAGGACTTATGGTGGCCTTTCTGGGCGTGGAAGGTCATTGCGCCCGATGATGCGAAGGAAACTGATATCTTTCAGGAGCTTCTATTGCGTTTGATTAAGGCCGGCTGTCATGACCGTGTTGCACTGGTCAAGTATAGCTGTCTTCATAATGAATTTGTTGGGCACTTGTTAGCTATTTTGATAGAGAAGGGGTGGTTGGAAGCTTGGACGTTAACCGATGCAGGTGAAAAAGCTGTGAGCGAGGGGTATGACGTTAGCGGTACAGTTCGGAGTTATTACCTATTACAGGATGCTAGGACAGGAAAGTTGGTACCTCGGGTCTTTCCTACTTTTAATTACATTGATGGAATTAAAATCGAAGAAAGTAGGATTAGCTTTGCGCACAGCCGTCAAAGTGGAAAATATGTAAGCCCCGCTATGCTATCGGTTCCGCCGATAGAGCCTTATAGACCTTCAGTGGATGAGGTCTATAAGGCGATACGAGACCATCGACTTGACATGAACCGTCTTAAACAGGCGGGGTTTGAGGTTGACTTGCTCTCTCTCTACGAGGATCAGGTCGAGTTTCTGGATGATGAGGCTTTTCCCGTTTATATGCACCTGCAGTTGTTTACGGAGCTGGGTGGAGACAGGTCTTGGTATATTTCAGATCCAGCGAGCCTATTACCGTCTTGTGACGAAATGAATAAGATTGCAGACCATTATCTAGAGAGCGATAAACATTTTGCTTCTCGAGTTGAATCGATACTGGGAATAGCGCTTTATGAAGGGGTTGCATCGTATGACGAAGCAAAGAAGCAGCTGGATGAATTGGCTAAGGCACGACTTATAAAAGAGTTTTCATGGGTGTCAAAGTTTCCTCTCATAGAAAAGTATGTCTTATTGATGATTAAAGATCAGCTGGAATTAGAGAGCGAAGCCGAAGGGAAGCCCTGGATGTTAGAGAGACTGGTAAGTTCGTCGCAGAAAGTTTGTGAGGCCGTGATAAAACAACTTTCCCCTCCAAGTAAAAACCATGTTGAGTGGAAAAAGGTGGTGTTTCCAGGCAGTTGGAAAACAAACCGACCGCAAATAAAAGCTGTTTATCGTTGTTGTAAGGCTGTAGATGATAATTTGGCTTGGAATTTTTCTAGCATACGTGAAGGCAATTTACGTGGAGCGATGGAAGAGGGTAATCAATCGTTGCGTCAGTTGTTGGCTGCCATGGTGTTGCGGATGCCGGATCAGGTCATGGAGATCGAACGAGCAATTCCTGACTGGTTGAATCAGGCTATAGCGTTAGCGGAAAGTAGAAATAAAGCAGAGCACGCAAATGAACATATAACTACTAAAGTTGCTGCCCATCGTCATCTTGAATTTGTAGAAACATTATTAAAGTATATTGAAGGAAATGTTATCAATGGCTAAAGGAAAGAACAAAAACAAGGTAAAGAAGAAAGATCCTGTTCAAGCTGGACCATCGAACAATATTACTGAGAAAAAAACGAACATGACTTCGAATAATGGCATTGATTCGGGTCTTAGCTCTGTTGGTAATCTGGTTGAAAGTGCGGGTGATGGTCAGTTGGGAGCTATAGGGAAGCTTTTATCCAAAGCTGTTGTTTCGAATACAGCTGCAGATGAGAAATCCAAGCAAGAAGTCGCTTCCAAGCTGGAAGATAATATTGAGAGTCTTGTTGGTGAACTGAAGTTGGAGATGGTTAAAGCACAAGCGGCAAAACGTAACTATGAGGCGCAGATTAATAGTATTCAGCAGAGGGAAGAGCAGGCAGCTTTGTTGCGTGAGGAACTCGATAGTTTAAAGAGGCAGCTAAAAAATGACCAGCAGATTCTGACTACTGAGCAAAAGAAATTGTCGGAGAAACAGACTGAGTTAATTGGTCGAGAGAGGGAGATTGAAGCGAAGTTAATCGATGCAGAGGCGGGTTTCTCAGAGAAAAATGAGGAGATGTTGTCTGCTTACCGAAAGGAAAAAGAAAGAGAGTTGGAAGTATTTAATGATAAACGGGAAAGTTATCGTGAAGAAATAAATAAGTTGAATAAGGAGGCTTCTGAACTAAAAGAGCAGATAAAGTTGACGCAACGAGAAAAGTTGGAAGAAATAGTCGAGAGACAAAGGTTACTTGGCGAGAAGGAGTTGGCTCTTGAGGAAAAAGAAGGCCAGCTAAGCGGCTTAAGCCGAAAAATTGATATTAGGCACAAAATGCTAGACCGCCAAAGAGAGAGTGACCGAGATGAAATTCGAGTGGAGTTTTTGGCAGAGCTGGAGCGTTCCAAAAATATTAGGGAAGAGTTAGAAAAACAAATCGAAAGTTTAAGCGAGGATGAAAGTGAGTATAGGCTGAAACTTAAAGAGTTCTCCAAGCTAAGGGATGCGCTAGGGGGAGATTCCCCTAAGGAGTACTTGAAGCGAATGGATGCTCTAAGAATGAAAAATGAGGAATTGAGAGCTGAGTTAGATTTAAAGCCTTCCACTGATATTGAAGGAGCCAACAAGCGACTTAAACAGGAAAATCGGGACCTTTTGCAGGCTCGTGAAAATCAGGATGCAGAGTTTGGTCGGCTAAACACTCAAGTTAGGCAAAACAGAATCGCGGTTATTGATAAAGAAGGCCTAAGTAAGGAGAACTTGGTTTTAGCTAAACAAAATGAGCTATTAGGAGGAAGAATCGAAAACCTGCGGGATGAGGTTGATGATTTATTATCCAAGCAAGAAAGCAAGACAGCTTTCCCCGCATTAAAACATATGGATATCAGTGCAGAGCATAATAAAGCTGCAGTTGTCGAGAAAGTGCCTTTCTTGAAAATTTTTGCTTCAGAACTTCGTCAACGAATTGCTTGGGATCAAGAAACAGGTAAGGAGTTATTTTATAGGGAAGAAGATATACGGCTATTTCTGGCCGGCCTGTCGATGAGTAAGCTTCACATTCTTCAGGGGATCAGCGGCACCGGTAAAACTAGTCTGGCAAAAGCTTTTGCTAGAGCTGTTGGCGGCGGCTCCATGACGGTATCTGTCCAAGCAGGCTGGAGGGATAAAGATGACCTGATTGGACACTACAACTCCTTTGAGAAGAAGTTTTATGAGAGACCGTGTCTCCAAGGCCTTTATGAGGCTCAGACTCCGTTTTATACGGATCGCCCTTATATTATTTTGCTTGACGAAATGAATCTATCTCGGCCGGAGCAGTATTTTGCTGAGTTTCTATCAGCCCTAGAGCTAGACCGTAAAGATCAGCTGTTGACGTTGATGACATCTCCTCATTCAGGGGCTCCACAGTTATTCATTAAAGATCAATTTTTACAAATACCCGATAATGTGTGGTTTATTGGTACTGCAAACCACGATGAGACTACATTTGAGTTTGCTGATAAAACCTATGACAGGGCGCATGTCATGGAGTTGCCAAGGCACGAAGATCGTTTTGAAATTGACAAAAGTATCTCTCCGGTTAGCTATAGCTTTAGTTCCCTTGAAAAAGCCTTTTCTGATGCGGAGAAACAATACTCACAGGATGTTACGGATATGCTTGATAAGCTAAATCATTCAGACTTTGTCGAAACGTTGGCTCAAAGGCTGGGGATTGGTTGGGGGAACCGTCTTGAAAGGCAAGGGCAGCGTTTCATTTCCACAATGTTGGCTTCGGGTGCTAAGAAAGGAGAAGCTCTTGACCATCTTCTAGCCACCAAAGTGCTCCGTACAGGTAAGGCCACGGGACGTTATGATACGGAGAGAGAAGATATAGAAAAGCTTTCAAGGGAACTCAAGGCGTTGTGGGACGACCTAGGAATAAAGGACAATCCAGTGGCGTCAGAAAAGCTCTTGAGTGATGAGCTTCGCCGTAAGAGCGCTAATTAACAATGTGGTTGGACCGAGTTACTGGCCGTAAAGTTACGCGCTTGCCCGAAATTATTGAGTCATCTCGCTATGTGACGATGAAACCGACCTTAGTTAATGGTCACACAATGATTGACCCGGGTGTTTTACTTGTCGATGACGGAACTGGAATGTTTCGGGGAATCGATTCTACAAGCTCCTTCCTTCATGCTAGGAGTGGTGATGAAGTCCTTGTCGAGCAGGGTATCATTAACAGTGCTCTGCTTGAATTTGAGTATGCTGTGGCTAAGGGCAACAGTGCTTCATTTTTAATCCCTGAGGCTCTGTTGAACAGATTGCATCTTCAACCCTTTGATGCTGTTGTTAAAGCGGTAATCGATAAAGGACACTTTCAGGAAATAACAAGGTCGCCAAACATGGAGCTGGTTTACGAGGAGCACTTGTTGCCGGTAAGTCGGGTGAAGAAATTTTCTGCCTCAGCTGGTCGTCATTTGGCAGCACACTCTGAATGTTGGCAAAAGCGTAGTTTTACGGGTGTAGTGCCTCGCTCACTTCTGGCTTTAGAAAGCGAGGATGAATACAACATCTATGAGAACCGAGTATTTGCCAGACTGCTGGATCATCTTGATCGCTATTTGCAGAGGCGGTGTCGCGAAGTATCTCGAATTGAAGAGGCGATAGCTGAGGCGGAGAGTTTTGAAGCTTCAGAGACTTTATATTTTGGCCTTACCCATTCAGTTTGTGGGTTATGGGGTGAAGGTTTTAAAGGGGGGCATGTCTTATCTGATGAAGCAGAGCAGGGGCAAGGTTCCTTACAGGTTCTCCGGTTTTTATTAAAAGAGGTACGAGGGTTGCGGGGTTCAAAACTGTATAAAATGATCCCCAAAGGGGATGATATTGGTTCCCAAATTCGAATGACCAATACATTAACCCATGATCAACATTATCGTCATGTCGCCCGGTTATGGCACCATTGGCTTAAATTTAATAGCGATGGAAGAATAGACCCAAAAAATCAGTTTCAATCCAATAGTGACTTTGCAGGGGCTTACTGTACTTATGTTGAGGCGCTAATAAAACGATCTTTGGTTGAATTAGGTGGCGAAGAGACAAGCGCTGGCTTTGCGATGCCCAGCGGTCGAATTCTAGCTATCAGCAAAGAATATAATATGATTAGCCTTGATCTAAAGGGTAAAAAGCTAACCATTGTACCCGTTTATGATGCTGTAAATTTCGATGAAATTGACCCTGAGCATGCACGAATTATTATATCGCCTGTGATCAGAGATTTTCATTTAGGCCTGGCTGGACAGACAGCTTCCCCGCTTTATTTTTATACTCTGGAGGCGATGGTTACTCAAATATCTTCTTGGCTTAGTTTTCATACGGTTGCAATTTTCAGCGATAAGCTCAAGAGATTGCCTAGCTCTGTGATTAATATATTAAGTACTAAATATCCTGAGTTCTTTAACCTCAATGGTACTGATGCAACGCTTACGCGGCCTCTGGGTTCATCGCTTTTTGATATCCGCAAAGATCTTAAGCATGCAACACAGGATATATCGGTTATACGCTTCTTGGACTCGTTGGATGTCTCTTCAGCTAGGATGGATGCTATGTTGTCATGTCCCCTATGTGGAAGAATAACCGGCAGTCAAGCTTTTCACGCTAGAGATAAATATGCCTTTGAAGTTTCTGGTGCGCCTTGTGGGCATTTTTGGCGGATAGATAAGGATAAGGATGCTCGGCGTTACTTTGTAGCGGGTCCATCCGATGGGGATGAATCGTTACTATCAAGCTCCACCTTTAAAAAATTTGGGCGCTATAGATATCGATTTGAGTTGCCTCAACATGCTAGTGGGTAGGGGGCGGGTTAATTTGATTTAGATAGAGAAACGTCAATCTATGGTACTTATAATACGGCAGGATGTGTTTTTTCAGGATTAGATATAAGTTGAAAGCACGGATTCATCGAGTGGGCACAGGATGGGCACAATTTGGGCACACAACCAAAAACGCCGAAACCCCTTGCGGGGTTTCGGCGTTTTTAAATTCAATTATTGCTAATAAAAACAATAACTTATAGTTGGTGCCCAGAAGAGGACTTGAACCTCCACGGGGTTGCCCCCACTAGCACCTGAAGCTAGCGTGTCTACCAA
>Ga0172382_10002501_pt1 | contig 30606 bp, 30 predicted proteins | sample Leawel138RmetaG_FD_122245 | JGI IMG/M metagenome (GOLD analysis project Ga0172382, IMG submission 122245) | Leachate microbial communities from a municipal landfill in Southern Ontario, Canada - Leachate well 138R metaG | ecosystem: Engineered > Solid waste > Landfill > Unclassified | place...
CAGGCCATCATGCGCTATCTCGATGAGCGTACGCTGCGCATCGCGGAGGACCCGCAGTATGCCGAGGCGCTGGCCGAGCTCGATCGTCAGATCGAGGACGAGGCGCGTGCGCGTCTGCAGGAGTTGGACGACCAGCGTGCGCTGCGTCGCGCGGGGGTCAAAGCGGCTGACGAGGTCGATGAAGACGACTTCGATGGCGATGATGATGACGAGGGTGGTGCCGAGATCTTCTACGTGCGCTGAGTTCGGGCGCGCGGCAAGCAGGTTCGGGTGAGAGGTCGGGAAGGCGTGCTCATGCGCGGCCGCCCCCGGAAAGGTTTTGGCCGAATGACAAGGCGGGAACGATGCGGGACAAGGTGAGCGGTGCGCGGCGCTGGGTGGTGAAGATCGGCAGTGCGCTGCTGACCGCCGATGGGCGTGGTCTCGATCAGGCGGCAATGGCCGTCTGGGTGGATCAGATGGTGGCCTTGCGTGCTGCCGGTGTCGAGCTGGTACTGGTGTCGTCTGGCGCGGTGGCTGCCGGCATGAGCCGTCTGGGTTGGGCGGCGCGGCCGAAGGCGGTGCACGAGTTGCAGGCGGCTGCGGCGGTCGGGCAGATGGGCTTGATTCGTGCGTGGGAGTCGAGTTTTGCGCGTTGCGATCAGCAGACTGCGCAGATCTTGGTCACCCATGACGACCTTTCCGATCGCAAGCGCTACCTGAATGCGCGCAGCACGCTGCGCACGCTGATCGATCTCGGTGTGGTGCCGGTCATCAATGAGAACGATACCGTAGTCACAGACGAAATCCGCTTTGGCGACAACGACACGCTTGCTGCGTTGGTGGCTAATCTGGTCGAAGCCGATTTGCTGGTCATTCTTACCGATCGCGACGGCATGTTCGATGCTGATCCGCGGACCAATCCTGATGCCAATCTCATCAGTGAGGCGCGTGCCGACGATCCGGCGCTGGATGCCGTTGCCGGTGGTACCGGGGGTGCGCTGGGGCGCGGCGGCATGCAGACCAAGTTGCGTGCGGCGCGACTGGCGGCGCGCTCCGGTGCGCATACCGTGATTGTCGGCGGGCGCATCGAGCAGGTGCTTGCGCGGCTCAAGACTGGCGAACGCCTGGGTACGTTGCTCGCGCCGGAGTGCAGTCGGCATGCGGCGCGCAAGCAGTGGCTGGCGGGGCACCTGCAGACGCGCGGTACCCTGACGCTCGATCAAGGGGCCGTGTATGCGCTGCGCCAGGGCAATCGCAGTCTCCTGCCGGTTGGCGTGAAGGCGGTGCAGGGCAGTTTTCGTCGCGGTGAGATGGTGGTCTGTGTCGGTCCGCAGGGCGAGGAGGTCGCGCGCGGGCTGGTGAATTACAGCGTTGCCGAGGCGCAGCGAATCCTCGGGCGCCCATCGGATGAGATCGAAAAGTTGCTCGGCTATGTCGATGAGCCGGAGCTGGTGCATCGCGACAACATGATCCTGGTCTGAGGTGGCTATGCGTGCTTTCGTGGGGCTAGCGGCGGGGCTGGCGTTTTCGGGCCTGGCAATGGCGGAAGAAATCGGTTCGGTCGATACGGTATTCAAGTGGCTCGGACCGAATCACAAGATCGTGGTCGAGGCCTTCGATGATCCCAAGGTTGCGGGTGTGACCTGTTACCTGTCGCGCGCGAAAACCGGCGGAATCAAAGGGGGGCTCGGGTTGGCCGAGGATCGGGCCGAGGCCTCGATCGCCTGTCGTCAGGTCGGGCCGATTCGCTTTGCCGAGAAGCTCGAGGATGGTGAGGTGGTCTTCAAGGAGCGGACGTCGCTGGTGTTCAAGACCATGCAGGTGGTGCGCTTCTTCGATGAATCCCGCAACACTCTGGTGTATCTGGTCTATAGCGATCGCGTGATTGAGGGTAGCCCGCAGAATGCGGTGACGGCGATCCCTGTGCTGCCCTGGCCGGCTGCTCGCTGATTGCGCTGACGGCGCATAAGGCAAAAGCGAAGACATGAAAAAACCGGCGCGAGGCCGGTTTTTTTCAAAGAACTTGCAGCGTAATCAGGCTGCAGCAGCTTCGCCGAGGGCCTTGATGTGGCCGTTCAGGCGGCTCTTATGACGAGCAGCTTTGTTCTTGTGAATGATGCCTTTGTCGGCCATGCGGTCGATGACCGGTACGGCTGCGGTGTAGGCTGCGCGGGCCTTGTCCAGGTCTTTGGCGTCGATGGCCTTGACCACATTCTTGATGTAGGTGCGGACCATGGAGCGCAAGCTGGCGTTGTGGCTGCGACGCTTCTCAGCCTGAATTGCGCGTTTTTTGGCGGAAGGGCTGTTGGCCACCGTCGAACTCCTCGAAAACGTGGGGATTGCAAAGCAAATAAGGCCGCGAATCATGCCGATGCGCAGCGCGCTTGTCAAGCCTGTGTCGCGGCGTCGCGAAGCTGGTCGGACAGGTGGGCGGCGGCTAAACTCGCCGCCTCGTTACGTGTCGTATCTGGCCAACGAACCGGCTGACGCGCTGCGTCATGCCGAATACCCGCTGCGATTCCAGGAAAGACTGATGTCCGAAAACAACGGCAAGGGCGGATTGTTGCGCTCCAGCGCGGTGGTCAGTGTCATGACACTGCTGTCGCGCGTGCTGGGCATGGTACGCGATATGGTCGTGGCCAGCTATTTTGGCTCCGGGGCGGCGGCGGATGCCTTCTTCATTGCTTTCAAGATCCCCAACTTCCTGCGCCGGCTGTTCGCCGAGGGGGCCTTCGCCCAGGCGTTCGTGCCGGTGTTGTCGGAGTATCGCGCCAAGCGCTCCCTGGCGGAGGTCAAACAGTTGGTCGATCGCACGGCTGGCATGCTCGGCCTGGTGCTGGCCGGCCTGACTGCCGTGGGCGTGCTGTTTGCACCCTATGTGGTGATGGTGTTCGCGCCGGGCTTTCATGACGATCCGGCGAAGATGCAGCTGGCCGGCGAGCTTTTGCGCATCACCTTTCCCTACCTGCTGCTGATTTCGCTCACCGCCTTCACTTCCGGCGTGCTCAACAGCTACGGGCATTTTGCTGTACCCGGCTTCACTCCCGTGCTGCTGAATGTCTGCATGATCGTGTCGGTGGTGTTCCTGACGCCGTATTTCGATCAGCCGGTGATGGCGCTGGCCTGGGGGGTATTCATTGCCGGCTTTGCCCAGCTGACGTTCCAGTTGCCTTACGTGGCGAAGCTGGGATTGCTACCCCGGCCCAGGTTCAAGCCGGGCGACGAAGGGGTACGGCGGATCATGTTGCTGATGGTGCCGGCATTGTTCGGTGTGTCGGTCAGCCAGATCAACCTGTTGCTGGATACTGTGCTGGCCTCTTTCCTGCAGACCGGCAGTGTCTCTTGGTTGTACTACGCCGACCGCCTGTCCGAGTTGCCGTTGGGCGCGTTCGGTATCGCCATCGGTACGGTGATTCTGCCCAGTCTGTCGCGTCAGCATGCCAGTGACGATCCGCAGGCGTTCTCCTCCACGCTCGACTGGGCGCTGCGGATGGTCCTGCTGGTGGGCGTGCCTGCCGCGCTGGCGCTCGGCATCCTTGCCGAGCCGATGATCGCCGGGCTGTTCTTTTACGGGGCGATGACAGAGGAAGCCGTGGTCCAGTCGGCTCGCGCGTTGCAGGCGTACTCGCTCGGCGTGCTGGCATTCATGCTGATCAAAGTGCTGGCCCCGGGATTCTTCGCTCGTCAGGATCTGAAGACACCGGTGCGCGTGGCGATCATCTGCATGGTCGCGAACATGGTGATGAATCTGATCCTGATCTGGCCGCTCAAGCACGTCGGTCTGGCGCTGGCGACCTCGCTGTCGTCGATGCTGAACGCGTTCCTGCTGTTCTGGGGGCTCTACAAGATCGGCGTCTATCGACCCACCGCCGGGTGGTGGCTGTTTGCGCTGCGCCTGGCTGGCGGCTGCGCCGCTATGGTGGCGGTAGTCTGGTGGCTCAATGTGCCCTCGTCGGAATGGTTCGCCTGGGGTTGGCAGCAGCGGGCGCTGCGTCTGACGCTGCTGATTTGTGCCGGGTTGGCGGCATTCGTCGCCGGCCTGGTAATGCTCGGTCTGCGACCGCGGCATTTTCGCCACTGATCGCACCGGGCGGTGGGGAGCAAACCTGTCCGGGATGCTCCGCACATGCGTATAATCGGCCACTTTTCAAGCAAGAAGTGCGTATGCAGCTGGTTCGAGGCCTTCACAACCTGCGCCCCCGGCATCGGGGTTGCGTCGCCACCATCGGCAACTTCGACGGCGTGCACCGGGGGCATCAGGCCATCCTGGCGCGTCTGCGCGAGCGTGCGGCCGAATTGGGGGTGCCCAGCTGCGTGGTCATCTTCGAGCCACAGCCGCGTGAATTCTTCGCGCCGGACAAGGCGCCGGCGCGCCTGACCCGTCTGCGCGAAAAGCTCTGCCTGTTGAGCGAGCAAGGCGTCGACCGGGTGCTGTGCCTGGCATTCAATCGGCGCCTACGCGAACTGAGTGCCGCCGAGTTCGTTCATGCCACGCTCGTGCAGGGCCTGGGCGTGCGTCATCTGGAGGTGGGGGACGACTTCCGCTTCGGTTGCGACCGCGCCGGCGACTTCGATTTTCTGCGCAAGGCCGGCGCTGCCGAGGGCTTCACCGTCGAGGCGGCCACCACCATCGAGGTGGATGGCGAACGGGTCAGCAGCACGCGCGTGCGTCAGGCATTGGCTGACGGCGATCTGGAGGCGGCCGAGGCGCTGCTGGGCCGGCCGTTCAGCCTGGGTGGACGGGTCATGCATGGGCAGAAGCTCGGCCGCCAGCTCGGCGCGCCAACCGCCAACATCCAGCTCAAGCGCCGCAGCACGCCGCTGAACGGGGTGTTCGTGGTTAGCCTTGAGCTGGATGGCAAGCAACTGGCCGGCGTTGCCAACATCGGCACGCGTCCCTCCGTCGAGAGCGATGGCAAGCCGCATCTGGAGGTGCATCTGCTCGATTACCAGGGCGACCTGTACGGCCGGCGGGTATGCGTAACCTTTCATCGCAAGCTGCGCGACGAGCAGCGTTTCGCCTCACTGGAGGCACTCAAGACGGCGATAGATGCGGATATCGCCGCCGCCCGTGATTATTGGCGGGCTTCACTCACCCACGAGTCAGGACTGAAATGACCGATTACAAAGCGACCCTCAATCTGCCGTCCACGGCATTTCCGATGAAGGCCGGTCTGCCACAGCGCGAGCCGGAGATTCTGCAGCGCTGGAACAGCATCGACCTGTACCGGAAGCTGCGGCAGATCGGCGAAGGTCGCCCGAAGTTCGTCCTGCACGATGGCCCGCCCTACGCCAACGGCAACATCCACATCGGCCACGCGGTGAACAAGGTAATCAAGGACATGATCGTCCGTTCGCGCACCCTGGCCGGCTTCGATGCGCCTTACGTGCCCGGTTGGGACTGCCATGGCCTGCCTATCGAGCACAAGGTTGAGACCACCTTCGGCAAGAACCAGCCGGCGGACCTGACCCGCGAGCGCTGCCGCGCTTACGCCGCTGAGCAGATCGAGGGGCAGAAGGCCGACTTCATCCGTCTCGGCGTACTCGGCGACTGGGACAACCCCTACAAGACCATGGATTTCGCCAACGAAGCCGGCGAGATCCGCGCCCTGGCGAAGATGGTCGAGGGTGGCTTCGTCTTCAAGGGGCTGAAGCCGGTCAACTGGTGCTTCGATTGCGGCTCGGCGCTGGCCGAGGCGGAAGTCGAATACCAGGACAAAAAATCCGATGCCATCGACGTGGCCTTTGCCGTTGAAGATGCCGACAAGCTCGCCGCCGCCTTCGGTGTTGCTGATCTGGCCAAGCCGGCCAGCATCGTGATCTGGACCACCACGCCCTGGACCATTCCGGCGAACCAGGCGCTCAACGTTCATCCCGATTTCATCTATGCGCTGGTCGATACCGGCGAGCGGCTGCTGGTGCTGGCCGAGGAGTTGGTGGAATCCTGCCTGCAGCGTTATGGCCTGAGCGGCGAGATCGTCGCTCGCTGCGAAGGGCGCGCGCTGGAGCTGATCCGCTTCCGCCATCCGTTCTACGAGCGCTTCTCGCCGGTCTACCTGGCCGAGTACGTGGAAACCGGCGCGGGCACCGGTATCGTTCACTCCTCGCCGGCCTATGGCGAGGACGACTTCCGTACCTGCAAGCACTACGGCATGGAGAACGACGACATTCTCAGCCCGGTGCAGAGCCACGGCGTCTACGTCGCGGACCTGCCGTTCTTCGGCGGCCAGTTCATCTGGAAGGCCAACCCGGCCATCGTCGAGAAGCTGCGTGAAGTCGGTGCGCTGCTCAAGCACGAAGCCATCCAGCACAGCTACATGCATTGCTGGCGGCATAAGACGCCGCTGATCTACCGCGCCACTGCGCAGTGGTTTGTCGGCATGGACAAGGTCGCCCACGACGGCAGCTCGCTGCGCCGTCGCGCGCTGGATGCCATCGAGCAGACTCAGTTCATTCCGGCCTGGGGCCAGGCGCGTCTGCACGGCATGATCGCCGGGCGCCCGGACTGGTGCATTTCGCGTCAGCGCAACTGGGGCGTGCCGATCCCGTTCTTCCTGCACAAGGAAAGCGGCGAGCTGCACCCGCGCACCGTTGAGCTGATGGAGCAGGTCGCCCAGCGCGTCGAGCGCGAGGGTATCGAGGCCTGGTTCAAGCTCGATCCGGTCGAGTTGCTCGGCGACGAGGCCGCGCAGTACGAGAAGACCAACGACACGCTGGACGTCTGGTTCGACTCCGGCACCACTCACTGGCACGTGATGCGTGGTTCGCATCCGATGGGTCACGACGAAGGTCCGCGCGCCGATCTCTATCTGGAAGGCTCCGATCAGCATCGCGGCTGGTTCCATTCGTCGCTGCTGACCGGCGCTGCCATCGACGGTCACGCGCCGTACCGCGGCCTGCTGACCCACGGCTTCACCGTGGACGAGAACGGCCGCAAGATGTCCAAGTCCCTCGGCAACGTCATCGCTCCGCAGGAAATCACCGACAGCATGGGTGCCGATATCCTGCGCCTGTGGGTTTCGGCCACCGACTACTCGGGCGAGATGGCGGTGTCCACGCAGATCCTGCAGCGTAGTGCCGATGCCTACCGGCGCATCCGCAACACCGCGCGCTTCCTGCTTTCCAACCTCGACGGCTTCGACCCAACGCAGCACATGGTGGCCAACGACCAGCTGATCGCCCTGGACCGCTGGGCCATTGATCGCGCCCTGTTGCTGCAGCTTGAAATCGAGGAAGCCTACGAAACCTACAAGTTCTGGAACGTCTACCAGAAAGTGCACAACTTCTGCGTGCAGGAGCTGGGCGGTTTCTACCTGGACATCATCAAGGACCGCCAGTACACCACCGGTGCCGACAGCCTGCCGCGGCGTTCCTGCCAGACCGCGCTGTACCACATCGCCGAGGCGCTGGTGCGCTGGATCGCGCCGATCCTCGCATTCACCGCCGAGGAAATCTGGCAGTACCTGCCGGGCGAGCGCAACGAGTCGGTGATGCTCAACACCTGGTACAAGGGGCTGACCGAGCTGCCGGAAGGCTTCGAGCTCGATCGCGCATTCTGGGACAAGGTCATGGCGGTCAAGGCCGCGGTGAACAAGGAGCTGGAGAACCAGCGCAACGCCAAGACCATTGGCGGCAACCTGCAGGCGGAAGTCACGCTATACGCCGAGGAATCGCTGGCGGCCGAGCTGACCAAGCTGGGCGCCGAGTTGCGCTTCGTGCTGATCACCTCGGCGGTCGAAGTCGCGCCCCTGGCGCAGGCACCGGCCGCCGCGGTGGACAGCGAGCTGGCCGGCCTCAAATTGGTGGTTCGCAAGACGGAACACGCCAAGTGCGGGCGCTGCTGGCATCACCTGCCGGACGTCGGCAGCCATGCGGCGCATCCGGAAATCTGCGGCCGCTGCGTGGAAAACATCGAAGGTGCCGGTGAGGTGCGTCACCATGCGTGATGCGTTTTCGGAGGCCCGGCAATGACCAGCCGTTTCGGCAAGCTCACCTGGCTCTGGCTCAGCGTGCTGGTGATCGTCGTCGATCAGGTCACGAAGCACTGGTTCGAGGCCAATTTCAGTCTGTACCAGAAGGTCGATGTCATCCCCGGCTATTTCGCCTGGACGTTGGCCTACAACACCGGAGCGGCCTTCAGTTTTCTGGCCGATCACAACGGCTGGCAGCGCTGGCTGTTCGCCGTGATCGCCATTGGCGTGAGCGTCGTGCTGGTGGTCTGGATGAAGCGGCTGAAGGCCAGCGAGACCTGGCTGGCAGTAGCGTTGGCGCTGGTGCTGGGCGGTGCGCTGGGCAATCTCTACGATCGCGTGGTGCTGGGCCACGTGGTCGATTTCATCTTGGTGCATTGGCAGAACCGCTGGTATTTCCCAGCCTTCAATATCGCTGATAGTGCCATCACCGTGGGCGCCCTGATGTTGGCGCTGGACATGCTCAAGGGTAACAAGACCGGAGAATCCGCACATGACTGAACAGCGCATCGGGCCGGACAAGGAAGTCACCCTGCATTTCGCGCTCAGCCTGGAAACAGGCGAGCTGGTCGACAGTACGTTTGATAAGAAGCCCGCCACCTTCAAGGTGGGCGACGGCAACTTGCTGCCTGGCTTCGAGCAGCAGCTCTACGGTTTCAAAGCCGGTGACAAGCGCACCTTGCAGATTGCGCCGGAACAGGGCTTCGGTCAGGTCAACCCACAGAATGTGCAGGTGATGCCGCGCAGCCAGTTCGAGGGCATGGAGCTGTCCGAGGGCCTGATGGTGAGCTTTCAGGACGCCGCGCGCACCGAGCTGCCGGGCGTGGTGAAGGCGTTCGACGAGCGCCAGGTCACGGTTGATTTCAACCATCCGCTGGCCGGCAAGACGCTGACCTTCGAAGTCGAGATCATCGACGTTCGCCCTGTCTAACCTGGTCGGGGCTGGCGGGCATCCGCTGGCCACTGTGATTGCAGGATTAGCCGAGCTGTAGTGTTACTCCTCCTTCGTTTTCAAGCTCCGCGCGCCGAGACCCACTATGCAAATCAAACTCGCCAACCCCCGCGGCTTCTGTGCCGGCGTCGACCGTGCGATCGAGATCGTCAACCGTGCGCTCGAAGTGTTCGGCCCGCCGATCTACGTGCGCCACGAGGTAGTGCATAACAAGTTTGTGGTGGAAGACCTACGAGAGCGCGGCGCGGTATTTGTCGAAGAGCTGGATCAGGTTCCGGACGACGTCATCGTCATCTTCAGCGCCCACGGCGTTTCCCAGGCGGTTCGCCAGGAGGCAGACAAGCGCGGTTTGAAGGTCTTCGACGCGACCTGTCCGCTGGTGACCAAGGTGCATCTGGAAGTGGCCAAGTACAGCCGGGAAGGGCGTGAGTGCATCCTCATCGGTCACCAGGGACACCCGGAGGTCGAAGGTACGATGGGCCAGTATGACGCGCGCAACGGCGGTGCAATCTATCTGGTCGAGGATGAGGCGGATGTCGAGCGGCTACAGGTGCGCAATCCCGAGGCACTGGCGTTCGTCACCCAGACCACACTGTCGATGGACGACACTAGCCGGGTCATTGATGCGCTGCGTAGCAAGTTCCCCAGCATCGGCGGGCCGCGCAAGGATGACATCTGCTACGCCACACAGAATCGCCAGGATGCGGTAAAGCAGCTGGCCGACGAGTGCGATGTGGTGTTGGTGGTCGGCAGTCCCAACAGCTCCAATTCCAACCGCCTGCGCGAACTGGCCCAGCGCATGAACACGCCGGCATATCTGATCGACGGTGCCGAGGATCTCGAGCGTGAGTGGTTCGAGAATGTCCAGCGCATCGGCATCACTGCCGGCGCCTCCGCCCCGGAAGTGCTGGTGCGCGGGGTCATCGAGCGATTGAAGGCGTGGGGCGTCGACGGCACGGACGAGCTGGAAGGGCGCCCGGAGAACGTGACGTTCTCGATGCCGAAGGAGTTGCGGGTAAAGGCGCTCTAGCTGAGTAAGAAAGCGCCCTTACGGGCGCTCTCTGCTTTTAAAACAGCGCTCTTGGGTAAAGAGGGCTTGTTGTTCGTTATTTCTTCCAGCATTTGCTTGCTGTCGCTTCGGCATCCTGACCTTTGGCCCCCGTATTGGCCAAGGTAAGCGTGCCACATTCATCATTCGTCATGGATGCCTTGGGAACTGCCTGTAGCGTATAGCTGCTGGCTGTGGCGCCGGCCAGACTGAGATCGTAGCTCTTGCTGGCTCCGTCACGGGGGGCCTCGGTGAATGGCAGATCGGGGCCGTCCCCAGCGGCATCGACATAACGGCCGTTGCTCGTGTAGTAGCGCTCCATGAACTGTGCAAGCTCCATTAGTGCCGTCTGTGCATCAGCACGCTTGGCGCTGCGGACGTGTTCTTGGTAGCTCGGATAGGCAATCGCCGCGAGCACGCCAATGATCGCGATGACGACCATCAGTTCGATCAGCGTGAATCCCCGGATTAGCCGTTGGTGCGGTACGAATGTCTTCAAAGACTGTTCCTCACTTCGTTCCAAGACAGACGGTTAGAATCGTTGTTGTCGCCCATTACTTCGATACAGACAGGTATCACGCCATTGGCATCGGTGCTTGCCGCCGAGCTGGCATAGCATAGGTAGCGTTTGCCGGATTCGCGGTCGTTCAGTCCGATAGTCCCTTTGACAGCTCCCTCATCCGGGTCGGCGACGCCGCTGACCGGAATCGGATCCTGATCATCGCCAATCTCGATATAGTCGTCCTGATCGATCTTGCCGTCGCCGTTGTAATCGAAGTAGGAGTAGGCGAGACGACCCCCGGTTGCCAAGTCTAGGCTCATGATCCAGCTCGTACCCCCTGCATCGCACGGATCGGCCGAGGGAATCAGCGAGCTAAAGGTCACTCTGTTTCCGCCAAGCTGTGCCTGCGAGATGACCCGCTCACCTTTCGCTCCGGGGCCGCCATTGCTTGCCTTCCACGATAAGTCGAGATACCAACCATTGTGTTGATCACTCATCTCCTGCTGGCTGATGCCCCGGCCGCTAAGGTTTTCGCTGCTGACCTCGATCAGAATCTCTTGTTCGAGCAGATTCTGCCGACCGTCAATTTGCGCGCCCGCGTCGATTACCCCATAGAACGATTGGATTTGTGGGGAGTCGGGAATCTCATTGTCGGTGGTCTGGTAGAAACTGCCGGTCCCGAACACCAGCATGATTTCTCGGTCCTTGGTATAGGCGGCATTCAATGGCGCGGTAATTGGTTGCCTTTCTCCGCCGCCGTCTTTGGCGATAAAAAGAGGGGCGATGCTATCACCACTTCGAAGCGCTGTTGGCGCATCCCAGTCACTTGCGCTATTTCCAGTCAAGTCGAGACGCCACACGTTGCCTTTGGTGTCGCCTGCGTAAACTCGATCAGCGACGCGGTCATTGTCCAGATCCACGGCGAGCGGGGCCCCCAGATCACCGGCGTCCGGCAGGTCGAAACGCTTCATGACACTGCCGTCGGTAGCGCTAAGAATCCATACGTAGCCTGTGCTGGTTTCTGTTGGGCGATCGTAACCACTGGTGACGATTATTCCGAACGTACCCTTGGCCAAGGGGACCAATGCCGGTCGGCCCAGCGTGTAACCGAGCTCTGGATGTTTGAACTCCCACATGACACTGGAGCTGGTCATATTCTCCGGATCGGTAATGTCTAGTGCGAAGATGCTGCGACCACCGGCTCCGGAAGAGCCTACCACCATCGTTTTCCAGGCATTACCGACCCAAGCGTCGCCGATTCGTGGAGTGCCATCCACGTAATAGCGATGCGAGTAGGTCGGATCGGTCAGATGGTACAAATCATCAATCAGGTCGTTTGGCACGTACGCAAAGAGCTCGTTGCCGCCTGAGGCCGTCAGGCGTGCGTCAAATCCGTGGAGCATGCCATCGTTCGCACCGACGATCACAAGCGGCGGGCGGTTCTGGTAGCTCGAGGAAGCGCGGAAAGCGGTATAGGCGCTCTTCGTGGCGGCAGTGAAGCCGGCGCTTTCCGGAAGCTGTGCATAGCCGAAGTTCTGCTTGTAGATGTATTGCGGATCCGAGTTGGCGATATCACCCAGCCGACTGCCACGCTGGCGGAACGGGTTGTTCGGTGAGGCGTCGGTGCGCTCCTGGCTGCGATTGCCACGGATGAAATTCAGGCGATCCTGCCCGAGCTGTTCATCAGCCAGCGTCCCGCCGATGGTCTGGCGTAGCGCTTCCTTCTGATCGGTGCTCAGCCCGGTCCAGGTGAAGTCTCGCCCCGTAGTCGAACGCAATGCCCCCGTATCGGCGTCCGCAACCGGCGGTACCGAGGTGAAGATCTTGCGGGTGGACATTTGCGTATTGCTCAGTGCATCCAGTTTCTGCGCGGCGCGCCAGCTCGGTGTAGCGCTGACAGTGCCATCACTGTCGACGGCTTTGGCAAGGAGATTCCCGCTCCAGTCGGAGCTGTCGAGCATGGATTGGAAGACCACCGTGTCCGTATCCAGGCGAGTGGAGTTCGTCGACAGAGCTGCCGTCGTGCTGCGCACGTCTTTGGCGATGTTGGCAAACGCCAGCTTCAGGCTTTCGACCATCTTGGTGGCGTCGCTGGCGACATAGAAGTTGTCCGGACGCTTGTCGTTTGTAGAAAGTGTTTCGTTATTCGTCCACCACCAGGATTGCTGAAGAGGATCGCCGAATTCGTAATCGTCCGGCACCTTGAAACCACCGTATTTCGCCGCGAGCCAGTATTGGTTGGACACCTTGTTTTTAAGCTCCTCGCCTTCACGAACATCAACCCAATGCGTGGAGAGGGTCTGCTTGCCGCTTCGATCTTCGCGCAGGTCGCTGGTATTGGCGAAATAAGCCAGGCCGGCGATATGTGCGGAGTTGCCGCGACCGGTAAAGACGTCCGCTGCATTCTTCGAGATGCCTTCCAGGTTGAAGACCTTCTGTGTCCACTGTTGCACGTTGAGATCATCGCCAGTGACGGGAACGTTACGATCTTCGTGCGTGTTGACATCACCAATGCCGAGAATGACGTTCTTCTGGCAGGAGTACTGGATCGGGTCGGTCCAGTTGGTGATGACCGGGAACTTGTCCCGCTGTGCCTCATTCGTGATATCGGAGTAGGCGGCGACATTGCCGAGGTTCCGGAAATAGCGAAGCGCGGCATAATACAGCTCGCTGACCGGGTCGTTCGACTTGTGGCTGTTGGTCAGTTCGCCGAACTTGTTGATGTAATTGATGACCCCGCTATTACCGATATTGTCACCGTGTGGATTGGTATAGAGAATCCCCGTTTCGGGAGACCATTCCTTCAGTTCGTTATCGAGTTCATTGGGGGTGCCGGGTTCGCGCTTGGTCTGGCCGACATAGCCCTGCGCCGCTCGCAGCACACCCCCGTTTCGAGTGTTGCCATCTTCATTGAGATAACTGAATACGCTGTAGCGGATGTCCTTGGCGTATTGCTGAAGCAATCCCTCGGGTTTCCAGAGATGTTCGCCATATTTTGCGCAGTCGCTTTCCAGGAACCCTTCTTTGCAGACTTCGACGCGTACGGCATAGAACTCCGTGACCGTCTGGCTGTTACTCCTATAACTAAAGCTCACGGCCTTGTTTTTCTGGAAGCTGGTGCCCCTGTTCAACGAACTGGTCACCGAAACATTTCCAAAAGGCGTCACCTTGGCCGCATTGTCGGCATTAATGGTGCGGTCGTTGAAATAATCGCCTCTGCCGGCCCGAGTTGCTTTCTCCAAGATCGTCTGGGAATTGGTGTCGACGACGCGGTAGCCGCCGGTCAGCGCCTTGCGGAATGGGTCGATCGTCTGCGTCGTAGCCCAGTTCAAGTAGTTTCCGCCCCAGCGCCCCGCACAGTTGCGATCCGTGCTATTAGTGTAGGCGACCGGTGTGAAGTAACCGCCGCCGCTGGCGACCGTCACTGTGTGGAACAGGGGGTGATCGAACTGTTCCTCAATAAAGGAATAGCACTTGTTAGGATCGAAATACCCTGTGTAGGTCGTTGAGTTGTTGTAATCCCCGAGGTTGGCCACGCTAATAACGGTCGGATATTCCACCGAAGGTACCAATGCCAGGTTGCCCGGCACATTCCCGCCACCGAGCAACAATGGGGTCTGAGAAACTTCGGCGGCGGCGTAGCCGGCGCCCAGGGTCCAGAACAAGGCGCAACCGGCCAGCGCTAGCTTGCGCAACTTGGCGGTCGTTCCTTGAGCCACGGCGTGGCGATTATCGAGCGGCATCATGTCACTCCTCGACGAAGTACAGGGATCGAAGGGTGACCTTCGAATCGGAACTCATACCGGTACCGGTGCTTTCGATGCGCACCAGCACGAAATCCAGAATCAGCGATTCACCCGCTTCCAGCGAGCCACCACCAGCCGTTTCCGCATTGACCATGTCCTGCATGTTCAGCGGGCCTGGATGAGGCAGGCGGGTCACCGTGTAACTCGGTTTGGCGGCCACATCGCCCGTGAACCCATTGAACTCGACGACATCCGGAGTCGGATCGTTGACTGGGTAAAGGGTGTCGCTGACAAGGTTGTCGTACTGATCCTTGATCGACTGTTCAGCGAAGCGCAGACCGGCCTCGGCCGCCTGAAGGGCCAGATTGTGATCGCGCATGTTGCCCGCCATCTTTTCTTGCAGATTGGTGTCGCGCATGGCCGCGATCCCTAGAATGGTGAGCAGCAGGAGCATGATCAACGCAACGAGGAGCACGGCGCCGCGTTGGCTGGCGTGGCCGAAATGTTGACGGTTCATGGCAGTCGATTCCGGATTGCAACGGTGGTGGTGAAGGCTTGGGCTATGCGGTTTTTCTTGATAGTCACGGTTCCGTCGTCGTAGATGGCGAATTCGTCTTCCTTGGTGATCCCGCTGGCGGGCGGGTAGGCGAATACCTGGGGCTCTTCCAGCGCATTGGTTTCCGCGCTCAGTACGAGTAGCGAGATGCGGGCCGAGACCACCTTCGTCCAGTCGCCCTCACCGGTTGCCGACAGATTGTTCGTGCCGGCCTTTACGTACTCATCGGCCTGCCGGTCGCCGTCCCGGTCCAGGCCGTAGGTGACCTGCATATCGATCACCCCCTCGACCATTTCTTCGTGATGGGGAGAGGGAGTTAGTGATTTGCGCACGAGTGACGGCAACCGCCCGGTGTTGTTACGGATGTAATAGGTGTGGCTGCGCAAGATGTAGGAGGTTAGGCGATTGGTGTATTGCTGGCTCCAGTCCTGGTTGATATTGCCTGGTGTAACGTTGCCTCCAGCTTTCTGGAATGTACTAGCGCTCGCGTTATTGGCGTTCTGGAACGTATCGCAACCCGTCGAGTTCGCCAGAATGACCAATTGGCCAGCGTAGGCACCGGTTCCTTGGCTATCGCCGTTTGCGAGGGAAACTCCGAGGCTGGGTGTTTGGATGTTGTTGGTTCCCTGTGCCTGGAATTCCTTGCCATCGCTGGCGTACTTGACAATGAAGGCGTCTGTGGCTGCTCGCGTTGATTCGCTATTGGAAAAGATCACCGGCTTGCTGTTGTCCCAACCCTGAATCGGCGGCGTGGTGCTGTAGGCGTTACGCTCGTCCATGCTAAGGCCGTTCATGCTTAGATGCTTGGTCGGCTCGTTCAGACATTCACCTTTGAAGCCAGCCTGCCTGACATCAAAAGTAATGAACTCGGTGGCGAAGCGCCCGGCTTCCTGAAGTCGTGCAATCGCCGTGTTGGTCTGGTAAAGCTCCTTGCTGGAAAGAAATACCTGAAGCACGCCGCCAAGCAGCAACAGACTGATGAGCATTGCAACCATCAGTTCGATGAGCGATAGGCCCCGTTGGGAGAGTGGTAGCGGCTTGTTCATAGTTGAGTCCGATAGACGAAGGTTTCCCGGTCATTGGCATCGGCATCTTCGATCCGGCCCCGGTTATCGTTCCATTCGATGGAAACGGTGAACTGTCGCCCGTTGCGTTGAACGCTACCCTGGGCGTCTGGCGAGAGCAGGCACGACAGCGAATTGAGCCACTCGGCCATGTCGCGTTGAGCGAGCGAGCCGCTCGGTGCGAGTTCGACGTCACACTCCGTGTTCTTCAATACTTGGTCGTATACGCCATTTAGTGCATCTGCACGATTGGCTCGCATGCGATCGGTGATGTCATATGCAAGGAGAGTCGCTTGGGAGCGGTAATAAGCGCTGTGGTTGCTCTTGGTTGCGGTCATCTGCAAACCCGCCAAGCCTAGGAGTCCAACGGAAAGCACCAGGAGAGCAACCAGTACCTCGATGAGAGTCGCGCCTCGGACGTGGATTGGTGTGCCTGGTATGGGAAGAGTCATTCGCAGTTTCCTTTCGAGCTTGAGACGCGTCCCGTCGCACTCAGGGCAATGGTGTACTGAGGCTGGTTCGAGCAGTCGGTGATCGATACGACGAACTCTTCGTTGTCGTCCAGCGCATTGGCGAGCAAACCGTTCGGCCTGAACGTGAGTGTCTCGGCCGGACCGGTGACGGTGGTGCCGTTAGCGGTCGCGTCCCAGACTTGCAGCACATCACCGCCGCTAATTTTCACCAGCCAGCCGTCGCCCCAGGTCGTGGCGTTGGCGCAGGCATTTCCGTTGCGCCGACAGATTTGTGTGGCGACTCCGCGCTTGATTGCTTCCGAGCGGGCAAATTGCAGCGCGCCAGTAAGATTATTTGCGGCCGTCTGTGTTCGGTTGTTTTCAATCAAAGATCGGAACGAAGGAACCGCCAGCCCGAGCAGAATGGCCAGAATGGCTACGGTCACCAGCAGTTCGATCAGGGTGAAACCGCGGTTGTGATGCATAACTGCGCTCGCTGCCTGGAGGGAAGGAAAATGATGCGGTTTCGTCGCCGACCTTCCACTTTCTGTCGGATGTTCGGTCGGATTAATCCGCTGTGTGGCATCTTAACGACATCGACTATCATCGTCCGGCAGATCAAGTCTCATGCGGCCTGTGATATTGATCACAATGGTTCGTAACGCGCTGGTATCCCGACAAAGGGTGAAGGTACCGTTCAAGCTATGGGTAGTGCCATCGGGGGCGAAACTCATATGGGGCTGGTTGCGAAAGTTCGACCAAGACCACTCCAGGCTCGTCGACAGTTCTGATATCTGTACCAGGTCATCTCCTGCGTCGAATTGTCCGTTCTGATTTGCGTCGAGGAAGATCAAGATGCGCCCCGACCAGCGAGGCGAGCCATTACAAGCCTGCTCGCCGGCGCACAAAGTAATCATTCGGCCGCGGGTGATCGCGTGGGAGCGTGCGAAATTTAGATCTGCCACCAGCTGGTTCACCGATGTCAGCTGGCGGCTGCTGGCTACCGCTTTGCCGAAAACGGGTACGCCGATGCCCAGCAAAATAGCCAATACAGCAAGCGCCACCAAAAGCTCGATAAGAGTGAAGCCGTCATGGGCAGTGTTATCCGTCATCGCGTGAATCCCTTTACACATGATCGATTGCCGTCCTGGCGGGCTTCTTTTTAGCCTCATAGTCCCTAATGTCAAGACTTGCGGCTTCGTTTGGGAGATTAAATGTGGGACAGGTAACAGTTGTGGTCGGGGCTGGCGTAATCGGCCTCTTGAGTGCGCTGCGGCTGGCTGAAGCGGGCGGACAGGTAGTAATCGTCGAAGCAGGAATGAGCGGCAGCGAAGCCTCCTGGGCCGGTGGCGGGATCGTCTCGCCGCTTTATCCGTGGCGCTACAGCCCGGCGGTGACAGCGCTGGCGCACTGGTCGCAGGATTTCTATCCGCAGCTGGGCGAGCAGTTGCTGGCGCAGACGGAGATCGATCCCGAGGTTTACGAGACCGGCTTGTATTGGCTCGATCTGCAGGATGAGGACGAAGCACTCGCTTGGGCTCGGCAGCATGGTCGGCCGCTGCAGTCCGTGCCGATGGCGCAAGTGCATGCCGCCGTGCCGGCGCTGGGCGAAGGGTTCGAGCGGGCGGTTTACATGTCCGGGGTCGCCAACGTGCGCAACCCGCGTCTGCTAAAGGCGCTGCGGGCCGCGCTGCAGCAGTTGCCGAACGTGCGGCTGATCGAGCAGTGCCCGGTGACCGGGTTCGTGCGCGAGGGCACGCGCGTCGTGGGCGTCTGCACGGCACAAGGCGAGATGCGTGCCGAACGGGTGGTGGTCGCGGCGGGCGCCTGGAGCGGTGATCTGCTGCGGACGCTGGGGCTGGAGCTGCCCGTCAAGCCGATGAAGGGCCAGATGATCCTGTTCAAATGTGCCGAGGACTTCCTGCCGAGCATGGTGCTGGCCAAGCGGCGCTACGCGATTCCGCGGCGCGATGGCCACATCCTGGTCGGCAGCACGCTGGAGGATGTCGGTTTCGACAAGGTGCCGACCGAGGATGCGCTGCAGAGCCTGCGCAAGACCGCGGCCGAGTTGCTGCCGGCGCTCGCCGATGCACCGGTGGTGAAGCATTGGGCCGGCTTGCGGCCTGGTTCGCCGGATGGCGTGCCTTATATAGGTGCGGTGGACGGCGTCGACGGGTTGTGGCTGAACTGCGGGCACTTCCGCAATGGTCTGGTGCTGGCGCCGGCGTCCTGCCAGCTGCTGGCCGATCTGATGCTGGATCGTGAGCCGATCATCGATCCGCAACCCTACGCACCGGGTGCGCGTCTCCAGGGGGCAACCGCGTAGGCTTGTCGTTGCCGGAGCTGCGGTCCGGCGTGCTTTGCTGCTAGATTCTGCGCATCGCAGCCCCGGCATGCCGGGGCTGTTTCTTTTGCGAAGAGGTATGCGTGGCCAAGAAAACCACATCACTGGCCGCTCTGGGTGGGCTGGTCTATTCCACCGATGCCGGCCGGCATTGTCCCGACTGTGCACAACCGCTGGATGCCTGCGTCTGCAAGCAGAGCGCTATCCCCGAGGGTGATGGCATCGCCCGGGTGCGACGCGAGAGCAAGGGGCGTGGCGGCAAGACGGTCACCACCATCACCGGTGTACCGCTCGCCGAGGTCGAACTCAAGGAGCTGGCCAGCGCGCTGAAGCGCCGCTGCGGCACCGGCGGTGCGCTCAAGGATGGCGTGATCGAAATCCAGGGCGACCACGTCCAGCTGCTGCTCGACGAGCTGACCAAGCGCGGCTTCCAGGCCAAGAAGTCTGGTGGCTGAGCATCGGCGCCCGGCCGAACATTTGCGCGATTTTTTGTATCAGGCTGTCCAAGCCGATTAGCCCTCGCGCCGGCCAGCACGAGCCGCGCGGCACGCAACCATTTCAGGGAGACTCCGATGCCCGTACGACGCACACGTAAAGATGACGGCAGCCAGTGGACCGCCGCGGACAGCCGCAGCATCTATGGGATTCGCCATTGGGGCGCCGGCTATTTCGCGATCAACGACGAAGGCGGCGTCGAAGTGCGGCCGCAGCGCGACGGCGCGCCGATCGAGTTCAATCGGCTGATCCACCAGCTGCGCGAGGCGGGGCTGTCGCTGCCGCTGCTGGTGCGCTTTCCGGACATCCTGCAGGATCGCGTGCGGCGTCTGACCGGCGCCTTCGACGCCAACATCGAGCGGATGGAGTACGCCGGCAGATACACCGCGCTATACCCGATCAAGGTCAATCAGCAGGAAGCGGTGGTGGAGAACATCATCGCCACGCAGAACGTCTCCATCGGTCTGGAAGCAGGCTCCAAGCCGGAGCTGATGGCCGTGCTGGCGCTGGCGCCGAAGGGCGGCACCATCGTTTGCAATGGCTACAAGGACCGTGAGTTCATCCGCCTGGCGCTGATGGGACAGAAGCTCGGCCACAACGTGTTCATCGTCATCGAGAAGGAGTCCGAGGTCGGCCTGGTGATCGAGGAGGCCAACGAACTCAAGCTGATGCCGCAGATCGGGCTGCGCGTGCGGCTGTCCTCGCTGGCCTCGTCCAAGTGGGCCGATACCGGCGGCGAGCGCTCCAAATTCGGCCTTTCCGCCGCGCAACTGCTCTCGGTGATCGAGCGCTTCCGCAGCGCGGGCATGGATCAGGGCATCCGTCTGCTGCACTTTCACATGGGTTCGCAGATTGCCAATCTTGCCGACTACCGCCAGGGCTTCCGCGAGGCGATCCGCTATTACGCTGAGCTGCGCGCGCTGGGCCTGCCGGTGGATTACATCGACGTTGGCGGCGGACTGGGCGTCGATTACGACGGCACCCATTCGCGCAACGCCAGCTCGATCAATTACGACATGGACGAGTACGCCGGCACCGTGGTTGGCATGCTCAAGGAGTTCTGCGACCGCCAGGAGCTGCCGCACCCGCATATCTTCTCCGAGAGCGGCCGGGCAATGACTGCGCACCACGCGGTGCTGGTGATGCAGGTCACCGATATCGAGCGGCACAATGACGAGGTGCCGCAGATAGACAACTACGACGAGCTGCCGGAAATCGTCCAGTCGCTGGTCGATCTGCTCGGCCCGACCGACCCGGAAATGGTCACCGAAACCTACTGGCGCGCCACCCACTACATGAGCGAGTCCGGCGCGCAGTATGCGTCCGGCAAGCTGACCCTGGCGCAGAAAGCGCTGGCCGAGCAGAGCTACTTCGCCATCTGCCGCCGTCTGTACAACCAGCTCAAGGCGCGCCAGCGCTCGCATCGTGCGGTACTCGACGAACTCAACGACAAGCTCGCCGACAAGTACATCTGCAACTTCTCGGTGTTCCAGAGCCTGCCGGATACCTGGGCCATCGACCAGATCCTGCCGATCGTGCCGCTGCAGCGGCTGAGCGAGGAGCCGGTGCGCCGCGCCGTGCTGCAGGACCTGACCTGCGACTCGGACGGCAAGATCAAGCACTACGTCGACGAGCAGAGCATCGAAAGCAGCATGCCGGTGCACGAGGTCGCGCCCGGTGAGGAGTATTTCCTCGGCGTGTTCCTGGTCGGCGCCTATCAGGAGATCCTCGGCGACATGCACAACCTGTTCGGCGACACCGACTCGGTGAACGTCTATCAGCGCGAGGACGGCAGCTACTACCACGCCGGTATCGAGACCCACGACACCATCGAGGACATGCTGCGCTATGTGCACCTGTCGCCGGAGGAGCTGATGACCTATTACCGCGACAAGGTCGCCAGCGCCAAGCTCAGCGCCAAGGAGCGCACCCAGTTCATCGATGCGCTGCGCCTGGGCCTGACCCGCTCGTCCTACCTCACGCCCTGAGCCGGCTCAGTCGGTCAGCACGCCGAAGCCGCGCGCCATCAGCGCGGCCAGCAGCGGAATGACCAGCAACAGCAGCAGCTCCAGACGGATCACCCAGGTCAGCCAGCGCGCCGTGGGGGCGCTGATCGCCGGCACCTGGCGGTTACGCAGCGCGGTGCGCCAGCCGAGGAAGGTTACGGTCGGATAGATCGACAGCACGGCAACGACCACGAACAGACCGACCTTGGCGTGGAACAGGCTGTTCTGCAGGTAATAGTCGGCGCCTTTGCCATACCAGCCGGCGCGCGCGACGCCGCTGACCAGCGCCGCCCCGGCGACGATGCCGAACAGCAGATCGGTGCGAAACAGGCTGCGGGCGCGGGCGAAGCTCAGCGGCCGCCGCAGCAGCTGGTGTTCCAGCAGCAGCAGCGCAAACAGCAGGAAGACCGCCAGGAAATGCAGGTAGGCGGCGATGGCGTAGGCCATGTCAGTGTCCTTTGGCTGGATGTCCCGAAGGTGTGCCGTGGATCGGCGCGAGCCACGCCTGGCGTGCCTGCAGGCGCCACGCCAGCCCGCCGAGGCAGACTCCGCGCAGCAGCATGAAGCAGAGGAACGCCAGCCACAATCCGTGATTGCCCATGTCCTGCAACAGCCAGCCCAGCGGCAGGCTGAGCGCGACGGCGAGCAGCATGCTGTCGCGCATCTCGCGGGCGCGGGTGGCGCCGATGAACAGGCCATCGAGCAGGTAGCTCCAGACGGCGATCAGCGGCAGCGCGGCGAGATAGGGCAGATAGCTCCAGGCCAGCTGGCGCACCTCGGGCATATCGGTCTGCAGACGGATGAACAAATCACCGCCGAGCAGGAAGAAGAGCGCGAAGGCGAGGCTGGCCAGCAGTGACCAGCCGCCGGCGACCACCAGCACCCGGCGCAGTGCCAGACGGTCGCGCGCGCCGATGGCGTGGCCGCAGAGCGCCTCCACCGCATGGGCCAGGCCGTCCAGCGCATGGGCGGTGAGCAGCATGCCGTTGAGCAGCAGCGCATTGGCCGCGACGGTGGCGTCGCCCAGGCGGGTACCCTGCACCGTCACCATGAAGAACACCAGCTGCAGTGCCAGCGAGCGCAGGAAAATGTCGCGGTTGACGGCCATCAGCGGTCGCCAGCTGGCCCAGCGGCGCAACTGCGCGTAATCGATCTGGCCCGGATGGCGGCGTAGGGCGCGTGCCGCCAGCGTCAGGCCGAGCAGCGCGCCGCTCCATTCGGCGATCACCGAGGCGCGTGCGGCGCCGAGCACACCCCATTCCAGACCGAGCACGAACCACAGATCCAGCACGACGTTGAGCAGGTTAGTGGTGAGCAGGATCGCCAGCGGTCCGCGCGCATTCTGCGCGCCGAGCAGCCAGCCGATCAGGGCATAGCTGGCCAGCGCGGCCGGCAAGCCGAACAGGCGGGTATGGAAATAATCGCGGGTCAATGCGTCGAGTGCCGCCGAAGGCTGCATCAGCTGCAACGCCAGGCCTTTGAGCGGCACCGCCAGCATCCCGAGCAGCAGCCCGAAGCCCAGCGCCAGCAATAGCCCTTGCAGCAGAACCTGGCGCAGCGCGCTGCCGTCGCGTCGGCCGCTGGCCTGGGCGGCGAACCCGGTGGTGCCCATGCGCAGAAAGCCCATCAGCCAGACCAGCAGGGTGTACAGGCTGCCGCCAACCGCGACCGCAGCGAGCTGATGCGCGTGCGGCAGATGGCCGACCACCGCGCTGTCCACCAGCGTGACCAGCGGCACGGAGAGGTTGGACAGGATCATCGGCGCGGACAGGCTCCAGACTCGGCGATGAGTCGGAGCATGGCGCCAGGCAGCGAACAGCCGGGACATCACGTGAGCACTCCAGAACGGCCCGAAACTATACGTGTCCCGGACGTCGAACGCAGCTGCGCAGGGCGGAGCCAGTCACCGCCGGCGACTCAGCGGATCAGCCAGCTCAACAGCCACAGGCCGAGGAACAGCCAGACCAGACCGCTGATGAATGCTCGCCGAAAGAACGCACGTACCGCCGCCACCAGCAAAAGCAGCCCGATCACCAGCGCCGCCAGGCTGAGCAGCGAGCGGTCCATGCCCAGCGTGCGCGACAGCCCTTCGAGGAAATCGTGTCCCGCGGTGACGAAGAATCCGAAGAAGCCGCTGAGTGCTTCGACGATGTAGCGAATCACCGTTCCGAGAACCTGGCCCAGCCATTCGAAAACGCCTTCCACCCGCATGCTGTTCTCCCACTCCGTTGAAATGGCGGCGTGCCATAGCCGCCGCCGACCTCGCTTTGGCCGCCGAGACGGCCGGCGAGTTCCGTCAGCTTAAACGGTGCGCTACGGAACCTCGAGCGGCGAGGGCAGTCGGACGCTGGCTTGGCTATTCGTGTCGATGATCGGGGCGTGTTGTCAGCGTCATCCAATTGCAACGGCTTTGCCGCAAGGTGCGGGCAGGCCAGAACGAACGAGAGCCAGCCAATGCCTGCAAGTTCCAGACGCCTGCGCCTGACCGGCGGCGTGCGCCCGCAGATGTGGATCGCCGGGCTGCTTCTGCTCTGCGGTTATGTCAGCACCACCTTTCACCTCGACGAGCGTCTGTTCTTTTCGCTGAGTACCGCCTGGCACGAAAGCCGGTTGAGCGAACGCAGCCTCTGGCTGCCGGAATACCGCGTGCGCACCGAGGCGGCGCCGGTGACGGGCGTGGCGAACAATCTGTCCGGCCTCACCTACGACGAGCAGCGCGACCAGTTGTGGGCGGTCGTCAACAATCCGGAGGAACTACTTGCCCTGGATACCGACGGCCGCCTGCTGGCGCGCTACCGGCTCGAGGGCTTCAGCGATGTCGAGGGCGTGACCTATCTTGGTGATGACCTGCTGGTGATGGCCGAGGAACGCAGCCAGACGCTGGTCATCGTGCCACTGCCGACCGCGGACGGGCCGTTGCGGCGGGCCGACTATCAGGCGATCAGCCTCGGCCTGCACGCACCGGACAACAGCGGCTTCGAAGGTGTTGGCTACGATCGCGCCGGCGATCGGCTGTTCGTCGTCAAGGAACACTCGCCGCGCAAGCTCTACGAAATCCAGGGCCTCAAGCGCAGCCTGGGCGGCACGATGGCGCTGAAGGTCATCGACCGCGAGGCGTGGATCGAGGACAAGGACATGGCCAGCGACCTGGCGTCGGTGCATTTCGACGAGCGCACCGGGCACCTGGTGCTGCTCAGCGACGAAGCGAAGATGATGCTCGAACTGGATGGCAAGGGGCGGATGGTCAGCTTCCGCTCGCTGTGGAGCGGTTTTGCCGGACTGGAGCGCAGCGTGCCGCAGGCCGAGGGTATGACCTTCGACGCGCGTGGCAATCTCTATCTGGTCAGCGAGCCGAGTCTGTTCTACGCCTTCGACCGCGACTGATCGGTGTCAGCTGCGGCGGATCAGCCAGACGCCGACGACGATCAGCAGCAGGCCGGCGACCTTGCCGAGGCTGAGCGGTGCCGGGCGAAAGCCCGCCCAGCCGAAGTGATCCAGCAGCAGCGCCATGCACAGCTGGCCGGCCAGCACCAGCGCCATGAACAGCAGCGCGCCGGTACGCGGCGCGGCGAAGGCGGCAGTGGCGATGAAGAACGCGCCCAGCAGGCCGCCGCTCCAGTGCCACCAGCTCAAGCCCTTGAGCGTCTGCAGCGCCGGCAGGTCGCGCTGCGCCGCGACCACGCACAGCAACGCCAGCGTACCCACGGCGAAGGAAAGCAGCGCCGCACCCATCACGCTGCTCAGCTGACGCGCCAGCTGGCCGTTGATCCCGGCCTGCAATGGCATGAAGGCTCCGGCAATGAAGGGCAGGGCGAGCAGCCACCAGGCTACAGCAGGCATGCAGCGAATCTCCGCGAATGAACAGGCGCGGCAGTATGGGCAGTCCGGCGCGGGCTGGCCAGGGCCGGGCACCGTCGGCGAGGCACAGCTCAGCGCGGCGGATAGTGCGCCAGCAGCTGGGCCACGGTTTCGCGCAGCATGCGTTCTCGCTCGGCGGGCGTTCCGGCGTTCCTCGGCAAAATTCGCTCGGTACTGCCGCGCCAGACCAGCTTGCCGTCGGCGGCGTCGTAGAAGTCGATCTGCAGCGTGCCGACCTGATAGTCCACAGTGCGCGTGTCGGCATACATCGGCGCGCCCCAGAAACCGGACCAGGGCCCGCCCCAGGCGCCACCGGGCATGCTGGTGTAAGTCTGCGTGCGTTGTTCGACGATCAGCCAGGCCTGCACCAGCACCTGCGCCGGCGCGCTGGCCGTGCTCGGGCGCAGCCCGCGCTGCTCGAGTTGCTCGGCGAGGGCATTGCGCACGCGTTGTTCGGTGAGATCGCTGCGAATGCGCGGGTCATCCGGGCGGTACTGCAGCACCGGTTCCTTCCAGCCCCAGTTGCGATAGCGACTGAAGTCGCGGTCGGGATCGAAGTCGCGCTGCAGCGGCGCGCTCTGGCAGGCGACAAGCAGGACCAGCAGTGGGATCAGCAGCAGATGGCGGTACATGAGCGGTCTCCGATGCGGCATATATCTGAGTGTATGCCCGCGCGCGCCGGTTGGCGTGCGAACGCTTGCCGCGGTGCCGGCCGTTTGCTCAGCGCGGCGGATAGTCCGCCAGGGCGCGGTTGACAGCGTCGCGCAGAGCGTCGCGCAACTGGCTGCGGTCGCCACCCTGGCGTGCCTGCGCCTGGTTGCTCCAGACCACGGCGGCGCGGCGCGGGTCGAACAGCTCGAGGTTAACCACCAGTACGGTTTCCTCGTAGGTCCGCACCAGCGGCGCATGCCCCCACATGCCGTAGTCGCTGCCGTAACGGCCGCGCCCGTAATAGCTGCCGTAGTCGCCGTAGACCTGCCGCAGGCGGGTCTCGCTGCGCACCTGGGCGGCGATCTGCAGGTCGGCCGTACCGCCTGGCGCTGGCGGGCGCAGGCCGCGCTGATCGAGCGCGCTGGCGACGATCTCCTGCAGTTCTTCGGGCGTCAGCGAGCCGGTGCCAGCCGGCGGATTGCGCCAGCTCCAGGTGCGATAGCTGGAAAACTCCACCGGTGCTGCCGGATAGGCGCTGCGATCGGGTGTGGCGACGCTGGCCGGCGGTGCATCCGGAATCGGTGCGGCTGCGCTGGTGTAGGGGTTGTCGTGCTGGCAGGCGCTCAGGCCCAACGTCAGCAGGCAGAGGGTGAGGCGTGCGAACGAGCGTGCCATGAATACCTCCTCGCCGTCAGTGCGGCCGGCACAGCCAGTGCAGGTAGCGCCCGAGACCGGCGAAGGTCGGGTGGCGCCGGTAAGCCAGCTCCATTTCCAGCAGCTCGGCCGGCTCGGTACGCGCCTGGAATTCGGGCGGCATGTAGTCGTGGAACACGCGCACGCCGCTGCTGTGTTCGACCTGCCACAACGGGGCGAGTTGCGTCGCCAGCTCGCGCGGATCGAGCGGCTGCTGCGGGGTAAGGCTCTGCCGTTCGCCGGCGAACGATTGCGCGCGCAGCTTCTTGAAATGCCCCTTGAGCAGGTTGCGGTAGATCAGCGCGTCGCGGTTGTAGAAGGCCAGCGACAGCCAGCCATCGGCTGCGGTCAGGCGATGCAGCACCGGCAGGATCGCCTGCGGCTCGGCGAGCCACTCCAGTACCGCGTGACAGATCACCAGATCGAAGCGACCGTCGACGCGTGCCTCGACTTCCTGCCAGGGCGCCTGAATGAACGTGGCCTGCTGGCCGGCTTCGGCGAAGCGCTCGCGCGCGCCCTCGAGCATCGGCGCCGCGGGCTCGGCGAGCGTGACGTCATGCCCCTGCTGCGCCAGCCAGAGGCTCATGTGGCCGAGCCCGGCGCCGATGTCGAGCACGCGCAGCGGGCGCCGCGCCACTACCTCGGCAAGATCGGCCTGCAGCACGGCGAGGCGGATCGCACCCTTGGCGCCGCCGTAGATCTTCTCGGCGAAGCGCGCCGCGAGTTCGTCGAAGTGGCGATCACTCATCGGGCAAAGCGCCTCTCGTTGTCGGCCAGCTTGCTCAGCAGTGCCTGCTCCATGTCGATGCCCAGCTCGCTGCACAGCAACAGCAGGTACATGAGGATGTCGCCGACTTCCTGACCGGCGTGTTCGAGCCGCTCGGCGGGTAGCTGGCGCGATTCGTCCTCGCTGAGCCACTGGAAGATTTCCACCAGTTCGGCCATTTCCACGCTGGCCGCCATGGCCAGGTTCTTCGGACTGTGAAAACGCTGCCAGTCGTTGCGATCGCGGATCGCGTGCAGGCGCTGGGTGATGGCTTGGATATTCATGAAGGCCACGAGTTACGGGAAGGCGGCTAGCTTCCGCCACTCGTCGCCGGCTCGCAAGGGGCTGGCGGGTGCAGCGGGATTGACGGCCATCAGTGCGCGATTCCTGGAACGGGCCACACTCAAATCATTACCCAGGAGGCGAACCATGTCCCGATTCGAACCGCATGAAGAACTCGAGCGCCTGTCCAGCGAATACCTGCAGCGTGCTGCCGCGCTACGTCGTGATCTGGCGAAGGCTCACGATCCGGACTTCGCCGAGCAGGCACAGGAGCGGCAAAACGATGATGTTCTGCGCAGCCTGCTGATCGAGGCCGAAGAAGAGTTGCGTCTGGTCGGTCTGGCACGCCAGCGACTGGCACAGGGTCGCTACGGCGAATGCCAGCGCTGCGGCGAGCAGATCGACGAGGCGCGTTTGCGGGCGAAGCCGGCGGCGGAGTTCTGTCTGCAGTGCGCCGGGCGGGCGGAGTAAACGGCAGCGACTTGGAGTGACAGGGCCGATTCAAAATCGGCTCTGCGTCATCTGCCAGGTCTCAGTGATGCTCGCGGGTGGCTCGGAATTTCACATCCGGCCAGCGCTCTTCCATCAGGCTGAGGTTGACCCGGGTCGGGGCCAGGTAGGTGAGGTGGCCGCCGCCGTCGATGGCGAGGTTCTCGTAGGCCTTGTCCTGGAATTCCTTGAGCTTCTTCTCGTCGCTGCACTCGATCCAGCGCGCCGACCAGACGTTGATCGCCTCGTAGGCACACTCGACCTTGTATTCCTCCTTCAGGCGGCTGGCGACCACGGCGAACTGCAGCACGCCGACCGCGCCGAGGATGATGTCGTTGTTGCGCTCGGGGAAGAACACCTGGGTGGCGCCTTCTTCGGCCAGCTCCTGCAGGCCCTGGCGTAGCTGCTTGGACTTCAGCGGGTCCTTCAGGCGCACGCGGCGGAACAGCTCCGGGGCGAAGTGCGGAATGCCGGTGAAGCCCAGCACTTCGCCTTCGGTGAAGGTGTCGCCGATCTGGATGGTGCCGTGGTTGTGCAGGCCGATGATGTCGCCGGCATAGGCTTCTTCCAGCATCTCGCGCTCGCTGGAGAAGAAGGTCAGCGCGTCGGCGATCTTCAGATCCTTCTTGATCCGCACGTGGCGCATCTTCATGCCTTTCTCGTATTTGCCGGAGCAGATGCGCATGAAGGCGATGCGGTCGCGGTGCTTGGGATCCATGTTCGCTTGGATCTTGAACACGAAGCCGGAGAACTTCTCTTCGACCGGTTCGATCACCCGCTCGTGGGCAGCGCGCGACAGCGGCATCGGCGCCCAGTCGACGATGGCGTCGAGCACTTGGTCGACGCCGAAGTTGCCGAGCGCGGTGCCGAAGAACACCGGCGTCATCTCGCCCTTGAGGAAGGCCTGCTCGTCGAACTCGTGGCAGGCGCCCTGGACCAGTTCGAGTTCCTCGACGAAACGCTGGTACATGTCGCCCAGGTGGGTGCGCGCTTCGTCCGAATCCAGCTTGTCGATCACCCGCTTCTCGGTGCGCTCGTGGCCATGGCCGGGCACGTAGACGATGATCTTGTCTTCGCGCAGGTGATAGACGCCCTTGAAGTCGCGGTAGCAGCCGATCGGCCAGGTGATCGGCGCGGCCTTGATCTTCAGTACCGCCTCGATCTCGTCGAGCAGCTCGATGGGGTCGCGAATGTCGCGGTCGAGCTTGTTGATGAAGCTGACGATCGGCGTGTCGCGCAGGCGGCAGACTTCCATCAGCGCGATGGTGCGCGGCTCGACGCCCTTGCCGCCGTCGAGGACCATCAGCGCGCTGTCCACGGCGGTCAGGGTGCGGTAGGTATCTTCGGAGAAGTCCTCGTGACCGGGGGTGTCGAGCAGGTTGATCATGTGCTCGCGGTAGGGGAACTGCATCACCGAGGTGGTGATGGAGATGCCGCGCTGCTTCTCCATCTCCATCCAGTCGGAGGTGGCGTGGCGGTCGGACTTGCGCGACTTCACCGTGCCGGCGACCTCGATGGCCTTGCCCATCAACAGCAGCTTCTCGGTGATGGTGGTCTTGCCCGCATCGGGGTGGGAAATGATGGCGAAGGTACGGCGCTTCGCGACTTCGGCGGCCTGAGTGGTCATCGGAATAAAGGAACCCGTCGACGAGTAGTCGGTCTGTCAGAAAAGGCGGCGATTATAGCGGTAAATGCCTCGGACTGCGGTTTGCCGGACGCCGGAAAATCGCTGTTTGTGCAGTTTCTGGGACGCTTTGTTTTGAATCGAGAACAAGCCTGAAATGGATGCGTGGCGAGGGTGTTTTTTTGATTGATCTATGTCCCCCTTGGTCCTAAAGTTCGCGCCCGAACGTCCATGCTGGCAACGATCCATCCGGCTCAAGTACTGACGACGAGAGATCGCGCCCGCGATACTCGGCGACATGCCTTGGGAAGTAGGCGAACCAAAGTGGGGAAACTGATCAGGCGTTCTGTTTTTCATCCCTAATCCGACTTTCGTTTCCCGTTTTGGAGTTCAGGCATGACCGTCAAGATCGAAGACTATTTCCCCCGCGCGACCTTCCAGAAGATGAAGGCCTTCGCCGACCAGCAAGAAACCCCCTTCGTCGTCATCGACACCGACACCATCGCCAAGGCCTATGACGACCTGCGCGCCGGGTTCGAATTCGCCAAGGTCTACTACGCGGTCAAGGCCAACCCGGCGGTGGAAATCATCGATCTGCTGCGTGACAAGGGTTCGAACTTCGACATCGCGTCCATCTACGAGCTGGACAAGGTGATGGCGCGCGGCGTCGGCCCGGAGCGCATCAGTTACGGCAACACCATCAAGAAGGCCAAGGACATCCGCTACTTCTTTGAGAAGGGCGTGCGCATGTTCGCTACCGATTCCGAGGCTGATCTGCGCAACATCGCCAAGGCGGCGCCGGGCTCCAAGGTGTACGTGCGCATCCTCACCGAAGGCTCGACCACTGCCGACTGGCCGCTGTCGCGCAAGTTCGGCTGCCAGACCGACATGGCGATGGACCTTCTGATCCTCGCCCGCCAGCTGGGTCTGGTGCCGTACGGCCTGTCGTTCCATGTCGGCTCGCAGCAGCGCGACATCTCCGTGTGGGATGCCGCCATCGCCAAGGTCAAGGTGATCTTCGAGCGTCTGAAGGAAGAAGACGGCATCGAGCTGAAGATGATCAACATGGGTGGCGGCTTCCCCGCCAACTACATCACCCGCACCAACAGCCTGGAAACCTACGCCG